>Ga0233432_10003421_pt1 | contig 14374 bp, 12 predicted proteins | sample SI_122_August201_6_FD_179870 | JGI IMG/M metagenome (GOLD analysis project Ga0233432, IMG submission 179870) | Seawater microbial communities from Saanich Inlet, British Columbia, Canada - SI_122_August2016_10_MG | ecosystem: Environmental > Aquatic > Marine > Inlet | place: Canada: British...
ATCGCAGAACTCTGCCGATTCTGCCATCTTTTTGAAATGTTGTGTTGGGCTTCCGCGATTTGACTGGGTCGATTTGGTGGCGCAGAGAAAAGATAATCGAGGCATGATGCAATAATAGGACCTAGAATACTAGTACGTTCTTGCATAATCTATTGTACAAAAACGGATAGGGATGTTTTAAAATTGTTATTCTCAACGAGGTTCATTTTGAATGAATATCCTCTATGATGCTCCGATCTCGATTCCTGCCCATGGGACTGGCCTGCTTTGCGCTGCTGTCTTCTGCGTTTGCCGCAGATGAACGTCCCAATGTTCTCTTTTTCCTGATCGACGATCAGCGCAATGATACCTTGGGCTGCGCAGGGCATCCAATCGTTAAAACGCCAAATGTCGATCGATTGGCAGAAGAAGGCGTTCGCTTCGAAAACGCTTTCGTAACGACTGCCATTTGCGCGGCGAGTCGAGCTTCGATCTTTACGGGCCTGCATGAGCGAACTCATGGTTATACTTTCGGTAAACCGCCGGTTTCGGATGAGTATGTTTCAAATGGATACCCTGCGCTTTTTAAAAGAGCGGGTTATCGAACGGGCTTCGTAGGGAAATACGGAATTAAGCCTAAGCAGAATCAGTTTTTCGATGCTTACGAGGAAATTCGCGGCAGTCCATACTTGCATAAGCAGGAGGATGGTTCGGTTCGGCATGAGACTGAGTTGTCGGGCGATTTTGCGGTGAATTTCATTCAAGAGTCGGAAGGACCGTTTTGCTTGTCGGTAAGTTTCAATGCATCGCACGCCGACGATGGTAATCATATTCCCGGAATAGGGCATTTCCCGTGGCCGAAGGCAATGGATGAAATGTATGAGGACGTAGAGATTTCCAATCCGCGATTGGGCGACCCGAGCGTCAGGGATGGACTACCTGATTTCTTTCTTGAAGGATCCATGAATCGTCAACGCTGGTACTGGCGTTGGGATACGCCGGAGAAGTACGATGCGAATATTCGAGCGTATTTTAGAATGCTAAGCGGAATCGACAACACGATCGGACGCGTGGTTCGGGCTTTGGAGAAGAAGGGAATCGCTGACAATACCATCATAGTCTATACGGGAGATAATGGATACATGATGGGTGACCGCGGAATGGCGGGAAAGTGGAATCACTTCGAGCAAAGCCTGCGCGTGCCGATGATTATCTACGATCCCCGAGTGAAGCAAAAGAAGGCATTCAGAACGGAGTCCGAAGTTGTCTTGAATATCGATCTTGCTCCGACATTTCTCGATGCCGCGGGAATCGATACACCACCGCATTACCAAGGACGCAGTTTGCTGTCGATGGTTCAGGGAAAGAAAGCCCGGAATTGGCGCGATGATTTCTTTTGCGAGCACCTGATGGAAAACGCGAAGATTCCTAAGTATGAAGGCGTACGAGGCGAGCGATACGTGTATGCTCGGTATTTCGAAAACGACTACGAATTTCTGCATGATCTGAAGGCTGATCCGGATCAGTTGGTGAATTATGCGAATAATCCTGAGTATCAACGTGTGATCGCCAAGATGCGGGCACGCTGCGATGAACTGAGGGATGAGTACGGCGGCGAGTACGTGACTTACGTGAAGCCGAAACAAAAATAGTCATACCTTTTGGGCCACTTGGAGAGCGGCCATGACCATTTAACAAAATCAAATTATGAAAACACCCCTATTATTCCTCTGCCTTCTATGCGTCTTTTGCGGCTATGCTCAAGCTGCTCAAGATCGTCCCAATATCGTGCTCATCCTTTCGGATGATCAAAGTTGGACGGATTATAGTTTTATGGGCCATCAGCAGATTGAGACGCCTCGTATCGATCGCTTGGCTAAAGAAAGCGCTGCTTTTGCTCAAGCGTATGTGCCGACCGCCCTGTGCCGTCCTTCATTGATGACCTTGGCTACTGGTTTGTATGCGCACCAGCATCGAACTTCCGGTAACGATCCTGCGGATACGGAGGCCAATGCGGCTCACGCCAAGGCGGCAGATGAAGACCCAAGAGAATTGTTAATTTCTCATGTAGACGAATTGCCGACGGTGGCCAAGCTATTGGGGGAAGCCGGGTATTTGAGTCACCAAAGCGGCAAGTGGTGGGAAGGTCCGTATCAGCGCGGCGGATTTACGCATGGCATGACAAGGGGCTTTCCAAAGCCTAGGGGTCGCCATGGCGATGACGGTTTGAAAATTGGTCGTGAAGGAATGGATCCGGTTTTCGATTTCATCGATGAAGCCGTGGAAGCGGAGAAACCATTCTTTTTATGGTACGCGGCCTTTATGCCGCATACGCCTCACACTCCGCCAGCACGTTTGTTCAAAAAATACAAAGCAGAAGGTTTGACTGATTCCGTGGCGAAATATTACGCGATGTGCGAGTGGTACGATGAAACTTGCGGTCAATTGGTAGATCGCCTCGAAGAGAAGGGGATTCGCGACAATACGTTGATTGTTTACGTATGCGACAATGGCTGGGTGCAGCTTGAGGATCGGAACGGTTATGCGGCGCATTCCAAGCGTAGTCCCTACGAAAAAGGAACGCGTACACCGATTTTATTTTCATGGCCTGGCGTGATCGATGAGGCGAATCGTCCAGAGTTGTGCACTAGTATTGATATAGTCCCTACAATGCTGGCGGCTGCGGGAGTTGATATTCCGAAGAGCTTGCCTGGCTTGAATTTGTTGCCTGCTCTGAAGAGTGGAAAAGCGATTCGTCGCAATACGATATTCGGCGAATCGTTTGCCCATGATATTGCCAATATCCATAAGCCTGAGGATTCTTTGCTCTATCGCTGGGTTATTGATGGCGATTGGAAATTGCTGCTAACCTACGATGGCCGTCAGGGTCGAATGAAGTACCCGCCGAATGAGACAGGTCCGCGCCTCTTTAACGTGAAAGCCGATCCCTACGAACAAAACGACGTAGCGGCTGCGAATCCAGAACGTGTAAAGAAACTTGCCAAGAAAATCGCTAAGTGGTGGCCGCTCACCGAGCGCATGATCATAGGAATGTGACTGGATCGTTGTAGCTACGCGAGGAACTCGCGTGGATTCGCCGAAAGTGGCTACGCGAGTTTCTTGCGTGGCTACTAGAGGTGTTTGCTGGGCTATACATCCAATAGCCAGCGTGCGGCACTTGGGATTCGATCGAGGGTTTCTTGACGAATGAGTTCTTGCTGGGGTGTTTGTTGGGGTTCGTCTCGGTGACAATAGTAGCTGTGAATCGCTCGCCGAGGTTGCTCGGTTCGGTTTGTCGTTCCACCATGCCATACGTGGGAGTTGAATACAACGACAGTGCCTGCCGGCGCTTCGAGTATGATTTCGTAAGGATGCGGGAGGAGTGGGTCATCCATTTCCTCGTCAGGCATTTTGCCGCAGAGGTGGGTTCCGGGAACGAGGCGCGTGGCTCCATTGGCAACCGAGAAATCGTCGAGCAGCCAGATTGAATTGCAGACTCGGTAAGCTCCTGGAGGAACGGCTTCGCGCCAGTCGACATGGAGTTTTTGTAGCCCTTGATTCGGTTTCGCGGCTCGATAATTCAAAGAGGATAATTTGAATTCAGATCCGAGCGTGTGGTTTACTGCGGATAGCAATTTGGGGTGGGTGTAGAGAAAATCGAAAACGGGACCTTTGTTGGCTAGGTTGGCCAGTCGATGAACCCCATCCTCCTTGGGGTGACGGATGTGCTTGGAACCGAATATTTCGCTGCCTCCATTGTCACCTTCAACGCCTACTAGTTCTCCGACGCGGGCTCTTAGCTCGTCAAGCAATTCCGGCGAAAGCAATTGTCCCAGCGAAAGGTATCCATTCGTATCCAGAAAATCTTTTTCATCTTGCGATAAAGGATGATCGCATGCGTGTAATTCGTCGATGGGGTGGATCATTTGAAATTGTGAATTGTGAAGGATGAATCTGGATTGTCGAAGCTTCTTCAACTTTCATAATTCATCCTTTCTTCGTGGGGGAAGTATCCGCTGCCGATCGCTTCGGAAAAGACGACCCATTCGCCCGCTTGAGCATCGCCTAGGGCTTCGAGGATCTTCGATCGGTTTAATGACAGGTCTTTCTCAACTACAAGTTGGACTGCGCGAATTTTCATGTGGGGTAGGGCGATGTCTTGGGGGCTTAACGCGAGGGGCTTGTTTTGTTTGAAAGTGGTCCACGCGAGTCCCTCGCGTAGCTACATGGCTTTTGGTTTTTGGTCTATTAGTAGGTAGCTCGCCCGCCGCTTAGGTCGAAGGTGGAAGCGGTGTTGAAACTGGCTTCGGGCGACACGATCCAGGCGGCAGTGGAGGCGACTTCTTCGAGAGTGCAGAGGCGTTGCATGGGAATCTTTTCGGTCATGTATTTAACTTGCTCTGGAGGCATGCTTTCGACCATGGCGGTCTTTACGACGGCTGGGGCTAATGCGTTTATAGTGATGCCCGTTTCCGCGTATTCTTTGCCGGCTGATTTCACTAGCCCGATAACACCGGCTTTTGATGTAGAATAGGCGCACATGCCAGCATTGCCTTCTTTGCCCGCAATTGAGGCGATAAGGAGAATGCGGCCATAGTCCCTCTTCGTCATCGCCTGCAAAGCGTGTTTGAGGACCAGGAAGGATCCGCGAAGGTTGACTGCGATTGTTTGGTCGAAATCTTCGGCAACGATGTCAGCGGTTTGTATTGAGGTTGGTCCCACGATACCTGCGCAATTTACAACGACATCAATGTTGTCGAATTTCTGGAGGGTATTGCTGATAGCGGCTTCGATGTCCGATTCTTTGGATACGTCTACGCATTCGAATGAAGCCTGATAGCCTTTGCTGATAAGTTCCTCGGCGGCTAGACGACAGTCGTCCTCAATTCGATCGAAAATGACGATTCGTCCACCTTCGCTAGCAATACGTATACCGATAGCTTTTCCGAGGCCGTTTGCTCCTCCTGTTATAACCGCAACTTGATTTTCGAAACGAGAACTCATCACACTTTGCTAGAGGCTATTGGGTGTTGTATCAACCACCAATCGATTGATGAAAGAAATAGAGTTGGCCTAGCGATGATAAACGCTATTGTAGCGACTTAATGGCATCAGTTAATTGCGTCATTCGTTTCTTCTTTTCCCTCGGAGCTTTGCTTTGCGTCTGGGCGATGCCTTGGTTAGAAGCGAAACAGAATCCGAATGTCTTGTTTATCGCGGTCGATGACTTGCGAGTGGAGCTAGGCTGCTATGGTAGCGATCATGTTCTGTCCCCAAATATCGATCGGCTAGCGGAACAGGGGACTTTGTTCGAGCGAGCGTATTGCCAGCAGACCGTATGCAATCCATCGCGGGCTTCATTGTTAACGGGATTACGCCCGGATGCTTTGAGGGTTTGGGATTTGTATACTCATTTCAGGGAAAATAGACCGGAGCTGGTGACGCTGCCGCAGCTCTTTAAGGAGAATGGGTATTACTCCCAGTGCGTGGGAAAAATATTTCACAATTGGCGGCAGGATGATTGGAAGGGCGACCGTGTGTCGTGGAACGAGCCGGAGTTTTTGCATTATGCGTCGCACGGGAAGGACGATGCACAAGTTGTTGGCGAGGCACCTCCAAATCTAGCATCGGGCACGGGAGGGACCGAGTGTCGCGATGTGCCGGACGACGCGTATTACGATGGACGCGTGGCGAATAGGGCGGTTGAGGCGTTGAAGACGTTGAAGGACCGAGAGCAGCCGTTTTTCTTGGCAGTTGGGTTTTGGAAACCGCATACCCCGTTTAACGCTCCGAAGAAGTATTGGGATATGTATGACAGGGATGCGGTTCCGGTCCCAGACAATTTGGATCCTCCGTTGAATGTGCCGGAGATAGCGATGACGAATTCGCGTTATGATGGGCGGTCGAAACCGGATGAGCTTCGAGAGATGCATCATGGTCACCTCGCAGCAATTAGCTATTTGGATACGCAGATTGGAAAGGTGATAGCTGAACTGGAGGCCTTAGATTTGAGGGACGATACGATCATAGTGTTTTGGTCGGACCATGGATTGCACTTGGGGGAGCATGGGCTGACTCGGAAGACCACGGCTTTCGAACTGGATGCGGCGGTACCGATGATCGTGGTGACTCCTGAGCATGGAAGGGGTCAACGAACCGAAGCTCTCGTGGAGTTAATGGACGTGTATCCTACCTTGCTGGAGCTTTGCGGATTAGAAGCGTCCCATCGATTGGAGGGGCGATCGCTTGTTTCGCTCTTAAAAGATCCTGAATCGGATTTTAAGTCGGCGGTTTTGACGCAGACGCCGAGACCAAACTATCCGAAGGGAAAACTGCCCGAGGTGATGGGGTACTCGGTTCGGACGGATCGTTTTCGCTATACTGAATGGCGTGATTTCGAAACAGGATCGGTCCTCGACAAAGAGTTGTATGATCATGGAAGTGATCCCTTGGAGACAGTGAATGTTGTGGCGGGTGAACGATACAATGCGTTCTTACCAGAATTGGCGTCCCAACTTGAGGAGTTGGTGAAGCGATGAAGCGTTTGGCTCCTGCATCCTGGACTATTTTCGCTTGCTTGGCGTTTATGGCTCTCGGATTTGGAGAGCGTCCGAATATCGTGCTGATTATGGCGGATGATCTGGGGTACGGGGATTTGGGCTGCTATGGTAGTCGATTGAATGATACGCCTCATATCGACGGTCTCGCTGCATCGGGATTGCGGTTTACGGATTTCCATTCTGCGGGACCGATGTGTACGCCGACTCGTGTAGCGACGTTGACGGGTTTGTATCAACAGCGTTTCGGAGCGAAATTCGATGCAGCTATCTCAGGTGTACGTGATCATGATTCCGGGTTGCCGCTTGATGCGGTCACGATTGCAGAGGTTTTGAAAGAAACTGGTTATGCTACGGGATGTTTTGGGAAGTGGCATTTAGGATACACGCCTTCGTTTTTTCCGACGAAACAGGGATTTGAGGAATTCGTCGGTTTGGGCTCGGGCGACGGCGATTTTTTCAATCACGTAGATCGAAGCGGGAAGGAAGATTGGTGGAGGAACGAAACGAAGGCTCCCGAAGAGGGGTATACGACCGATTTGTTGACGAGGCATAGCGTTGATTTTATCAAGCGTCATTCTGAGCAACCGTTTTTTCTGTATGTACCTCACCTCGCCATACATTTTCCTTGGCAGGGACCAAATGATCCGCCTCATCGAGTCAAGGGTGTCGATTACGCGGATGACAAATGGGGCGTTATCCCGAATCGAGCTAATGTGAGCGGACACGTGAAGGCGATGATTGAGTCGCTCGATAGAAGCGTAGGAACGATTCTCTCAGCTCTAGAGGTTCATGGATTGAGAGAAAATACTTTGGTGATCTTTACGTCGGATAATGGCGGATATATTCGGTATGCTGGTGGGTTTGAGAATATATCCAGCAATGGCCCATTGCGGGGTCAGAAGTCCGATGTGTACGAGGGCGGACATCGCGTGCCGGCTATTGTTTCTTGGCCCGAAAAAATCGACCCTGGAGTGACAGACGAGCTGGGTCATTCGACTGATTGGTTTTCTACTTTTTTGGCCCTTGCTGGAATCTCGAATAATGAGTTTCGATCAGATGGCGTGGATTTGGCGCCTTTGTTTTTCCATGAAGAAAATTTACCTGAACGGAATTTGTATTGGCGAATTCGCGAGGACTATGCAGTTCGAAGCGGTCCGTGGAAATTGACCTTTGAGCGCGGCAGGCTTGAATTGTTTAATCTGGATCAAGATATTGGAGAACGTAGTGATCTCGCTGAATTGATGCCTGAACGGGTCGAATTGATGAAAGCGATTTGGAGACAATGGAATTCGGAAGTGGATCAAAGCGCGGAGGCGTATCAATGAAGAGGGTACAGCGAGCTTTTTCTGTATTTTGGGTGCTTTTAGTAGGCACGATTGTGTGTGCTCGACCAAACATTATCTTCATAATGGCGGACGATCTCGGTTATGGCGATCTCGGTTGTTATGGTCAAACGAAGATTGAGACTCCGAATATTGATGCATTGGCTCGCGGTGGAATGCGTTTTGCGCAAGCGTATGCAGGCGGACCGGTGTGTACGTCTTCAAGGAGCGTGTTGATGACTGGCATGCATAATGGACATACTCCGGCGCGGGATAATGTGCCGCACTATAATACGTATCTGAATAGTGGTGACGTCACAATTGCTGAAGTTCTCAAAACGGCGGGCTATCGATGCGGAGGTATTGGGAAGTGGAGTTTGGGAGATCCGGGCACGGAAGGCGATGCGACGAAACAAGGTTTCGATATGTGGTTTGGCTATCAGAATCAGGATCATGCTCACTACTACTTTCCTGAGTATTTGGATGATAGCGATGCTTCTAGCGGCCGCGTTGAATATCACGGCAATAGTCGATCGAAGGACGTGTATAGTCATGATGCTATGACGAATCGGGCATTGAGTTTTGTAAAGGAATCAGCTGGATCGCCTTTTTTTCTCTACGCGGCTTATACGGTTCCGCATTTTTCAAACAGAAGCGAAGATCCTGATCGTTTAAGCGTTCCGTCATTGAGTGCCTATGGAGATAAACCTTGGAGCTTAGCCGCTAAGAAATACGCATCCATGGTCAGTCGCTTGGATAGAGATGTGGGGCGGATCGTCGATTTGGTCGAAAGCCTTGGTTTGTCTGAGAATACCTTGATCGTTTTTACGAGTGACCAAGGACCTCTGGAAGGCGGTCCGAGCAAGGAGTTGAATAGCAATGGCGCGTTGCGAGGAGCTAAGCGAAGTTTGTACGAGGGTGGTATTCGGGTGCCGTTTGTCGTTCGTTGGGAAGGAACGGTTAAAGGCAATCAAACCAACAATGACGTTATCGCATTTTGGGATATGTTGCCAACCCTGGCAGAAGTTGCGGGAGTGGATTTGGTTTCGGAAACTGATGGACTATCGGTTCTCGATGCTTTTCTGGGAAAACCACTCATAGAGGATCGTGACTATCTGTATTGGGATTACGGTCACAGTCGAAGGCGTTATGATCAAGCGGTTCGCTTAGGTGAATGGAAAGGGATTCGATTGGGATTGGACAATTCCGTTCAGCTTTACCATCTTGGTCGAGATCCGGGAGAGCTTCGGGATGTAGCGAAACAAAATCCCAATATGGTGAAGCGGATTGTTGAAATGATGAACACGGCTGCAGTACCTGATGAGCGTTACGAAATTGGTAAACTATACGAAGGGAAACCCATTTGGATGCCCGCTTGGATTAACGAGTGAGTCGAATAGTTGTTTCCTGACGAAGATAAAAGTGCTTTGAGGGAGTCATTGCAGATTCCACGTCGATGTCTCGACGTAGCTACGTTGCAAGGCGGCGTGGTTTTGATTCACCATCTGCGGACGATTGTGTAAGACGATTCTGTTGAGGGACGACAACGAATTTGATCAACCCCAGGGGGAGGGAGCTTTCGTTTATTCGTTAATCCGAAGTCTTCATCGCTGCGTGATGGTCCTTAAGAATCTGTCTGGCGGCGAGCTTGCCAGGTCCACCCATGACTCCACCGCCAGGGTGTGTTCCGGAACCGCATTGGTAGTATCCGGAAATTGGAGTACGGTATTGGTTCCATCCGGGAGCCGGGCGGTTTAGAAACATCTGTGGCGTGAAGAGTTCGCCCGCGAAAATATTTCCTTCGCTAAGGCCTACGAAGCGTTCGATATCCAATGGAGTTACGACTTCGCGGTGCTCGACAAGCTTGCTGAAGCCTGGGAAGAATTCTTCTAGAGTGTTTTGTACGGTATCGCCGAGGTTCTCTCGTTCGGCATCCCAATCGCTTTCCGCCAGTTTGTAGGGCGTGTACATGACAAAGCATGACATGATGTGTTTGCCCGGTGGGGACATGTCGGGATCGACTGTGGATTGAACGCAGCAATCGAGAAAGGGCCTGCGACTGTAGCGTCCGGCTAAGCAATCGGCGAAAGCATCTTCCAGATAGTCGAAGGAGGGACCAACGTTTGTAAATCCGGTGAAGATATCGGCTCGTCCATCTAATCCCGGAAAATTCGGTATATCGGATAGGGCGAAATTTACTTTGGAAGCAGTACCTTGAAATTTGTAATCCTGTATAGCTTGGACGAGATCGCCGGGGAGATCGGCTGGGTCTACGAGCTGCATGAACGTGCGACGCGGGTCGAGGGCGCTGACCACGATAGGAGCATTGATTTGAGTTTGGTCTTTGAGTCGGACCCCAGTGGTTTGACTGTTTTCGTATAATACGGTTTCTACTCCGGCTTCAGTTTGAATCGTTCCGCCAAAGGATTCGAAGGCACGTGCTAGAACTTGAGTGAATCCGCCATTGCCGCCTTTGTGGAAGCCCCAGTCACCCTGAACTCCATCGTACTCGCCAAGTCTATGGAAGAGCCAAACGAGTCCTGATTCCTTGGATCGCGGCCCGGCTTTAGTGCCGATAATGCCGCTGGAGACAATCTGCGCTTTGAGCAGGTCGCTCTCCAGGTATTCGTCGAGAATTTCGGCCGCGCTGCAATTAGCAAATTTGTCGATCATAGCCCGGATGTCCTCGGGCAGTTTTTCGATGTATTGATTCAAGGCTGCCATCTCCGCAAGGTCGGCTGGATTTTGGCTAGCGCTATTCGGCGGAATTTCGTCGACCAAAGGCTTGAGTGCATGACACACGCGATTGATGAGGTGATTTAGATCGCGATAGGCCTCGGCGTCCTGAACGGAGTAGCGAGAGATTTCGTGAAAATTAGCATCTTTGTCAGGGCCTAGAAGCAGGTATTCGCCGTCGAAACCTGGTTGGAAGGTGTTGGTCATTGGCAAGACCGTCAAACCATGGGAAGCGAGATCCAAGTCTTGAACGATATCCGGTCTTAAGAGACTGAGGGCATAGGAGAATGTCGTGAACTTGTATCCAGGAATCAATTCTTCGGTGATCGCGGCTCCGCCTACAAGCGAACGTTGTTCGAGGACGAGAGTTTTCAGTCCTGATTTCGCCAAGTAAGCGGCGTTGACTAATCCATTGTGGCCGCCGCCTATGACAATTGCATCGTAATTCGTTTCGTTGTTCATAGGGCGGCCTTCCTGGCTGGCTGATCGGTTTTACGTGTAGGATTGAAGAATGGCATTCGTTGCACGCGTGCGAGTACGTTCCGATTCTTTTTTATTATGGGTATCTCGAGATCAACTTCGGTTCCGGGCTTTGCGAGTTCGTTGGGCAACTTGGCAATCGCTATCGGCTTTTTGAGGATAGGGGAAAAAAGGAAACTCGTGGCGTAACCCGCGTAGTCCCATTCGTGGCTTCCGCGTCGGTAGATATTGTGAGTCGATTCGCAGTAGAGCTCGTATTTTGGCGGCATGATGCCTGCTTCTAGGTGTACGCGTTCGTAGTCATTCCAATCGATGCTCAAACCCACCGTGGTCCACCGGTTGGACCCTTCGGTCATTTGTTTCTCGATCGCGTCTCGGCCGATGAAATCACGAGGGTCGTGCGCGAGCTTTCGAAGCATCCAGCGCCAACCTAGTTCGATTGGCGTCTCGCGCTGTTCGTCCACCCAAGCAAAGCGGGCCGATTGGAAGTCGACGTCCAGCAATAGAAGCCCTGCCTCGACACGAGCCATTTTCAAAGCTTCCAAACCAATTGGAATGACGTTGTAGTCGTGCCCAGCCGAGATGAGGCATTGCCAGATCCGGTCCGCATCTTCGGCCTTAATCCAGAGTTCGTAGCCAAGATCACCGGTGTATCCGGTTCGTGATAACAAGACGGGAGAACCTTCGATCTCCGTTTGAGCTAATTCGAAGTAGGATAGTGAATCTGTGGCGTCGGTCAATTGTGAGATCGTGCTGTAAGCGTGCGGCCCTTGCACGGCGAGAATGCCGTAGTCGTTCGTAAGGTCTTCGATTTCGAGGTTTGAAAGATCTAGGGTGGAAGCGGTGGCCCGGAAATAGTGAAGGCTTGGTTCTCCTGCAGTTAGCCGAAAATTATCGTCAGAGATTCGAAGAATGACGCCGTCTTGCAGAACGAACCCATCTGAATTGCACCAACAGGTGTATTGAGCATCGCCGATTTTGCATTGGCCGATGTCGCGAACCATAACGGATTGTAGAAATCTAAGGGCGTCCGGTCCGCTTATGCGATATTTGAATAGAGGCGATGTATCCAAAATCGCCACTGAGTTACGAATGGCATAGTATTCGGCGATAGTGGAATATTGGTATCGAGGGGCTACTAGGTAGCCGGACCAGTGTTTCCAGATTCCTGTCTCGTTGTAGGGAGCCAGGCAGTTGTGAAAGGGAGTTGTTTTGGGCATTTGGGTATTCTTGGAAAATTTGAACGGGGCACGATGATGCGATGCATCGTGGCATTATAAAAGAGACCTCGATCTCGAGGAAGTAGCTCTTTGGGGTTACTAGAGTCCGCTGTATCGGTTCCGGTAGAGAGTCTCGGCGATCACGCTGGCATCAATCATGCAGCCAACCGGGATGGGAGGGGAGCAGGGGATTATTGATTTCCGTTGAGGGCGCATGATATGGGATAAGCCGAATTCTTGAGTAGATTGGGGATTGATTGAGGATCGGGTCAATGTTGAAAGTGGGATTTGAGAATTTCTAAATCTTGATGAAAGAAGGAGTGAACGATGGTAATAATCTTTTTGGTCAATGCTCGTTCCTCGCTTGTTGCCTCTGCGAGGCAAATAGGTGTCTCTGTCGAGACAATAGGTTTTTACTTGGAGGTGGGGTGGAAACATTTGATTGCTAGTTGGGGCGTGTTTTAGTTTTGTGATGATCCCCCAAGAATGAATAAACTACCTTTTGTCTTTAGCGTCTACGTGCTCCTTGCTGTTGTCGGTCTCGCGGCCGATTCGCGGCCCAATATTTTGCTGATTCTTTCGGACGATCATAGTATGCCGCATTTGGGCGCTTATGAGGATGCGAATTGTAAGCGTTTTAATATTACGCCGAACCTGGATGCGATGGCGTCGGAGGGCATGTTATTCAACCGAACCTACACGGCTGCACCTCAATGCGCGCCATCACGTATTTCGATTTTCGCTGGGCGGTCTCCGGTGGGCTTATCAGCTACTCGGTTTGCGCAGCCTGCTCGCGCGGATACGGTTTTGTTTACCGATGTATTGAGCGAAGGTGGCTACTGGGTTGGTTTGGACGGACGACATCAGCATTTAGATGGTCGCGGTAAGGACCTGGACCATGTGACCGAAGCGCTTGTAGAGTTGGGCATGCGGGACGAGGCGTTCGAGAAGCGATTCGATCACTTCGTCCGAGGCGCTAGCACGAAAGGGGGGGAGCTTCCTAAGGTTGGAAATCTCGTCGGTTCGATCCTTGACGAGGTGCCGGATGGTAAACCGTTCTTTCTTTATTTTGGATTCAACCAACCGCATCGCAGATGGGGCGATGATTATGATAAGATAGATCCGTCTCAATTGGTGTTGCCTCCCGATTGGCCGGATTTGCCTGAAGTTCGTTTGGATTACGCCAAGTATTTAGCAGAAGTGCGTGATTTGGATACTGGAATTGGATTAGTAGATGATGTATTGGAAAAACGGGGACTAAAAGAAAATACCTTAGTTATCTTTATGGGAGATAATGGCGAAGCCTTGCTTAGAGGAAAGGGAACCTTAGCCACGCGCGGTACACATGTTCCAATGATGGTACGTTGGCCAGGGGAGGTCGAAGCTGGTTCCGTTAGCGACGCGTTGGTAAGCGGAGTGGACCTATCGGCTACTATTTTGGAAGTCGCTGGTCTGAAACAGGCTCCTGGAATGACCGGGGTAAGTTTTTTGAATGAATTGAGAGGAGAGCGTTTCGAGGGCAGGGATCATCTCTTTTCCGAGCGAGGCTGGCATTTCGGACCAATAACACAAACGGATGGTTTCGACCTGTCGCGATCCATAACTACTCGCCGGTATCACTACATTTACAATGCGATTCCGGAACGCCGCTATTCCCCAGTAGACATGGGAAAGAAATCTGTTTGGTTGGCTATGCAGGCCCTTAATAAGCAGGGGGAGTTGTCGCCGCTGCATGAGCGGCTCTACTTCCATTTACCGAGACCGATTTTCGAACTTTACGATTTGAAAAGTGATCCGTTTCAGTTGGAGAACCTTGCCGGAGGAAAGCCGACAAAAGCGATTGAAACGAAGCTTCGAGTGGAAATGGACAAATGGATGATACGCGAAAGCGATTTCCTTCCATTGCCCAGTCATGTTCAGCAACTGGAAAACCGGTAGGGCGAGACCGTCCCGGTACGGCGTGTATGAGAAAAAACGTCCTTAGAAATGTATAATAAGTCGGAACCAGACCCACAAAGCGGGTTATCCCGTGGGGGCTATAGTAGGTCGTCTCGCTGAGGCAACATCTTATTGGGAA
>Ga0233432_10003425_pt1 | contig 14354 bp, 15 predicted proteins | sample SI_122_August201_6_FD_179870 | JGI IMG/M metagenome (GOLD analysis project Ga0233432, IMG submission 179870) | Seawater microbial communities from Saanich Inlet, British Columbia, Canada - SI_122_August2016_10_MG | ecosystem: Environmental > Aquatic > Marine > Inlet | place: Canada: British...
AGGTATTTTTCAAAATTGATACATCTTAAAAATAAGAAGATAATTTTTTTCAATGAGTTTGATAAAAATTATAGTAGTAATTTTCATGCTTTTTATATTCTTGTAAACAGTCAAAAAAAAAAAGATGAACTAATTAAATATCTTTTAAAAAAAAAAATAAATTCGTATATTGGTTATGTTCCATTACATTCATCAAAAGTTGGAATTAAATTAGGTTTAAATAAATTTCATTTACCAAATACAAATATATTTGCAAAAACGGTTATAAGATTACCTATGCATAACAATATGTCTTTAAAAGATGTTGACTTAATTTGCGATAATATAAATAAATTTTATGAAATCTGAGTTTAATTTTGAAAAAACTGTAGAATTATATAAAAAAAAATTTTCAAATAATAAATTATTTGATCAGAGTATTTTAAAAATTGAAAATCATGTGGAGTCTTTAAAAGATTGGTCAGAAATCATTAGTATAAATGACCTTAAAAAATTATTTTTAAATAAGCAAAAAAAAAATGCAATGAAAATTAAAAAAATTAATTTGAATAGTTCAAAAAAATGGATAATTGATAAGAATTCAGGAAATATCCATCATTCATCAAAAAATTTTTTTTCTATTCATGGAGTAAGAGTTTTAGGAACACAAAGCAGAGAAGTTGCCGGAAAAAGTTGGGATCAACCTTTAATTAAAGAAAAAAATATCAATGGAGGTATTCTTGGAATTATAAGAAAAAAAATTAATCATATACCTTATTATTTAGTTGATTTTAAAGCAGAACCTGGAAATCCTGATGGAATTCAAATTAGCCCATGTTTGCAAGCCACTTATAGCAATATTAATCAACTACACGGTGGTAGAAAACCTTTTTTATCAGATTTATTTTTAAAACCAAAAAAATATGGTTATAAAATTTTATTTGAACAATTGATGTCAGAAGATGGAGGAAGATTTTATAAAAAAAAAAATAAAGGGATGTTAATTGAGTGTAATCAAAAAAATAATATTGATTTATTAGAAAATTTTTATTGGTTAACTCTTTATCAAATAAAGTTTTTAATTAAAAATAATTCTTGGGTTAATCCTCATGTTAGAAGCATCATTTCTCATTTATGAAAAAAAAAGTTTGTTTAAATATTGCTTGTTTAGGAGCAGGTAATCATGCCTTTAAAAATACTTTGCCTGCTTTATTAACTCTCAAAGAATTTAAATTAGTTGGAATTTATAAAAGAAAATTACAAAAAAATTTAGACAATCTAAAGCAATTTAGTTGTAAAATTTCTAGTGATTTAAATACAATACTTAATACCAAAAAACTTAATGCAGTGTATATTGCAAGTCAGCCAGGTGCACATTATAGTTTAGCTAAACAAGCTTTGTTATCAAATAAGCATGTTATAATTGAAAAACCAGCAGTAACTAACTTTTTTCAAGCAAAGAAATTATACTCAATAGCTAGTAAAAAAAAATTGGTTATTATGGAGGCTTTTATGTACAAGTATCATAATCAATTTCCAGCTATTTTAAATCTTTTAAAAAAAAATAAAGATAAAAAATTGATTAAAGTTTCTTCAACTTTTGGTTTTCCTCATTTAGATAAATCTAATTTTAGATACAATTTTAAAGCTGGAGGAGGTGCGCTTTTAGATGCTGGATCTTACGCTGTTTCATCTGTTAGGTGTCTTTCAAATGAAAAAATTACATTGAAAAATACACAACTAATTAAAAATAATTATGATGTAGATATAAAAGGATTTGCAGAATTTGATTCTACAAATAAAACAAAATACAAAGCGAATTGGTATTTTGGTGGTAAATATAAAAATCAAATATCATTAAAATATAAAGAAATCAATATTTATATAAACAGGGCATTTTCAAAACCAAATAATCTTGTTACGTTTATTGATTTTTATAAAAATAATAAACTAATAAAATCAAATAAAATTAAAAAAGATGATCATTTTAAAAATATGTTTAATTTTTTTCATAAATGTTGTTTTAAAAAAGATCTTAGATTGAGTGAAAATTTTGAATTTCTAAATCAAGCAAAGACTTTAAATGAAATATTTTTAAAAAATAAAAAATTATTTAAAAAAAAAAAATGAAATTGTTTTTAAAATTTTAGTAAAACTTGAAATTTTAAAAATTTAAGTATAAATACTTCCAAATGAATTATAAATTTAAAAAAGAAAATCATGATTTTTGGCTTACAAGACTTAATAAAAATCATCCAACGTCGGTTTGTACAAATGATGTAGCATTAGATCAATTAGAAAGTGATCAGATAATTAATGCTGTAAAAAATAATCAAAGTATTTTAGAAATTGGATGTGGGAATGGTCTTTTGTACCAACAAATTTGTGATAAATATAAATTAACCAGATATTTAGGCACTGATTTTGTAAATGATCTTATTGAAAATTGCTTAAAAGAAAAAAGGTCAGATTTACATGATTTTATGCAACTTGATATGACGGAAGTTGACAAAAAAACATTTAAGGAAAAATTTGATTTAATAATTTCTAAAAGGGCAGTACAAAATGTTATTGATCAGAAACTACAACTTGAAGTAATAGATAATTTTGGTCAATATCTCAATGAAGATGGAGCAATGATTTTGGTAGAAAGTTCTTCTACTGCTCAAAAATGCATTAACTCAATAAGAAAAAAACATCAATTAGACGAAATAAACCCTCCGTTTCATAACTTATTTTTTGATGATAAAATTTTAAAAAATTATAAATTTAAAAATGTTTTTCTTGAAAAGATAATTCCTTTTGCAAGCGATTTCTATTATATCACCAGATTTATATATGCTCGTTACGCAAATGAGTATCTTAATGAAACTCCTAATTATGAACATCCATTACAAAAAATTGCTCTTACGATGAATGAAAATTCTACAAAAGATTTTTCTCAAGTACAAACTTATATTTTTAAAAAAAAATTATAATTTGAATAAATAATTTATTATATCTTTGAATTTTTTTTATTATTTTTTAAATATATTAGAAAAAGAATAGCCCACTCTAAATCATAATCTTAGTTTAATTAATATTTATTTATCATATAAAAGATTTTTGTAATTTTATTCAGTTGTTACTAAGATATTTTGTAATACAAAAGTATACTCAAAATTTTATAAATATAATTATTTAAATTTTGATAATCATGAATCTTTTAAAGAGTTTATTAGTTAGTTTTTGATCAATTTAAAACGCTATTTTATATTAATTAATACTGATATATTTTGTATATATAGTTCATTTAAACTGTTATGAAAAAAATTAAATTAAAATGTTATGGCCAATATTAAAAACAATAAAGTTTTACTTGTATTAAGTTACTTATTTTTATCAATACCTCTATTATTAGTTACTGGCCCTTTTCTAAGTGATTTGGCCGTAAGTTTGATTGTAATTTTTTTTTTAATTTATGTATTTAAAAATAAAAGATTTGAATTTTTTCAGAATAAATTTTTTTATCTATTTTGCATTTTTTATATTTATATAGTTTTAAATAGTCTTTTTCAAAATCAGAATTTTGACTCACTTAAAATTTCTATTGGATACTTTCGATTTGGAGTTTTTACCTTGGCTGTCATTTATATAATTAATAACAATAATCAAATTTTAAAAAAATTATATTATGTCTTTTTAATCATATTCTGTATTTTAATTTTTGATGGTTTTTTTCAATTTTATTATGGAAAAAATATATTAGGATATCCTTTGAGTGTTGGTCCTCGAGTAAGCAGTCTATTTAAGGATGAACTTATTTTAGGGAGTTATTTATCACGGTTTTTTCCAATTTTTTTTGCATTGTTAGTTTTTTTAAATAAAGAAATAAATAAAGTTCAATATATTTTTAGTTGTGTAATTTTTATCTTAGCTGAAGTATTGATATATTTAAGTGGAGAAAGAGCTGCATTTTTTTTTATGAATTTGTCTGCTTTTTTTACCTTATTGGCTATAAGAAATTATAAAAAGCTAAGACTAGGGATTTTATTTACTTCGCTAGTTCTAATTTTTATCATTAGTCATTCATTTCCCAATACAAAACAAAGAGTATTTGATCAAACTTTTGATCAAATGGGATTATCCGATGATAAAGAGATTACTATTTTTTCTCCTCAACATAATGAACTATATAAAACTGCCATAAAAATTACTAAAGATAATCTAATTTTTGGAGTTGGTGTTAAAAATTTTAGAAATAAATGTAATCAAGAAAAGTACAAAATTTCAAATTATTCTTGCGGTACACATCCACATAATTCTTATATCCAATTACTAGTTGAACTGGGTATTGTTGGATTGATTTTTGGTTTTTGTATATTTTCAATTTTTCTTATATTTATATTCAAACATTTTCAATATCTGCTCAAAGGCAAATATCATTTTGATGATTTCCAAGTTTGTTTAATTTCAGCAATATTGATAAGTTTGTGGCCTTTCGCACCAACTGGGAATTTTTTCAATAATTGGTTAAATATAATTTACTACTTTCCGGTTGGAATTTTATTATGGAGTATGGATAAAAAGACATAATTTCACATAAATTATTCAAAACAATGAAATTATTAGAATAATATTTTTATTTATTGCAAATTTTAGATTTTATTATATTAATTCTAGGCCTGGTGATTATTGCGAAAGTGTAATACCCGATCCCATTCCGAACTCGGCAGTCAAGCCTTTCTGCGCCAATGGTACTTTGTCTTAAGACATGGAAGAGTAGGACATTGCCAGGCATATCTAAAATGAAAAATCTCATAATCGTTACTGGTGGAGCTGGATTTGTTGGTTCAAACTTAATTAAATCTCTTTTAAAAAAAACAAATAAAAAGATTATAAGTTTAGACAATTATTCTTCAGGTAATAAAAAAAATCACATTAGAGATGTTAGAGTTAAATACATAAAAACTGAAACTGTTGATATTTCAAAACACTTAAAAATTGTGAAAAAACGAATTCATTCAATTTTTCATTTTGGTGAATTTGCTAGAATTTATCAAAGCTTTAAAAAATTTGACGATTGTTTTAAATCAAATTCCATAGGTTCAAATGCAGTTTTTAAGTTTTGTTTAGAGAATAATATTAAACTAATTTATTCAGCAACTTCAGCCTCACTTGGAAACAATGGGAATGATAAAAACTTATCTCCTTATGCTTTTACAAAATCTAAAAATCTTGAACTATTAGAAAACCTAAGAAAATGGTTTAATTTTAAATTTGAAGTTATTTATTTTTATAATGTGTATGGACCTGGTCAAATCAAAGTAGGTGATATGGCAACTGTGGTTGGAATTTTTGAAGATCAGTATAATAAAAATAAACCATTAACCATTGTAAGACCTGGAACTCAATCAAGAAGATTTACTCATATTGATGATACTATTAAAACTTGCATTGAGGTATGGGAAAAAAATAAATGTGCTCATTACAGCATAAGTTACAAAAAATCTTATTCCATCAAAGATCTTGCCAAGATGTTCAAAACTAAAATAACTTACTTAAAACCAAGATTAGGTGAGAGATATGCTTCAGCATTAACCAGAATATCTAATAATCGTCAAATAATTCAAAAATTTGGAAAAATAGATTTGAAAGATTATGTAACTTCGTTTATTACAGGTAAAAATTATGAAAATTAAAAGTTCATTAAAGTCCATTAAAAAAAGAGATCTTAATTCTAAGCTTGTTAGAAGAAGAGGTCGTGTATACGTTATCAATAAAACTAACCCAAAGTTTAAAGCAAGACAGAAGTAATTTTTATGGATAATGAAAACCATAAAAATACCTGGAACAATTTTACTAAATTTGTGTTGTGGGGAACAGTCGCAGTTATTGGTGTTTTAATTTTAATGGCAATATTTTTGTTGTAAGATTAATGTATGAAAATTGCTTCTATTTTAGAAAATCAAAAAATTGAAAAAAGAGTAGCAATTACCCCTGAGATTGCAAAAAAATATATATCCCTTGGTCTTGAAGTTTTATTGCCTGAAAATTATGGAAGTCATCTTGGATTTAACGATGAAGAATATAAAGAATTAGGAGTCTCAATTTCAAAAGATGAAAAAGAAATTATAAGTAGTGCAGATATTATAGTTCAGTTAGGTTTATTAGATGATGACAAAAATTCTTTATTAAAAGAAAATCAGACATTTGTAGGGATTCTTAACCCATATGAAAATAAAGAAAAAATAAATGATTTAGTAAAAAAAAATATAAATACTTTTTCACTTGAACTGCTTCCAAGAATAACAAGAGCTCAGTCCATGGATATATTATCTTCGCAAGCAAACCTTGCGGGTTATAAAGCAGTAGTGGAGTCTTTTGCTCATTTTGAAAAAGCAATTCCAATGATGATGACTGCAGCAGGTACAATACCAGCTGCAAAAGTATTAGTGGTTGGCGCAGGGGTTGCAGGACTACAAGCAATAGCAACTGCAAAACGAATGGGTGCAATAGTATTTGCAACAGATGTTAGAATGGCCTCAAAAGAACAGGTTGAAAGTTTAGGGGGAAAATTTTTAACTGTTGAAGGTGCTGAAAATTTAGAAACTGAAGGTGGATATGCCAAAGAGGCATCAGAGGATTTTAAAAAGAAACAAGAAGAACTATTATCTGAGACATTAAAAAAAATTGATATTGTTATTTGTACAGCTTTAATTCCAGGAAAAAAAGCACCAGTGATTATAAAAGAAAGTATGATTAATAATATGAGCTCAAGTTCGATAATTTATGATCTAGCTGCTATTCAAGGTGGAAATACAGCACACACTAAAGTTGATGAAATTATAGATATTAATGGTGTTAAAATAATGGGGGAAAGCAATATATTGAATAAACTTCCAACTTCTGCATCAAATTTATATGCTAAAAATGTATTTAATTTTGTGTCAAATTTATATGATAAAGAAAGTAATAAAATTAATATAAATTTAGAAGATGAGATAATTGAAAAAACGCTAATAAAATAAAATTATGGAAATTGATCCTTTTATATTCAGATTAAGTATTTTTATCCTTTCAATTTTTATAGGATACTATGTGGTTTGGAGTGTTACTCCATCATTACACACGCCTTTAATGTCAGTTACTAACGCTATTTCTTCAGTAATTATTGTTGGCGCAATTATTGCAGCTTTATCAAGTAATGAAGGAGTAGTTTTCACATCTTCAAGTATTTATGGTTTTTTAGCAATTGTTCTTGCATCAATTAATATCTTTGGTGGATTTCTGGTTACTCAAAGAATGCTCGCAATGTACAAAAAAAAGAAAAAGGATAAATAATTGATGTCTTCGAATCTTTCAGCAATTTTATATTTAGTTTCAGGTGTATTATTTATTCTTGCTTTGAGAGGGCTTTCTTCTCCTGAAACGTCAAGACAAGGAAATTTATTTGGAATAATTGGAATGTTGATAGCTGTGACAGTAACATTTCTGTCTGTTGGAAATTTTAGTTCTGGATTTATTTATGTGCTTATATTTTTAGCAATCGGTGGAAGCATTGGTGCGTTCATAGCTTACCGTATACCGATGACTGCAATGCCTGAATTAGTTGCTGGCTTTCATAGTTTAGTTGGTCTAGCAGCAGTGTTTGTTGCAATTTCAGCATTTTTAAACCCTGAAGCATTTAGCCTTGGAACTCCAGGAAATATTAAGCTTGCAAGTTTAATTGAAATGTCGATAGGAGCAGCAGTTGGTGCAATTACTTTTTCTGGATCAATTATAGCTTTTTTAAAACTTCAGGGGATAATGTCGGGTGCGCCTATTACTTTTAAAGGTCAGCATCCACTTAATGCTTTAATATTAATTTCAATAATTGTATTAACATATCTACTTTGTTCTACTCAATCTTCTAATTTATTTTGGATATTATTAGCAGTATCATTTTTGATTGGTTTTCTATTGATAATTCCAATAGGTGGTGCAGATATGCCAGTAGTGATTTCAATGCTAAACTCTTATTCTGGTTGGGCTGCTGCAGGAATTGGATTTACCTTAGAAAACACTGCACTAATAATTACTGGAGCATTGGTTGGATCATCTGGTGCAATTTTATCTTATATAATGTGTAAAGGGATGAATAGATCATTCTTCAATGTTATTTTAGGAGGATTTGGTGCAACAGAGCAATCAGGTTCATCACAAAGTAAAGAACAAAAACCAGTTAAAAGTGGAAACGCAGATGATGCAGCTTTTTTAATGAAAAATGCATCATCAGTAATTATTGTTCCAGGTTATGGTATGGCTGTTGCTCAAGCACAACATGCGCTAAGAGAGATGGTTGATACATTGAAAAAAAATGACATTAAAGTTTCTTATGCAATTCATCCTGTTGCAGGGCGAATGCCAGGACATATGAACGTATTATTAGCTGAGGCTAATGTTCCTTATGATGAGGTATTTGAATTAGAGGAAATAAACAATGACTTTGCTAATGCAGATGTAGCTTTTGTAATAGGTGCCAACGATGTAACAAATCCTGTTGCAAAAACAGACCCTCAAAGTCCAATTTATGGCATGCCAGTTCTTGATGTTGAAAAATGTAAGTCAGTTTTATTTGTAAAAAGAAGTTTATCTCCTGGTTATGCCGGTATTGATAATGATTTATTTTATAAAGAAAACACGCTCATGTTGTTTGCAGATGCAAAAAAAATGACAGAGGATATTACAAAAAATCTATAGGTATAAATTTGAATACTAAAATCTTTTGCGATATTGCCAAATTAGACCAAATTAAAAAATTTAATAAAAAAAAAATTGTAAAAGGATTTACAACAAATCCAAGCTTAATGAGACAAGCTGGAGCAAAAGATTACAAATCATATTCCAAAAAAATTCTTAAAATATGCAATAATAAACCTGTATCACTCGAAGTATTTGCTGATGAGTATAAAGAAATGAAAATTCAAGCAATAGAAATTAATACATGGGCAAAAAATGTTTATGTAAAAGTACCTGTAGCAAACTCTAAAGGAAAATTTATGGGTAGAATTATAAAAGAATTAAATAACCAAAATATTAAACTTAATATAACAGCTGTTTATTCTGCTAAGCAAACAGAGAGAATTTTAAAGTTAATAAACAAAAAAACCAAAGTAATTATCTCTATTTTTGCTGGAAGAGCAGGTGATACTGGTAAAGATCCAGTACCAGAATTTGTTAAGAGTATTAAATTAGCTAAAAAGTTTAAAAATGTTGAGATATTGTGGGCTAGTGTACGTGAGCCTTATAATTATTTGCAAGCAAAACAATTAGGATGTCATATAATTACAGTACCTCCTGGTATAATTCACAAAATTGAAGAATTTGGTAAAAGTTTTGCTCAACTTACTAAAGAAACTGTCCAAACTTTTTTGATAGATAGCAAAAAATCAAAATTTAAAATTTCCTAATACCTGCTATTAAATATAACAAAATTTTCAAGGAAAATTAAAAATGTTAGATTGAAAATTGCTTAGTATCTTAAACTTAAACTGTATTTATAAAGTAAAAAATATATTATCATTTATATAAATGCCTAATGAAACAATGATAAAAAAAATATTGGCAACCACGCCTCTTGTAGAGGTTTTTGTTAGAACAATATACTACGCTAATATTAAATATTTAAAAAATATAGTTCCAATTTATAGAGTAAATCCATATCTAAATTTAAAAAAAAAAAATAAAAAAGTTTCAAATAAAAAAAAAATTGATTTTCAAAAAATTTTAAATTTTTTTAGTAAAAAACTTCTGAAAAAAGGTGATTTGGTAATTCTAATTTCTTCTTACAAAAATTTAAAATCTACGGGTTATAGTCCACAACAAATTATAGACTCCTTTAAAAAAATAATAGGCAATAAAGGAACTTTAGCAATGTCTGCAAGGCCAGATTTTAAGATAGACTTAGAAAATTATATTACTAAAAAGAAAGATAGAAAAATTTATTTTTATGATGTTAAAAAAACTAAATGCAATACAGGTATTATTCCACAAACTATGTTAATGATGAAGAATTCTGTAAGAAGTAGAAATCCCATTAATTCAATGGTTGCAATTGGTCCTTTGGCAAATAAAATTATGAGTAAGAATTTAATTAATAATGAAACTTTGCCTCACGGTAGAAATTCATCCTGGTATAAATGTGTGCTTAACAACGCAAAAATTTTGGCTATTGGAGTCGACCTTGTTCAAGGAGCAACAATTACAAAAACTGTAGAAGATGTTTATTGTGATGTGTGGCCATTAAAAAATTGGTACTCAAAAAAAAAGTATTTCATAAAAGATGGAAAATTTAAAAAAAAATTTATTTTGAAGGAGAGATCTCCAAAATGGTCACTACACTATGCTGAAAGAACAATGTGCAAAGATTTTATTAAAAGTGGGATATTATCTTCATATAATTTTGATGGGTTATCCATTGAATTTGCTGAGTCTAAAAAAATTTTTTCATATCTTAAAAATAGAAAAAATAGGTCTTATCCTTATTTTTATACAAAATATGATTTAATAAATTATATTAGTTAGGGTTAATCATTTTAATGAAATTTCATAATGTATTCAAAAGATTTAAACCTCATTTTACTTATAATGGGAATATTATTTTTTCGCGGAATAATCAAATAATTGAATTAAAAAAAGATTTAAATACAAAATTAATTACAGAGATAAAGATAAATTTATTTGAGAGATTATTATTTAAAAGCAAATACCTTTCAAGACTACTAAGATTAGGGATAAGATCATCAATTAATTATAAGAATATATTTTTTTTTTCTTTTAAAAAAAGAATATATTCTTACGATATTCAAAAAAATCTTTTAAAAATTGAACATAAGTTCAGAATGGGTAGAGGACCTCTAAATTATACTATTATTGAAAATATAAAAAATTTTGAAAATAGCATTGTTTTTGGTGAATATTTTGGAAATAACTCAAGAAAACATATCCACATATATAAAAGAAACAAAAATTTTAAATGGGAAATAATTTATACATTTAAAGAAGGCACAATTAATCATATTCACTCAATTATACCTGATAAATTTAGAAATTGTCTTTGGATTTTTGCTGGTGATTTTGATCATTCATCATCAATATGGAAAGTTGAAAATAATTTCAAAAACATTGAAAGAATTTTGTATGGAAAACAAATATATAGAGCTTGCGTTGGATATCCTACTGAAGAGGGTCTAATATATGCCACAGATACTCAGTTCGAAAAAAATAGCATAAGAATATTGAGAATTAATAAAGGTGATCTGTTATCTGAGGAGTTATTTAAAATCAATGGAACTTGTGTTTATGGAACTAATTTAAAAGATTATTTAGTTTTTTCCACATGTACAGAACCTACTCATCATCCAGAAAATAAGCTTTTATTATTTTTTGATAATAAACCAGGTCCAGGAATTTTAAAAAACAAATCAGATATTGTCTTATTTGGTAAAAAAAATAGTTCATTTAAAGTTATTAGAAGTTTTGAGAAAGATATTTTGCCATATGGTCTGTTTGGTATAGGTTCAATAATTTTTCCGAGTGGATTAGAAAATCATAATACATTATATGCATTTTTGTCTGGAAGCAAAATATATGATCAAGATACAATTAAAATTGATTTAGAAAAATTAAAAGATGATATTTAAATCTACATTAGTAATATCTTTCTTTTCAGTTTTAAGTAGGATTTCTGGTTACATTAGAGACGTTTTTTTTGCAAATTTTTTAGGCACTGGTATTTATAACGATATTTTCCAAGCTTGTTTTAGAATACCTAATTTTTTTAGAGTTATTATTGTAGAAGGAAATACAAACCTGGCTTTCGTTCCTTTGTTCAAATCATTTGAAAAAAACAAAGATAGCCACATTGAAGATAAAAGAAAATTTTCCTCAAATTTATTTTTTCTTATTTTACTTTTTTTGTTGCCATTATTTTTGCTGATAGAAATTTTTATGCCTCAGGTTATAAATCTTATCACACCTGGATTTAAGAATTTAGAAAGTTTTGAATTAGTAATTTCAGTATCTAGAATCGTTTTTCCCTATAGTATATTTATTATTATTAGTTCAATATTAATTGGTATACTCAATTCAGATAGTAAGTTTACCATTACCTCTAGTATACATATATTATTTAATATAATTATATGTTTTACCTTATATGCTTATGGTGGTGACAAAATCGATTCTATTATAGCTATTTCTTGGTCATGTATAGTATCTGGTATTTTGCAATTTATAATTTTATTTTTTGCTATAGATAAAAAATTAAGAATTTTTTTATTAATTCCTAAATTTACACAAGAAATTAAAAAATTTTTATTAGTATTATTTCCAAGTTTTTTGATTTTTTTTATTTTTCAGATCAATAAGTTTTTCGTTTATTATTTAGCTTCTTACGAAGTAGGTGCTATATCGTATATTTATTTTGCTGAAAGAGTTAGTCAACTTCCAATGGGGATTATTTCACTATCGATTACAACCGCCATGCTACCAATTATTTCATCTTATATACAAAAAAAAAATTTAACAGAAGCCAAAATTTATTTTGAAAAAGCTTTTCAATATATCATGTTTTTTATGATACCTAGTGCTTTTGTTTTTTATTTTTATTCAGAAATATTCATCTCTTCATTATTTGAACATGGTCAATTTACAAAACAATCAACAAATAATACTTCAAATGTTCTAGAAATTTTTTCCATAGGTCTTCCAGCTTATGCTTGTATTCCACTTTTCACTCAATTATTTATTCTTAATAATAAAATAAAGTTATACTTAGTTATTAACATTGTTATATCAATAACAAGCTTATTGGTGATGACCCATTTATCAAAAATAAATAATTATTTAGGAATTTCTCAAGGTTTAGTATTCTCTTATTGGGCTTTATTTATAACTGTAGTTATCTATCTAATTTATACAAAATTTATTTTTTTAAAATTAAAAGTTCTTTATTCAATTTTATCTATGATTTTTAGCTCAGTAATAATGATAGGATCAATAAAATTATTTTTATATACTTTTGAATTACCACAAATTTTATCATTATTTTTCATGTTAATTACTGGGGTTATCACATATTTGATTGTAATTTATTATTTAAATTATGAAATTATGAAACCTTTTTTTGAAATAATTCTAAAAAATAAAAAAAAAACTTAAATGATATTCCACATTAAAATATTTAACAAAAGATGAAAAATTTCAAATTAAGCATAATTATCCCAACATGGAATAGAAAAAAAAAAATAATAAAGTTATTAGAAATTCTTATAAATAAATTAAAAAAAACTAAAATAATTTATGAGATACATGTTTGTGACAGTTACAGCAATGATGGCACACATAAAGCTATAGAAAATTTATATAGAGGTAATCAAAAGATATTTGTTCATAATATAAATGTGAATAGTATTTCAGGGAAAAGAAATGAAGGTTTGAAAAAAGCAAAGTTTGCTAATATCCTTTTTTTAGATGATGATTGTTTACCAATAGGTGATTTTTTCAATATTATAAAAAAATATTTACAAAATTCTTCTAATAAACAAATATTTTGTGGTCAATATTTTACTCAAAAAAAACTGGTTAAAAGAAGTAATTATTACAAATTTAGGGACTCAAAAAATCTTAACTATAAAGATGTTGGAGAAATAAATTATAATAACATAATCACTGGATGTTGTTTTTTTAAGTTATCACAAACTAAAAAATTGTATTATTTTAACAATAAAATTAATGGCTATGGTCTTGAAGATGTAGACTGGGCTTACAGATTAATTAAAAAGGATTTTAATTTATTTTTAACAGAAGCTAAAGTTGACCATCAAGAAACTAGTAAAAATATTAGTGCATATGTTTTAAAATGGTATGCTTTATCTAAAGATGCAATGCCATCTCTATTAAAAAGTAATAAAAAAAATATTGAAGGCAAAATATTCTTTTTTGAAAAACTATATCAATATCCTTTTATTAAATTAATACTAAAAATTTTGAATTTTTTTGTTTTCATTCCTGCAAGTATAATTTTAAAATACTTTTTATTATTTTCTGATAAAAAAAATTTTCTTTTCTCAAAAAATTTATTCATTTTTTTGCTTGCTCTTTATTATTTAAGAGGAGCTTGTGATAGAAATAAAGTAAACTTGATTGACACAAAATGGTATAATACTGGTTACAAATAAATTTTTTAAATCAGATAAAAAAAATAATTACTATTTTTGACACTTTACATATAAATGTTGATGGAATTGGTTGCGGGGGACGGATTTGAACCGCCGACCTTCAGGTTATGAGCCTGACGAGCTACCAGACTGCTCCACCCCGCGGTATACTTAAATTCTGTTTTTGAGTTTGTT
>Ga0233432_10003430_pt1 | contig 14326 bp, 13 predicted proteins | sample SI_122_August201_6_FD_179870 | JGI IMG/M metagenome (GOLD analysis project Ga0233432, IMG submission 179870) | Seawater microbial communities from Saanich Inlet, British Columbia, Canada - SI_122_August2016_10_MG | ecosystem: Environmental > Aquatic > Marine > Inlet | place: Canada: British...
TAACAAGAGAAACACATCGGACATATCACCGAGAGAACTTTCTTCAGAAAACCGTCAACAGCAGAATAGAAATGAACAACCTTTCAGCAGGGAGTTATGGAAGGCCGTTAAAGATAGCCATGGAAGTGGACTCACGAAACAGGAAGCAATATCCCTATACATCGGTAGAATGAGCAAGATGGCCGCAGATGGCCTTCCGGCAGCTCAATACGGAATGGGTACTCTACATTACAATGGGGAAGGAGTTCCTGTCGATTTCCAGCAGGCGATGTCTTGGTGGATCAAAGCATCTGAACAAGGACATGCAGATGCCCAATATTGGGCCGCCCGATGTTATCTTCTTGGCAAAGGAGTTCCCAAAGATAACAACAAAGCCATCGTTTACCTTGAAAAATCCTCAGCTCAGGGACATGCCTACGCCCAGAATCTTCTCGGGAAAATCTTCTTTACTGGCATATCTGTTCCGAAAAATTATAAGAAAGCACTTCCGTTACTGACCATGGCAGCCGAAAATGACATGGCCGCTGCTCAGACTTCCCTAGGTTGGGTTTTCCGAAATGGTCTGGGAACGACTAAGAATATTGAAACTTCCATGAATTGGTTTCGGTTGGCCGCAGAAAATGAAGAGCCTGAAGCTCTTCATATGATGGGCCTTTTTTATCTCTATGGAGATGAGTTACCCCAAGATCACTTGAAGGCCATCAACCTTCTCACTCGATCTGCTCAACAAGGATTTCTTGATGCACAGTTTAACTTGGGAACGATCTACCTGAATGGTAAAGGAATTCCAAAGAATGCCTCCGAAGCTTCTATGTGGTTCAGAAAAGCTGCAGACAAAGGACATTTAAAATCTCTGCACAACCTTGGTTATCTTTATTACAAGGGCCTTGGTGTTGAGAAGGATTATCATGAAGCACGTCAGTTGTACCTCAACGCTGCAAATCAAAACTTCCCCTCCTCTCAACACTCTCTTGCAGCCATGTACTATCATGGGGAAGGTGGTCCTAAAGACTCTAATAAGGCTCTTTCCTGGTACCTGAAAGCTGCCAATCTTGGTTTCCTAAAGTCTAAGTATTCAGCTGCCATGATGCTTCTCGAAGGGGATGGCGTTAATAAAGATGAAGACATGGCTAAACTGATGCTCGAAGAAGCGTCTGAGCTAGGGTCAGAAAAGGCGAAGAACGTTCTGAAAAAACTGAAGGAAGGACGGTAATAAAGTCTAACCCAGAGCTAAATGACCTTACTAGAACGTGAAAAAACCGCCGTCAGATCATGACGAGAGATGAGCAGCAGAGCTCATTTCTCAATCACTGATCTCATTTCTGTGACAAAACCCTCCCTGTAGCTTACAGTAAGAGTCCAACCATTCAGCCAGAGAAAACATGAGTATTTTAAGCTTCCAATGCCCAATGAAATGGGACGAACTCGACAGCAGTGAGAAAGATAAATTCTGCAGTAAGTGTGAGAAAACGGTCTATGACCTCAGAGATTGCTCACTTTCTGAGATTAGGGAAATCAGAAGAAAGAGGGGCCCCATTTGTGCAGCCATCTCAGTGGCATCTGTATCTCTTGCCCTTGGCTTCACATCATGTAGCGATAGCCCCAAGAAGAACAGCCCGTCGTCCTCAGGAAAACCGACAGAGGTTGTTGTCCCCGAAGACTGCCTTTTAGGAGAGATTGCACCTGAAGTCACTCCGCCCCCCTCCTCAGGTAACCTCTCACCCAGTTCAGAGGAACAGGAGTCTTCATCTTCTGAATCTAAAATTCCAACATGAGGCGAAGTGTCTCCTCAGGTTCGCCCTGAAGGTAGTTCATTTATAACCCTCAGCTCGAAAACTCTTCCAAAACACTTTGACGCCCACACTCTTCAGAGCCTTTCTTATCGCGGATATCATCTTTGCGTTTCTTTTCGCATTCGGAGACATCGCCCTTGAATCAGAACTCCCACAGCCTCTTCAAGATTACATCAATTCGGATCAGAAAATGGGTTCTGAGTATGTATCGGAAGACACCATTTTTACTTTCTGTTCTGTTTACATCATTTACGCTTTATGGAATTTAATCTGTCTTCTCCTTCTCAGGCATAACTCTAGGAATCACGCTATCGCCGTCACGATCATTGGCATTGGACTCACTCCTTTCCTCGGACCATCAGTGTCCCATGGGCTCACTGCGACTTTCTATGATCTCTCGTGTATGCTTTGGGGAGCCCTTCTCATGACCATGTTTTTCTCTCCAATAAAAGAGAAGGTCGGCCCAAAATTATCATAGATATGACACGTCGAAGAAGGGCCTTAAAAAAATCTATGAAATCCTCCATTAGAATAACCTTTATCTTACTCGCCACTTTCACGTGCTGGAATTCCGTAGCTTTCTCCTACATCGTTGGGCCAGCAAAAAGTCTCGAAAAACTTACTCAAGAGTCTGATCTCATCTTCAAAGGTAAGGTTATCGGTAGTGATCTGGTTCAACTCAATAGCTTTAAAGACTTTCCCAACTATTCAGAGAAAGAAACGAAGTTTCAGAACATCTCTATTTTGAAGGGCCATTCCCCTGGTGATGAGATCATCTTCCAACACTATACTGAAAAAGAAATCACAGGAATGAGTTGGTATTCTCCACAGTTCTACAATTTCAGTCTCGATCAAACCTACATTGTCTTTGCTAAAAAGACTGAACGTGGGAAAAAATTTCAGCAGCTACAGAAAAGCCATACATCAAAAATAGATCAAGGAGTGTTCTTATGCGACAATGACACAAGGCGTCCCAAAATTTCTGTCAAAGAAGCAGTTTGGCAAGAAATGATGGCCCTGCTCCAGAGCTCCTCTCCCAAGAACATCATTTATTCTATTCAACAGTTGGATGACATGAGTGCAGGAAAAGCTCAGGGAACCCGCCTTCAGGATTATGACCGAGAGTTGGTTCTTAAGAATGTCGCCCCACTGATTCAGAGTGACGATGAAGCGGTGGTCAACAACGCAGTAAGTTTTCTTGGCTCTCACAACCCTTATCTGAAAGAAGAGAGAACCCTATTCTGGCTTACGACTGTAGGAAGTGCCAAATTCCCTGGAATCGGAGAAATGGATCAACAGATGAAAAATCTCGGTGGAGAACGCTTCCATAAGGAACTGATCGCCCTCGCCAGTCATGGAAGCTCTGAAGAAACTCGGTCTAAAGCAATCTTGGCCCTCGGCCTCATTGGCAAACCCTACGTTTACAAAGCGTTGAAGGTATGGCTGAGAGACCCTTCTCCTCTTATCAGAGCATCGGCCACCTTACTTCTCGCTGATTTTTCCCATCTGGCGTCTGCTGATCTTCTTCGTGGAATGGCCAGCGACGAATCCCCAAACGTACGAGGAAATGCAGCCAAAGCCATTGGCTTTGGCCAGAACGTTGCGATGACGGGCGTACTAGAAAACCTCCTCTGGGATGGAGAGGCCAAAGTTAGAAAAAATGCGGCCATGTCTTTGCTCTCTTTTTCACTCAATGAAATAGGCCTAGAAGATATCTTTAAGAGAAGCAAGGAAGTCCAGGAATTCAAACCCCTCTTTCTCAATGCATTGGCCAGATCAGATGCATCCACTTATTTAAACGAGTTGGCTTACAGCATTGAAAATAATATCACTCCCAAGAATTTTTGGGGAGGCCGAACCCCCTCATTTTCTTCTTGGGAAATCATGTTTTCCTTTCTCCAAGGAAAAACCCACCGGGAGATCAGGTCAGGAAAATACAACCCGTACTTGGACACCTTGGAAAAGGTTGGGAATTATTCCTCTTCGGAGCCGAGGGATATCTACGCTTTTTATCTACAGAGAAACATGGGGAAAAGAGCTAAAGCGTTTCGAGCAAAAGCAAAGAAAAACCTATCCTATGATATTGATTATTACTTTAATCAGGTGGATGAGAACCCAGAAAGATACCATAGAAAATAGACTTGCTTAACGAAAAATCTCGTCAGCACATCAGTTTCAAGAAAATAATTGCGTCAGATTCCTCGAGGCCTTAAGTTTGTTGAACGTCCATGGCTTTCAGGAAAAGAGAAGATATTTTTAAAAGCTTCCCCTAACTCTGAATACTTAAACCTGAATCCTTCTGTCAGTAGCTTCTTGGGTTCACAATAACGTCCAGACAGAGCAAGATCTGGGTCGGTTCTCAGCAACAGGTATGCGCCTATCCTTACCATCCAAGATCGTGCAGGAAGACCCACCTTGATTCTGACAGCTTTTCGAAGTGCGCTCATAAAAACTGAATTAGAAACCGGCCGAGGAGCCGTAGCTATATAGACGCCTCCCATGGCTTCTTTTTCCAAAGCCTCCAAGAACACCCGATTCATATCCTCTTCGTGTATCCAACTGATTCCTTGATTCCCTTGACCTACTCTTCCTCCGAGACCAAGCCTTGCTAATTTCTCAAGTCTTTTGAGAGCTCCACCTGATTTTCCTAATACGAAACTGGTCCTTAAAATCACTTTCCTGAGCTTAGGATCAGCAACCTTGTTAAACTCATTCTCCCAGGCCATACCGACTGTAGGGGCCAAGCCATAACCTAAGGCAGATTCTTCAGTACAGACCCTGCTAACAGGGTCACCATAGATATGGGCCGTAGACATCTGAACCCATACCTGTGGCTTCGTTCTGCACTGGGAGTGAGCGAGTCCCAACGCCCGAGTTGATTCAACCCTAGACCTCAAGATGTCATCACAGTTCTCAGGAGTTTTGATGCAGTCCACTGAGCGACCCGTGAGGTTTACCACACCGTAAGCCCCATCCAGTTCTTTGGCCCAGGTTCCAAGAGAATGAGCATCCCACTGACTAAAATTCCAGTTCCCCATATTCTGAGGACGATGTCTTCCTAGAACGACGACGCTGAAGTTTCTCTCAGTGAGAAACCTTGCGAGTGACGACCCAAGAAAGCCTGTACCTCCTGCGATGACAATCTTTTTCATCATTTTACTGAGCGGGCGAAAAAGTTTGAGGAGCAGCATTCGCCTTAGCTTGTGCCTTCTTTCTCATCTTTGAGATGTTGAACATATTGAAGAAGTGAAGGGCTCCCAAGACGAGAAGAACAACACCTTCCTTGGTGCTGATATACTCAATGGCTTCAATCAGGTCGTTTGGTTTCTCGCCAAACTTAAGGAAGAGGCTTACAAAACCAAAATTGAGTAAGTAGAACCCAACAACCAGTAGATGATTGACCGAATCAGCCATCTCTTCATTCTTGAAAGACTCCACAAGGAAAATTCGTCCGTTTTTATGAAGCGTTCTTCCTACCCAAATCGTCGTCGCAATTGAAATGGCGATGTAAGTAAAATAGGCTATGACTGTGTTCATCATGATCTCCTTGAATTAAGTATGCCCTGAATCTTATCCAAGCTCAGCTCGTTGTAAATACTTTATTTTCAGAATTTACTGAAAATTCAATATTATTGATAAAATCTGCACCTTCACTAAAATAGATAAATCACTGAGAAAAAGCAGGAAACATGCCTTCAGAACTTGATCGAGTAAGAGAAAAATTTGTTACCGAATGGGGTGCCCTAGGTTCGGCTTGGGGCGTCAATCGCACCATGGCACAGATTCATGCTTATCTGATGTCCTGCACTGAACCCAAAACAACAGATTCAATTATGGAGTCCCTCGTCATTTCACGTGGTAATGCCCATTCCAATATCAAAGAACTTATCAGCTGGGGCATGGTTAAGAAAGTTGTCATCAAGGGCGAGAGGAAGGAGCACTTTCAAGCCGAGAAAGATCCATGGAGAATTTTCTGTATGGTGGCGAAGGAAAGAAAAAGAAGGGAGCTTGAGCCTACCCTTGAGATTCTGAAAGATTGTGAAGCCGAGCTAAAAGGATCATCAGGTAAGGAAGCTCAAGCATTTCAAAAACAGATCAAAAGTCTATCTGAATTTGTTGAAATGGGCAACAATGCCATGGAGAAAATCAGCAAGGCTGAGAAAAATGTGTTGCTCAAATGGCTGTTAAAGCTGCTATGAACATAAGGGTTTCATCGGTGATTTTGCTGACGGAGAACAGTTTTTACCAAGAATGACTCAGGCTCCCACTCAAACAGCCAAAAAGGATTTCCTTTGAAGAACGATTGTCCATACCGTCAAGAACTCCGCAGGCCAGGGTCACCGGTAAATCGGCATACTTCCATGGTAGGCCCTACATGTATCCCAGACTAAATAAGTTGCCAACATGGAATCATGTGGAGGGAGAAAAGCTACCACTTTCCGCTGATAAAGCTCTCATGTTAGCAGAGGGTCATGCCAAAGGCTTAAAAGAATCTGACGTCGTGTTTCAGTTCAGGAATATGTCCATAGGAAAAGGAGCCAAACACTGGAATGTTTACTTCTCTAGCCTTCCTTATCTAGAAAAGGAAAAGTCATTTCTAATGACGAGCGATGCGCCAAAAAGCCAACATCAGACTCTCTATTTACTCGTCTATCTACAAACTCATACATCCTTTCTCTGTTAGGCATATGAAAAAGGTTATTTATATTCTTTATCTATCATTAGGGCTGTGTATAGCTCTAATGATATTTTCTTATAACCTTGTAGAAAATTCTGTTTCAGACCGTATCTACAAAAACATCAAAGAGTTACCCAATCATCATGTCGGACTGGTCCTGGGTTGCTCCCAGTTTTTACTGAATGGTCATGAAAATCTATTCTTCAAGTATCGTATCGATGCAGCATTCGAACTCTACGCAGGAGGGAAAGTAAGGTATTTCATTGTCAGCGGTGATAATTCTAGAACAACATATGACGAACCCAGCGCAATGAAAAATGAACTTGTTAAAAAAGGCGTTCCTTCTGAACATATTTTTCTAGACTACGCAGGCTTCAGAACTCTTGACTCAGTCGTCAGAACCGGGAAAGTTTTTAGTTGCAATCAATTCATTGTCATCTCTCAGCTTTTTCATATAAAAAGAGCTGTATATATCGGACTTGAGTATGATTATGATGTCATTGGGTATGCGGCAAAAGAGGTTAACTCTTTTAGCTCATTCAAGACAAAGGCTAGAGAAATTCTTGCTCGAGTAAAAATGTTTTTGGATCTTAAATTATTAAATACCCAGCCAAAATTCCTCGGCCCCAGAGTCAACATCCCTTCTCCTAAGTAGACTTCCATGAACAAAAATCTTGGGAATATCCGTCGAGATAGCAAGTCTATCTCTGCCGTACTTATCGGCCTTCCCTGGACATATCCGCGCCAGCCGTTTTACTCATCAGTTATTTTCATGCTGAGTTTCGGCGTATCATTGACCGATGCGTGTTCTCGCAGGAAGATTGCGCTCATTGAGGAAATCTGTTAGGAATACCCATGGAAGAAAATGAACCTAGTGTTTCAAATCGTGAAAACCAAAATGTTTGGAAGCTCAAAGGAACCCTGTTCTGGGGGACAATTTCCTTTTCTGTCTTCGCGATAATTCAAGCCATAGCATTTGGCATGTACATAGGTGCTAAATATGGCCAACTGCCAGAAGATGAATTAGACGAGATAGCTATCAATTTCGAAAACAATGGAGATGCCTTATCTATAGCCATGCTGGCAACCATCTTTATTTGTGTACCCATTTTACTAGGAATGACCAAATTTAAGAAAAACTCTTCACTTAAAGAATATTTTTCACTTAATCATGTCTCGATAAAGAAATACCTCCATTGGATTGGGTTGACCCTACTTCTCCTAATTGCCTCTGATTCTTTGTCTTTTCTTCTAGGCAGACCAATTGTTCCTGAGGTCATGCTAAAAACATACGCTTCTTCCCAATACACTTATTTATTATTCTTTTCAGTTGTTATCGGAGCACCCTTATTTGAAGAACTTTTCTTCAGAGGTTTTCTGTTTATCGGTTTCGCAAATTCAGTTCTAAAGCCAATAGGAGCCATTCTCCTGACCTCGTTCCTATGGGCTGTTATCCATATTCAGTACGATCTTTACGGCATCATTACTATTTTCTTAGTTGGAATATTCTTTGGCATAGCAAGGCATAAAACCGGATCTATATTTGTCCCTATGCTTATTCATGCATTAAATAATTTAATTGCCATGCTAGAAACAGCTTATTTTTCATTGCCATAGCCTTTCACGAATTGCCTCCTGACGTCCCATCACACCGCTCGGTTGCCACAAATTCTTCAAGGCAACTCAGAGGCTATGGTCATGTCGACTGAAGGCCTAAAAACCTACCCGGTGGAGTCAGTGGAAAGTTTTAAATATAGGAAATTTTTTAATCATACCTCCCGGACCTTATTCGCCTTCATTCTTTCGCTTACAATTTGTCTGAACTCCCCCCTGTATGGCATGTGGGGTTTAATGCCTTCGAAACTTGAGGATTTATCAGCACAATCTGACCTCGTCGTTTATGGAGAGTTAACCAATATTAGAAAATACTCCATCAGTTATCGGGGGGAATACTACTCAACGTGGACGGGGACGATTCATGTTGATCAAGTTATTCTTGCCTCTCCAGATGTTCTTGGAGGCAAATCTGTGGAGGTGACATGGGGAAACCTTAACGCTCTTTCTTGTCCACGAATAGATGTTGTCAGGGGAAGGTTTGGTAGTGGAATTTGGTTTCTCAATAAATCCCCTCTCTCTAATACATATACATTTTTTGGTCCAGAAAAAGCCTTCTTTCTCCCAGAAGAAAAGTGCGGAGAGTTCCTTAAGAGGCTAAAAGATGCTCCTAGAATATCTGTGGCTCGTAAGGAGAAGTCAGAAATAATTGAGTATAGAATTAAACATCTTAACTATTCTTCCAATCCTGTCACCGTAAGATTATGGGAAACCGACGGCGAGAGTCTGTCGACAGGAATGGAGTCTGATTTACACGTCTTTGAGTACTTCAATAACTCTGATAAGAATTCTGAAATTTTCAGGTCTATAAAATTCAACAATGCTTCGAGGTCATCTAGCCAAGTTCAACCCCAGAGTTATTTGATTCAAGATCTGGCTTTGAGAATTGGTGGGAATGTTGAGTTTCAATGCGCAGATAATCTTTTTACTCGAGTGCTGTGGAACGGAGAGCCGACTGATGTGGGTAGTTTTTTTAATGATGAAGGTCGTTCTGTAAAAGATCTTCTAGACGAAAGCGATGAGGCGCCGATATGGCTTCCGCACGGCATTGGGAATATTGTTTGGTATATCCCTAACTCTTTAAGTCTAGAGTTTGGGTCGCTACTGATTTTAATCGCTGGGCCATTTCTCCTGGCATGGTGTTTACGTAGAAAAAATATGACGGCACTACTCTATCTCATTTCTCTCTTTACGAGTTTCATCTGGTTTACATTGCTATTCCAGCATGGAAGAAACTCTATCATCTCATTGGTCTTGACGTCTAGTACAAACGAATTTTACAGAGTGGATTTGCTGGTGACTCCTATCGCACTATTCATGATGTCCTTTTTAATAATACCCACTCTGATTCTTTTTGCCGCCGTTAAAATCTTCAGGATACAGAAACCACATTTCATTCTGGCCCCAATATCATGGTTTCTTATCCCTGGAACCTTTTCAGCTATTTTATTCACTGCTGAAGGGCTTGTCGCAATATTCTAACATGAATGTGATTTTCTAACCCCTCATTTTAAATCACGTTTCTTGACGCAGGCCACCATCATATCGACAACATCAGGTAGAACTCAAGACACCGATTATTCTTGAATCTGATGCCTAATCTCTCAATGATATTCGGACCTTCTCTTACGTTTTTTAACTCTTTGCATTTAGATAGGCCCTCAAAAGAAGAAAGTTTCTCTTCATACGCCCGGCTGGTCAATACTCCCGAATCTCTCCGGGAAAAGCGAGAATCGTAGGATCAGCAGTGCCCGACGTGAGGTCTCCCGCAGCAATATGATTATCAGAACCGGTATAGGCTTCGCCTTCTTTCACAAATGACGTTACGTGACTATCTGAGTAACCAACAGCATAAAATCCATCTCCAGCCCCTGGAGAATAGTATTCACCCACCAAGCGCACCGTTGAATCCCCTCTCTTCTTGGTTGCCGAGCCGTGTGTTGCTGTATTCCAGGCAACCGGTGCAGTTCCATCACCTGAATACTGCCAATTGAAACCAGAAAAATAGTAAAACCCTTGTTCACTATCGAAGGCATGCTTACCTCTGTAGTTCATGAATTCCGAAAAGCGGTCATCCGTATTGCCACTTGTCATGGCGAATACGTTGTCGTTGGGTTTTTGCCCAACCACGGCCGGACTGGTTACAGCAACGGTTGGACCATTTTTCGCAATCAGAAATACCTGATCCCCCTCCGCGACATCCGCTTCTTTGGAACCGGGTATGGTAGAAAAATCTATGGCCCAGTCACCGGAGAAGTCAGCACTTCGACCGAAGGTTGTCGCAGCAATAGCTGCCTGTGTGATTGCTTTGATATCAGAGTTGGCATTAACCCGGTAAGCCGTCAGCTGTGCCTTCTGTAACTGAGGCATCACGATTCCCGCAAGAATCGCTATGATTGATATCACAACAAGTAACTCAATAAGAGTGAAGCTATGCTTTTTCATTAGATCTCCTTCATTAACAATGATTAACATATATTAACATGCTCAAGTCAAAATCAAAGCCTTTTTGTTGATAAATGTTAATTAATGTTAAATAATGTTGTTTTGCGGAGGGACAAAATGTCAGAAAAACAAGAGTGGATGACCGTTAAAGAGGCGGCTAAATACTTGAAAGTCAGTCAAATGACGATTTTCAGGTGGACAAAATCAGGTAAACTTCCCCACCAGAAGATGGGAAACTCCATTCGCATCACCCTCGATGACCTAAACAACCTTGGACAAGACACAGATACTTCTCCAGAAGCGAAAAAGGACAAGGAGCGTTGCCTCTTCTGTGGAGAAGGTGAACTTGCAGAAGGTCACCTTCAGAGCACGGGAAAAGTCTATTTCAAACCCCTAAAAACTCGCTTTTGGAGCTTTTCAGAATCTCTTGTTCCAACAACGGTTAGGATGTGTACTCATTGTGGCTACTGCCATACTTTTGCCGATCAACAGCACTGGGAGAAAGTAAGATGAAAACAGCACTGATCAAAACGAAACGTACTCTCGTGTTATTCACCTTGTTTTTGACATGTGCACAGGTTCTTAGCTCTGAACAGGCCTATACCAGCCTGAAAGTTATCGATGACCCTATCTTCAAAGAACGAAACCTATACGCTAAGATTGAAACAAAGCTTGAAAGACCTGAACTCTATCGGATGTCAAAAAAGATTCTCGAAGAATATCACAGTGACAACCCAACTACACTTTATGTTCTTCTAAATGAGATGCAAATTGGAGAAGAGTACTGGGCAAAGTGCACTCCCGGCAGAAATGTCAGCATTTTAACCTATGAGCCTGACGAATTTCTTAACCTCAAAGAAAAAGAAGAACGCCTTAAAGAAAAAATGTCGGGCTATTATCTTGATAAGAGAAACAAGTATATGGTTCATGTCATCAAAGATGAATCTAATCTCTCTTTGAGGTTCATTTTTGGGGATGGCTCAACTCCTTTCTTCCCCATGAAAATCACTTCAGTTGGAAAAAGTATCAGTAAACTCAGCCTGAGCAGTTACTTTAGAAATGATGAGTCTATCTCAGTCAGAGAAGACAAGAATGGTATAATTTCTGTCCGAATCAGAAACTATAGAAACGCCTTCCAACAGACTCTATACCCATCTAAACAAGAAGAGATCTCTCGTCTTCAAAAAAGTGCTACAGTACTCAACGCTATTCCAAAAACTGATCTCGAAAGCACAGTAAAACACTATGCCCTTCTGTCTGTTCCTAGGCCCGAAATTTTTAGGCGCTTCGAATTACTGGAAAAGAACGATGACCCCAGAGCATCCATGTGGCTAGCTAGGATTCATTTCAAAGGACGACTCGCAATAAGACCCAATGCTGAGCTGGGTCTTCAAAAAGCCAAGACCGTTGTTGATAAGATTCATGAATTGGCCGAAAAGGGAGATGCCGAGGCCCAATTCCTTCTCGGTGCGGCCTACAGTAGTGGCTTAGCTGTCGAGTATGACGCAGAAGCATCTGTAAAATGGTACCAGAAGGCGACTCAGCAAGGTCACCTGATCGCCATTTCAAATCTAGGCCTCATGCACATCAGAGGAGAAGGGGTACCTTTTGATCTTGAAAAAGGCCGAAAGCTTCTCTTGAGAGGCGCTAGCCTCGGAGCTCGTGTCGCCATGACCAATCTGAGGAAATACGGAGATAATGGTAGAGACGACTCGAAAAAATTGAAGAAGCTCATTTCTCATCCTCTCGTCAATGTCTTGGGGATGAATCTTGAAACTGGTCTAAAAATACTCATCGAAAAAAAGATGATCACAGAACCCGCCCGTGTTCTTAAGAGCCAACATGGAAAAGGGTGGAAGTATCATTATCCTGACGACGGGCTCCTTCTCATCACAAAAATTTCCGGCCGAATTTATCAAGTGGAAGGCCATGCTGAGGGGTTTCTAGATTCCAAAAAATTCAGAGGTGAAATTCCACTGGAGCTCCCTTGGGATTCCACATCGAGAAAAACCAGGACTCTTCTCGGCTACCCAGATGACTCAGGGCATGTCGCAAGCGACAAAGCCCATGGAATGGCATATACTATTGAGAATGTTAGCTTCGCGGTGATGTTTGAACAAAGAGGCGATCTAAACGTAAAGCTCTGGAGAGTTTTTGAAAAATGGCAAGGCGACTACTCTACCTTCAGAGAAAAAGATAAGAAGTCTGAAGACCCCAAATAGTCTTGGGCCGGAGCCTAGAGACGAAAAAAGATCGGACAAAACAATGCCCTCACTATTGGCACTGGAAATGAGCGATAATAGTTCGTTCTAAATAAAACCCCTCAGGTTCAAAGGGGATGTTCAATGAACCACAACACATACCATTGATAAACCATCAAAAAGTGTTGACCATGACCAAAGAGTATGATTTAATTGTGATTGGAACAGGAATCGCCTCTGTTCCCGCCAGAAAAGCTGCCCAAGAAGGATGGACGGTTGCCCTTGTTGATGAACTGCCACCCGGTGGCACTTGTGCATTGAGGGGGTGCACGCCTAAAAAGTACCTTCGCTCTGGAGCAGAAGTGATGGATTTATTGGAGAGAATGAATTCCAAAGGGCTTCTTAAAAACGATGCTTCGAGTAGTTGGGCCGATTTACAAAAACATCGCTACGAATACACCAATCCAATACCCAGCAATAACGAAAAACAATACGAAAATGCCGGCATTGATTTCTATTGTGGTTTCGCCAAATTTGAAAACCCAAATGAGATGTCCGTCAAAGATTCCGAAGGAACTTTAATTCAACTGAAGTTCAGAAACTGTGTCATTGCAACCGGCGCTCGCCCAACAGACCTTCATTTCCCTGGTCATGAACATTTACTCTCTAGTGATGATTTTCTAGAACTGCCTGCCCTGCCCAAAAGCATACTTTTCACGGGTGGAGGATTTATCTCAATGGAATACGCCCATATCGCTTCTCGCTTTGGGACATCAACGAAGGTCATTCAGCGAGGGGCTCTGCCTTTAAAGGGGTTTGACCCCGACCTGGTTAAACAACTCGTCAACGTGGGACAACAACATTCAGGCGTAGAAGTATTAACACAGCGAGAGATTGTTTCTGTTGAAAAACTCAGCTCTGGAGAATTTTCCTGCCAAGTTAAAAATCAGGAAAATCAAACCGTAGAAACCTACCAAGCCGATGCCATCTTTCATGGAGCGGGAAGAATACCCAATATCGACCGACTCAACTTAGACGCTGCTGGTATTGCTCACTCAAGAAAAGGTATCACCGTCAATGATTTCCTTCAGTCGACGAGCGCCTCTCATATCTATGCCGCCGGTGATTGCGCCGACACAGGCTCTCCGCAGTTAAGTTTTAGTGCATCACGAGAAGGCGTCACTTTGTCCCAAAACCTTTTAGAAGGAAATCAACACAAAGTCAATTATGCCGGACAAGCATCTGTAGCCTTCACCCTTCCTGCTATCGCACAGGCCGGAATCACGGAGGAACAAGCCAATGAACTGGGACTTGATGTCACCGTAGTTTACCATGAAACCGAAAGGTGGTTCACGAACAGAAGACTCAATGAAGGGGCTGGAGCATCAAAAATCATCATCGAAAAAGGCACTGAAAAAATACTCGGAGCTCACTTCCTAGCGCATCACTGCGAAGAGTTCATCAATGTATTTGCCCTAGCCATCCATCATGGCTTAACCAAGAGTGACCTCAAGACTGTCCCTTGGGCCCACCCAACGAGTGCTTCTGATCTGGCCAGATTACTTGGCTGAAATAGAAGGAAAAAAAGCTTTTTT
>Ga0233432_10003435_pt1 | contig 14318 bp, 13 predicted proteins | sample SI_122_August201_6_FD_179870 | JGI IMG/M metagenome (GOLD analysis project Ga0233432, IMG submission 179870) | Seawater microbial communities from Saanich Inlet, British Columbia, Canada - SI_122_August2016_10_MG | ecosystem: Environmental > Aquatic > Marine > Inlet | place: Canada: British...
TCGTCCCACCACCAAAAAGTCAGTCCTGCTGGCCGCCCTCAAGAAACTGAAGGTCTCCGCAGATGCTTTTTCAGAAGCGATCGAGAAAGAAACAACCAACCCTGAAAACGTTCAAGAGGATCTGCGGTCACGTAACCGAAACATCGCCGGTGAAGACCTAAGCCTAGAAGAAAAAGAACTTCGCCTTCTTCAGGGAAAAAGCCTAAACAACCTCAGCTAGAATAACTCGCCTGCTGGGCTCTCCTAGAGATACAGCTTGAGGTACTCCATCAGTCGAAGGTCATGAGGCACCTTCAACTTTCTGCGAATGTTATTCCTGTGACGATCTACGGTCAGGTGAGAAATCCCCAACTCCTCTGAAATCGCTCGGCTTGTCCTGCCCTGCCGAATCCTCTCTGCAATCTGCCTTTCTTTGGGACTGAGACGGTAAATCCTGTCTGCTGGCCCGCTAAAAAGAGAGCCTGAAAAACTCCCCTCAGGAACCCAACCCTCCTGAATCCGTTGCCCCAAGAGCACCGAAGTTTCTCTAGACCCTTCCAAACCGAGTAAGACCGTGTGAAACCAAAGCACCTCTTCCCTTCTTCCACCCGCTAGAATCACAGGGTACTGATAACTGGAACGGCCAGGCCCAGTTTCTGTCATAAATAACTGATAACGCTGTACACTCTCTACACGATGAATGGAGGGACAGAAGAGGTCAAACCAGTTCTGGCCCAAAGTCTCCTGAGGCTGAGTCCCGAGAGCCTCAAGTCCAAAATGATTCATCTCGAGAATCACCCCTACTCTGTCCAGAACCAAAAGAATACATTCAGCACCATCGAGAAAACGGTCCTCTGATGTCGCACTGCCACCTTGCGCCAATTCAACGGGATCAGATGGATGATTCAGGGAAGATGACACAGAAAAGGATCAGAGGGTGACACCACGATGTGGAGCCATAGAGTTCAAGCAAAACACATGCCACGATCAGGTGGCATCCCTTCTACGAAATTGAGACGAACTTCCCCTGTTTTCTATCTTTACGACATGCGTCCCAAGAAAAGAGCTCTCCGTGCATCGAAATAAAGACACCCTCTTTTCGTCTCTGCAAATGAGCCAACGCTGACCCCAAATGAAAATCTCCATCACTTCCCCTCACTGAAAGGGGGATCATCGCACCTGTCAGAACAACCATTCGACCTTCAGGAAGCCCCGTGGCAATCTCCTCTGCCGTCTCCACCATGGTGTCCGTTCCATGAGTAATCAAAATCTGTTCCTCAGATGTTTCTCGACAAGCCTGAGCAATCTCCACCCGATGTGTCTGCTGCATATCGAGAGAATCAATCGACATCAGAGGCCTGTGCTCCCAGACTCGCCCCATGGCCAACCTCTCTAAACGATCAGGGATCGAGCTCTTTCCAAAACCAAGAGAACCTGCTATGGGGTCATAAACCTTATCGATCGTGCCCCCTGTTGTAATCAGGAGAAATGACTTCATTCGATGACCATCGAAACCGGACAGTGATCAGAGCCTAACAAGTCAGGATGAATCTGATTCGAACCACTCCTGCTCTTCAGGTTCGGCGAAACTAAAAAGTAGTCCAGGCGCCAGCCAACATTTTTTTCTCTTGCTCCACCCCTTTGGCTCCACCATGAGTAAGCTCCCTCTTTCTCAGGATACTCCTCTCTAAAGGCATCTCCATAACCACTGCTAATCATGCGAGAAATCCACTCTCTCTCCTCGGGCAAGAAGCCAGTATTCTTCACGTTACCCTTAGGGCGAGCTAGGTCGATCGGCTGATGACAGGTGTTCCAGTCCCCCGTCATCACCACCCCCTTCCCCTCAGATTCCCATACTTGGCTCTGCTTAAGAAGGTGCTCGTAATATCTGAGTTTGTAGTCCACACGAGACAGGTCTCGACCACCATTTGGAACATAACTGTTGATCACAACGATATCCTCAAAGACAATCTGCTGAGTTCTCCCCTCCACATCGAACTCCTCGACTCCGATTCCGTCGATCACTTTGTCAGGCTTCTTTTTAGTAAGACATCCCACACCCGAATAGCCTGGCCTCTCAGCCGGAAACCAATGCGCCTCATAACCATCTAAACCACTCAACTCTTTAGGCAGCTGATCCACTTTTGCTCGAACCTCCTGCAAACAGAGCAGATCAACCCCCAGACTCTCTACCACGTCGAGAAAACCCTTCTTTACGCAAGCGCGAATACCGTTGACATTCCAGGTCGCTAAGCTCAGATTCATCCGTGCCCTCCCTTAAGAAATTGAAGATCATGTGGAACTCGAGGACCTTCCTCAGGAGAGAAAAAACTCAAGGCCGACCCATGGGCATCCTCTAGATTAGAGGCCTCCCTCAGGAGGTTTCGCCTGAAATCATGTGCCTCAAGATGCCCATAGGAAAGCCATATGATAAATTTCTTAAATCGAATGGTCGCAGACTTGGGGTGAGTGAAGCGATCCACCAACTCACGGTACCTCAAGATAAGCTCATGAATCGACCATCGCTTTGGTGACTCTCCCAAGCGCATGGATTCAAGTCGACCAAAAAGAGTCGGGTCCACCAAGAGCGCTCTTCCCACCATAACTCCAGCAAGAGGAGAATTCTTCAATCTCTCCAACACCTCTTCTTCTCCCCTAAGATCACCATTTCCAACCACAGGAGTGGAATAGCTCCTCCCAAGGTCCTCGATCAATTGCCAGTCGCTTTCTCCCGAGTACCCCAACTCCCGTGTTCGTCCATGAATCGTCACCCAGTCGAGTCCAATCCTCTCGGCGAGCTCCATCACTTCTCTGGCAACGATAGAGCTTTCGTCCCAACCTGTTCTTATTTTTATACTCAGAGGCACATCAACCGCCTCCCGCACCTTCCCACACAAGACTTCCATAGATTTCAAGTCCCTCAAAGCCCCTGCTCCAGCTCCTTGCTTCGCGACCTTGGGAACAGGACAACCAAAGTTGATATCAACCCCAGCTGCTCCCCTCTCGACCGAAGCCTTAGCTAAGGCGGAGCACTTTGAAGGGTCTGCCCCAAAAATTTGTACCGAGCATGGCCCTTCTTCCTCAGCCCAGTCAATCATCTCAAGGGTTCTTTTCGAACCATGATAAAAAGCTTCAGCAGAAACGAGCTCTGTGAAGACCCACTTAGCACCCAGCTCTCTTAAAAGGACACGATAAGCCCTGTCCGTCACTCCTGCCATAGGAGCTGGCAGAAAAGGCGTAGGAATCCCCCCCCCTGCCTGTGGGCAGGTGTCGTCTTTTTGAGCCCCCCCCTTAGAGAACCCTAAAAGGTTTTTCAGGAGGTTTTCTTTTTTAGATCTTGTTCCTGATCGAGAACCCTGAGAAACTCCTGCTCCGCTTCGGTCAGCTCCATTCTGGTTTGCTCACCGAACTCGATGCCGAATTCAGGATCTTCGAAAAACTCTATTTCTTCTTGGCTCATGGCCCTTCAAAACTCGTGATAACAATTCAGAAATATGGAATAAACCAGCCAAGTCAAGACAGAAATCGGATCACTTCCCGGAAAATGCCTTTTTTTCTTTGCCATTCCGTGGTATCATGTCCATTGAACCCCCAACTCCCCTGATATTCATTCATTTAACATCGCTTTAACGGTCCCCTCCAGAAACGGACGGCTCAAACGCCTCAAACCTTAAAAACCGGACCCAATCCTTTTTTTGAAAACAGCCCAAACATCTTCTTTTCAACCTTTCCTTCTCACCGCCTTAGTCCTCGTTAGAGCTGTTAGCTCTTTGTTCGGTAATGTGGTGATCGAAGAGCGTAGCCTCATTCTCACCCACAGTGTCGATATGGTTGCCGAAGCTGAGAATAAAGATTTCATCCGCAACAAGATGAGCTGGCCTCCAATTCTGAATCTCCTACCGGAAGGGGCCAAAGTAAAAAAAGGAGAACGCGTCATCCTCTTCGATAGCCAAGAACTCAAAGATGATATCCGGACAAGAACCCAAGGACTAGAGATCGCTGACCTTGAACTTGAAAAGAAAATCCTCGACCTCGAAAGAGAATCTCAATCCATCAAAGACAACATCGAACTTAAGGAAGCTGAAATCGAAGTTCTCAACGCTCGCCTCAGAAGACTCAAATCCTTCCCCCATGAGAGTGATGTCGATCTCGCCAGAGGAAGCGTTAAGGTCTCTCGCCTTCAATACGAAGAAAAGAGAGACGAAGTCAGTCGAGCCGAACTGCGACTATCAAAAGGCCTCATTTCCTCATCTGCCCTCGAAGATCTGCGCTCAGATCTAAGGGTTCTCCAGCACCGCCTTCATGCATCGGAGAGCATTCTCTCCTATGTTTCCACCCCCATGTCAAAGCTCAGCATCGAACTGATCAGATTACAGCAGAAACGCCTTCAAGTGGAACTCGAAAAGTTTCGTGATGAACTCGAGAATCAAGAAGAGGTCTCTGAACTTGAAAGGCAATCCGCGAAACGTCAACGCAACAGGAGCAAGAAACGTCTCGACGAGAAAAAAGAAGAACTCGACCATATCGAACTATACGCCCCAAGAGATGGCTTCCTCCATTACGAGGCAAGCTTTGTCACCTCTCTAAAGTCGGGGAAAAAGCCCCGTAAGAACTCCACCATCATGGCGGTTCCCCATCTCGACACCATCGTCTTCAAAGGAAACCTCCCTGGGCATTTGGGGTCTCAATTCAAAGTCGGTGATCGAGCCCACATCCTCATTCCCCACCTCAGCTCCACCGCCTTCTCCGGAAACATCTCCTCACTCTCGGCTTCACCCAAAGACCTCATGGACCAATCCTCAAGTTGGGAAGATCAAGGAAAGAAGAGTGGTATAAAATTTTTCCCCTTCACCGTCCGACCTGACCAGAAGATTTCGAATCTGAAGCCAGGTCTGAACGCCCGTGTGGTTCTCCACGCCACCCAACCCATAAAAGGAGCGATGGCACCAGCCCATTACCTTGAATATCGAGGGGACAAGATCTATGGAGCCCTAGATGGACAGATAACCCCACTCGAAGGCCGCTTCGTCGACTCTTGGTTTCTTCTCGATGACTCCAAGTTGATCGGTCGGTCTATCAAACTCAAAGGAGCCTGGATTGATCACGCAAAACCATGCAGTTCCGATGGAAAGAAATACACACTGACCGGAGAGCTCAAACCTCAGAATGCCGTCGACGTCCACATCCCCATTTTCCAGAGCTGGTGGAGCCGAGACCTAGAACTCCAATGGCTCGTCGAAGAAGGTCTGCAAGTGAGCGAAGGAGATCACCTACTCACGGTCGACTCAAGTCGAGCTCGAGAAAGCTTCAAAGACCTTGAAGATGAAGTCGAACGTGCGCGCCTATCGATGGAATCCACTGCCAAGGAACACAACTTAAAATCGAAAAAAGGAGCCTTCGAACTGAAGATGAAGAAGCTTGATCTTCACATTGCCGAGGTGCGCCTCAAACAACTCCTTGAAACAAAAGAAGACAGCAATCTGATCCGAGCTCGAGAGAGCTCTGCGATCGCCATGATTGAACTGGAGAGAGCAACGCGAGAACAAGAGCGCATTAAAAATCAACCGGAATTCAATTCAGAAAGATCCATTCTTGAAGCTGGTCGGGAACTCAAACTTCGTTCTTTAGCACTTGAGCAATCCTTAATTCGCCTTGAGAAAGCGAGAAACCCCGTCACCCAAGCCCAAATTGCCAAAGCGAAATCAGACCTTTCAAAGTCTCGTTTTCGTATGACCCAACAGGAAGGTCGCCTACAACAACAGAAACGAAATGCCTTACGCTCCAATACTTGGAAAAAAAGACGTTTCGATCGAAACCTCGAAGATCTAGAGAGAAGAAAGGAAGACTTTGAGAATTATAAAGTTATGGCTCCGAGCAATGGCCTCATTCAGTACCACAATATCTGGGGAGATGGAAAAATGATTCCCGTTCAAGAGGGAGCCCGAGTTTGGCCCAATTCGAAAGTATTACGACTCATCGACAATGATCGTGTCTATGTTGAGACCGATGTTTCTGAACGCCACACCCACAAAGTTAAAGTCGGCATGGAGGTATCTATCGATATTCCGGCCATGGATGCATTTCATCTCAAGGGCATTCTGACACACATCGACGAGGTCTACAAGCCAGCTCGTCGTCCCGACACCGAGTCTCCTGGACTCTATGGCACCCAAGAGGGACCCGGGGAGAGTTCTTTTCGGGTTAGAATTGAAGTTGAAGAAAAAAGCATGAAATTCAAGTCCGGTGCCGTGGCCAAGGTCACCTTCCCCTTCGAGGGAAAGTAAGATGCGAATCGTCTTCATCTTCCTCACTCTACTCACGGAGCTCTGGGCCTTCCCTCTGACAGAAAGAGGGTGGCTAGAAAGCTCTAACTCAAAAATCTACAGGGTCGTCATCACGGGGCAAATCATCGATCTCAAGGAACATGGTCAGAGAGTGAAAGCTGGCGACGTCATTGCCCGACAAGACAACAGTTCCACTCTGGAAGCAATTGAAAATATTGAGGAAGGCCTTCTCGAACTCAAGAGCGAGCTCTCGACGGCAGAAAACGAATTTTTGGTCACCCTGGCGGAACTCGAAGAGGAACAGAAGATGAACGAGTCCAATCTAGATTTAGCGAAAGCCAAGTTCAAAGAAGCTCGCGATAAACCAGAGCCCGGAGAACTCAGACTCAGTGAGATCGAACTCGAACTGGCAACCCTAGAGCTTAACCGTGCCAAGGAAAATCTCGAACGCCAACTCAGAATGGTCGAGAAAGGGTTTGGATCTCCCAATTCACTTCAATCTTACCAGATCAGAGTGAAAGGCCGTGAACAATCTCTTAACATTCAAACAGCTAGCCATCGCTTACTCTTAGAGGGCAGTGATGAGGAACTTCTCATTGAACTAGAGTCCGACGTTAAGAAATGGAGAGACCTCATCCTTCGCCACAGCAAGCGGAAAGAAATGAGCACAAGATCGCAGGAGCTCGCTCTGGAAAGAATTAAGAAGAGGCAACAAGCAAAACAACTCGACCTCGCCAATCGTAAGGACATCCTTTCTCGCAGTGTTATCACAGCAAAAGAAGACGGACTTCTCCTCTACATGTTGCGAAGGGACTGGTCTTCAGGAGGCTCACTCAAACCCATCAAAGTCGGCGATCACTTGTGGAGTTCAGAGAAGATCGCCAGTATCATTGACACGTCTGCAGTAAGAGTTGTCGTACCTGTACACGAAAGCAATCTCGATCGAATTCGTCTAGGACAGAGTGCTGAGGTCAACTTCCCTGCCCTCCCCAGACTCACGGCAAAAGGGAAGGTCACCACCGCCTCCATGACAGCTAGGGATTTAAGCGAAATCCTCCCACAAGGCTACCTCGAAAAGTCCCATGGGCAATCTTACTTCAAGGTTGCCATCGAACTTGAAAAACAGAACCCCCTTTACAGACCCGGCATGTCAGCTTCGATCACCTTTGAAGATCGCTCGACTCCATGACTCAACCAGCTGTGATTTCACTTCACAATGCTCAACGCACTTACACGCTGGGAGGGAGTACCATCCATGCTCTAGATGGAGTCGATCTCGAAATTGAAAGAGGCACCTTCCTCAGCATTGTTGGAGCCTCAGGCTCAGGAAAATCCACGCTCCTCCACGTTCTTGGATTGCTGGACATTCTCTCTGAAGGAGAACTCACCCTCGGTTCCTGGGAACTGAGCAAGAGTAATGACGACGATAGGTCCAGAATGCGAAACCGCTCCATCGGTTTCGTTTTCCAAAAGTTCAATCTTCTCTCAGATCTCACGGTTCTTGAAAATATCGCGCTTCCCCTCGCCTATTCTGGAATCCCCAAAGAACGACGCCAAGAAAAAGCAATAGAAGTCGCCAATAAGGTAGGACTCGGTGACCGTCTTGAGCACCGCCCAACTCAACTTTCTGGAGGGCAAGCCCAGCGAGTGGCTATCGCTAGAGCTCTCGTTAACGACCCCGAGCTGATCATGGCTGACGAACCGACAGGGGCCCTCGACTCCAAGACGAGTCGCGAAATCATTGACCTTTTCCTTGAACTCAACAGGGAAGGCCGAACCATCGTGATGGTGACACACGACAGAGACTTAGCCACAGAAGGCACCAGACGCATCACCATTTCAGATGGAATTATCGTCGAGGATGAAAACTTAAAACCTGTCTCAAAAGACAGTAACCAACAAGAGAAGAAACATAAGAACGATGGTCTCGACTTCAAAGACCTCTTACACATCGGAATACACGAAGGACTCTTGGCCCATAAGCTCAGAACTTTTCTCACCATGCTCGGTGTCATCATTGGTGTCGCATCGGTCATCTCCATGTCTTCCTTCAGTGAAGGTAGCCGAAAAAAACAAGCTGACCAAATTCGAGCTCTCGGCTCTAACCTCGTGAAAGTTATCGACCGCCGCCTCGATGGAGAGGAACTCAATGATGCTCGGGTTCGAGGTAGCTTAGGACTATCTCGCTCCGACGCCGAAGCCATCAAGAGCCAATTGCCGTCTATTCTTCATTTGGCCATGACTAGAAAAGTCAGTATGACCGCTTTCAGCGTCAATGGTAGCTTACCCGTGGATCTCGGCATCTATGGGGCAAAAGGAAACCTCCTCGAGGTCAACAATCTCCAACTTATGGAAGGCCGCTGGTTCTCTCAAGAAGAACAGATCTCCATGGCACGAGTCGCCGTGATTGGCGCAAGAGTCGCAAGAGGACTCCGCGAAGATACATCGGGGGAAAGCCCTCTTGGCAAAATCCTTGTGTTAGGAGGCCAACCCTATCGGATCACCGGAATTTTAAACGATCGTCAGATCGACACCGGAGAGCTTGAGATTCATCAAGCGACCGATGCAAACCTCCACGTCTATCTCCCACTAGACACCGTTCTTGGAGCCCTTCAAAAACGAAATCTTCGCAGTGAGCTCGACGAGATTCATCTTCAACTTAAAGATGAGAACGCCCTAGTTGAAGCTGGCATCAGCATTCGTCGCCTGATCTCTCACCTTCATCAAGGGGTCGAAGACTTCACCCTCTTTGTGCCACTCGATATTCTAAAAGCTAAACAGCAGTCACAGAAGCTTCTCAGCGTGCTCTCCCTAGGCATCTGCGCCATCTCACTTCTCGTCGGTGGTATAGGTATTATGAATATCATGTTGGCCTCGGTTTCAGAACGCATGAAAGAGATCGGCATACGCCGGGCTCTGGGAGCGACCCGACGAAATATCCGAGATCAGTTTCTCTGTGAAGCAACGTTGATCTCTTTCGCCGGAAGCCTCGTTGGCATTCTCCTTGCCATGGCTGGTATCCTTCTTGTTTGCCCCCTTCTCAACCTTCCCATCGTTTTTTCTATACCAGTCATCACCTTGGCAATCCTCCTAGCGATCGCCACCGGAGCCGGCTTTGGGTATGCTCCAGCAAACCGTGCTGCTCATCAAAATGTCATTGAAATCCTCCGTGATGAATAAACCTCAATTCTTAATTAATAATTCTCCTCATACATCAGAGAGCATGTGCAACAAAGAAAGTCCTGCGTTCCTCCTCACGGTTGATTCAAATCAAGCCATCAACGCAGCGTTGCGGTTATTCCTTGTTTTTTTCTTATGGAGTCATTCGCTCTATTCCGAAACCCTCAGCCTCGATCTGAAAAAAGGCCTTGAGCTTGCGTTGAGTCATTCTCCTCGACATCGAGAAGCTCTCATTGAGCTAGAGCAAGCTAGACTTTCTGAGCTCATTCAGCAAGCAGAACACGACCCTTCCCTCACTGCTTCCGTTGATCAGCAACTTGAAGCTGAAACTCGTCAGCACAAGGGGACCTTACAGCAAACCTTCTACGGCGGAGTGAGCCTGAGCACTTCCCTCAGTCATAGCGAACAACCAACAGCCAACGACACCCGAGATTGGACGCTTTCTATCTCCAAGTCCCTTCTTAAAGGGGGCACTTGGGTCGAGACTCGGCAAGGTCTCATGAATGCGATCAAGAACTCTCTCAAACAGGTCAACACCTACCGACTTGCTAGGCGCAAACTTCTCCTCGATGTTCGCGAACTCTATTACGACATTGAAGAGAAACGACAGACCCTGAAGATTCAGGAACTGAGATTGGAAAGAGCCAAGAAAAACCTTGAACACGCCGTCGAAAAGGATGAGCCGATGGACATTGCTATCGCCAAACTGGAAGTTCCTCGCAACGAGATCTCTCTTCTCAGGTCCAGGATGAACCTCAGCACTGACCTGGACAGCCTTCGAGTCCTTCTCGGTCTGCCCCTTGAAACTGAAATAGATATACCTCCCCTCATTCTTCCAAAGCCCGGCGAAGTGGACCTCACCTCAGACTTAAAAATCATGCTCGACAAGCACGAAGATATCATCAATGCCAATTTGGATCTCGCTCACCAGAAACGACAAGTCAAATCCCGACAGTGGGGGCTCACTCCATCCCTCACTCTTTCTGCCTCACTCAATCACAGTGGAGAAGGCCCTCTGTCCGAAATGGAACAGGACGAGAAAAGTGTAGGTTTGGATCTGAGTTGGCCCCTTGGGATTCGACAGGAATGGCATCAACTGAGGTCCGCCAAATTAGAACTCAGAGATCAGGAACTTGCCTTGGCCAGAATACGCCTTGAGAAGTCAGGAAGCCTACGGCGCCTCCATCGCAATATTCTTGAAGCAATGGAATCTCTTCACCTTCAAGAACAGACCGTAAAACTTGAACAGTTTCGAGTTGAACTCTATCGGGACCGATGGCAAGAAGGTCAGATCAATATCCTTGAAATGGTTCGATCAGAAGGAGACCTTGAGAACAGTAAGGTCAATCTCGTCAGCAGGCGCCTCCAGTACATTCGTAGCGTTGAGAATTATCATTTCGCTGTCGGCAGAAAAGCTTTCTAAATAAAGACCGTCTGTCATTTCAGTTCTTATCGATCTGATGGAACAGACCGAAGTCAACTCAGTTTTCTGAAGTTAGAAAGCTTCGATAGGTTACATTTAAATCTTGAGCCTCTTCCAAGGTCACCAATTGGAACCTCAGAAGTTGCCCTGGGAGAAATTGAGCGAGACGGTCCACATCACATTCAATAATCTGCAAAACTCTGGGGTACCCTCCCACACACTGCCGCCCTCTAAGGAGACAGATCGGGCCCTTCGGACTCAACTGAACTGTCCCATCAAATACGGGACCCGAAAGCATCTCTCGAGCATCATCACGATTCAACCCTCTCCCACTGACAGGGCCATCAAGCCTTAATCCTTGTCCATCTGACCTAGGATCGACTCTCCAGACACTTTCAAGATCAGCGTCTTTCAGCCAATCCCATTCAGGCCCGGGGAGCACCCTCAATACTCCGGACTCCGGCCACCAATCAGGTTCGCTCAAGATCCTTTCTTCCGAGCATTCGACTAAATCATCATACAAAAACTCCCCCTCACTTAAAATCACCCCCCCTGCCATTTGCAAATAGAGCCTAGCTCCTAATCCATTTGGCTGAACCGAAAGTTTTGAACCATCTTCCACCCGAATGACTCTGCCAGCAGAAACAACTTGCCCATCTATTTTGAGCAGGTGATCAGCGCCAGCGACGGCCAACCATCCCGCTCCCTTGAACTCCACGGCCATCGGTGGAAGCATCATTTCAAGGCAGGGGAGATTTTCCTGCCCAAGGAGCGTGTTGACGGTACAGAGGGACGTCTGATCTTGAGCTCCTTCAGGGGGATAACCAAGATGCTGTTCACCCCATTTGGGAAGCCCAACTAGACGCGGAGGAAGCCCTCCCCTGATGATCAAACGCCCTGAAGCCATTCCCGCACCAAAGAAGCCAAAACTACGGCTCCTGGTCTATCCGAGTGGATGCACCAAGTATCCCACTCGCCATCAAACCAAAGCCCTTTCTTCCCAGCCAAAGGTACTCGACCCTTAAGATAACCGTCCTGAACCTGCCGAAGGGCTTTCTCATTGCTCAGCACAGCTGCGCTCTCCCCCCTTGGCATCAAGGCGATCTCACCCGCTATTGTCTGTATATAGGCCCTATCAGAAAAGCCTTCGCGCAACACGCTTATGCCCTCATCAAAACACCGTCGTTCCAAAAATGACCCCGGCGGACAGAGAACCTCTTCATACCCTTCTTTTACACACCACTGCGCTAAAGAGCGTGCTAGGTCATCATCGACCCATGCTTGATTGTATAAGGCTCCATGAAATTTTACCGACCTCACATCTTCGAGAATTCCACATTGCTGACTTAAAGAAGATATAAGGTCTTCCATAGAAATTTCCAAGTTCCTTCTGCCAAAATGTTCACGGTCAGGGTAAGATGGGTGAACACTCACCATCACGCCAAGGTCCATCGCTCTTTTCTGAAAATTCAGAGCCGTTCTCTTATCACCCGCATGTCCACCCACAGCCAAATTAACTCTGTTGACCAAGGAAAGTAACTCTAGATCCTCTGGATGGGCAAAACCTCGCTCTCCCATATCAACATTTACTTCGATCATCCCTCAGCCCTAAACACGACCTGATGGCCAGGAAGAATACTCTGACATACCTTTGGGTCACAACTTCCAATGAGGAGCCATCCTCCGGGAGAAACTTGGGGATAGATGCCTGTCTGTTCTCCTCCAATGGCAACGGAACCAGCTGGCACTCCAAGCCTAGGCGTCTCTAATCTCGGCGTTGCGAGGAGGGGGTCCAAACCGAGAAGATAGGGGAAATGAGGACAAAACCCTAGCATACCTACGGTATAAGTCGGTGATTGATGTCTCTCCATGACCTCCTGGCGAGTCATGCATTTAGACTCTGCCAACAGGCCAAGGTCTTCTCCATTGTAACTAACCTCGATGGTGTGGATCACGACCTCCTCCTCTCTGATATCCCCCCCGAGAGCCAACCAATCCATCCAGTTCACCTTTTCTTTAGATGTTGTCACAGCCAATTCCCTAAAGCCAGGAACAGCATCGAGAACATCATCCTCTAACCTGAGCTTTCCAGCCCAAGCTCCAATCAACTGACTAAGCTCGGGACTTGGCCCTTCTTCACACTGGAGGAGCCATCGCCCTCCATCAAACTGACGGGCCGACCATGCATCTGCACTCCACTTTGTCATCAGATCCTATTCATACAACCAAAGGAGTTCTGTAGAATCATTGCAAGGGGCATGTTCCAAGGATAGGCTCTCTCAATGAGTAAAAAGTCATTAAACTCAGATTTTCTGTTCTTACTCTCCAACTTGCTTTTCGCGAGAGAGACTGAACCTACCCCCTGCCTCCCATATCTGATCATGTCCGAGTCCTACCCATTTCTGATGGTCCTTCTCAATCACGAAGACCCTATGTTTTTCGGATACATTGTTCTGCAAAACGCAACATTGGAAACGATCCATGGACAAGAGATGATGAGAGGCGACTGCATCATTAAAAACGCCGAGTATCACTTTTTAGACAATAAGAAAGTTAACATCCCCTTTAAATCCATCTCTTCCTTCGTCGAACTGAACTCCATCAAGGAAGTACCCGATTACTACGACAATCCCCAGAACAGGGAGCCTCGCTAGTCCCTAAGAATCTGACGTCAGTTTAGATGAGCTGTTTCAAAATCTTGATAGGCTTTCGTCATATTTCGGTAAGTCGCAACATTTTCTGCAATGGGTTCTGTGGTTTCTGAAATATGAACAAATGGAGCAACAACCTTGGCCAGATCTCCTCCTTCGAGGACGTGCAAGCCTCGTATGGCTGCACCGAGAGCGGCACTAGCTGCCACCTCGATTTCCTGTACAGGGCAACCAAAGACATCAGCAGCAATCCTCACAATCTGACGATTCTTAGACGCTCCACCCGTCACCTTTAGAACCCTTGGGTGAATCCCGAGAGCTTCTGCGTGAATCCGGCGAGAAAGGAGTTGCCCCTCGACAACAGCCCTGCAATCCGCGGCGACATTTCCGTCTTCCATTCCCTGACGGTGAACTCCACCGCCCAAAACCTTGGGAACAATTTCTGGTTGAAACCATGGCAGGATCATGGCCCCTTCATTGCCAACAGGTCTGGACTCGATGGCTTCATCGAACCCCTTCCAGTCGAGACCATGGGCATCTCGAATCGCCTCCCTAGCTAGGGAGCCATTAGCAAAACACAGCAAGGACATGAAGTCCCCGGTTGGTGTACAGAAGATATGGCCTTCTCCACCAGCATCCGTCGGGAGGTTTTTTAGGGTAGCAAAAAGAACGTCGCTAGTTCCCATCGAAAGCGCACAGTCACCATCCTCAATCAGCCCAAGCCCAACTTGAGAGTTGGGATTATCGCCAGACCAGGCCATAATTTTCGCAGAACTGGAGAATCCGTATTTATCAGAAAAG
>Ga0233432_10003436_pt1 | contig 14316 bp, 10 predicted proteins | sample SI_122_August201_6_FD_179870 | JGI IMG/M metagenome (GOLD analysis project Ga0233432, IMG submission 179870) | Seawater microbial communities from Saanich Inlet, British Columbia, Canada - SI_122_August2016_10_MG | ecosystem: Environmental > Aquatic > Marine > Inlet | place: Canada: British...
TGATCAAACATTGAGGCTTTTGAAACCTGACCACGTTTGCAATGGCAAACGTTTCCTCGGATTTCAAAACGAAACTTGGTTCAATGTAAGATCAAGCCGCCATAATCGAACACTGGACCAGGGTGATGGCTAAAAACAAGAAACAGAAGGTCCGGCGCCCCAGCGCCGAGACGCCCAAAGGGTTTCGTGACTATTTCGGCGCAGAAGTGGCTGAACGGTCAGAAATGCTGTCTGCGATCACTGAAGTTTATCATCGCTATGGTTTCGATGCGCTTGAAACGTCTGCAGTCGAAACTGTTGAAGCTTTAGGTAAGTTTCTGCCCGATGTGGATCGTCCGAATGCTGGTGTTTTCGCTTGGCAGGACGAGGACGAGGCATGGATGGCGCTGCGCTATGATCTGACTGCGCCGCTGGCGCGTGTTTATGCGCAGAACCAGCAGTTTCTACCTACGCCCTACCGTCGTTATGCAGTTGGCCCTGTCTGGCGCAATGAAAAACCTGGGCCAGGGCGGTATCGGCAGTTCTATCAGTGTGATGCAGATACCGTAGGGTCGGCGTCGCCAGCCGCCGATGCAGAAATCTGCGCAATGCTCTGCGATGCGTTGGAAGCTGCCGGGATTGAACGTGGCGATTATCTGATCCGTATCAACAATCGCAAAGTTTTAAATGGCGTGATGGAGGTTGTTGGCCTTCTGAACCCAGATGCACCTGACGAAGGTGAAGAGGCGCGTGGCGTGGTTTTGCGAGCAATCGATAAGCTCGATCGCCTTGGCCCCGATGGAGTGCGCGCCCTGCTCGGTGAAGGCCGTAAGGATGAAAGCGGCGATTACACCAAAGGCGCTGGTCTGAACGCTGATCAAACAGAAATCGTGATGGGCTTCGTCGAAGCTGAGCGGGAAACCGGCGCGGCCACTTGTGGGCGCCTTCGCGAACTTGTCGAGGCATCGCCTGCAGGGCTTGAAGGCGTGGCTGAGCTTGAAACGATAGCGGCCCTCCTTGACGCTCAGGGGTATTCCGGGCGGGCTAAGATCGACCCTTCGGTCGTACGTGGCCTCGGCTACTACACCGGTCCGGTCTACGAGGCTGAGCTGACCTTCGAGATTATCGATGAAAAAGGTCAGAAACGTCAGTTCGGATCTGTTGCTGGTGGAGGTCGCTATGATGATCTGGTCATGCGCTTTACCGGCCAGCGCGTGCCGGGAACGGGCGTTTCCATTGGCGTTGACCGCCTTTTGGCCGCCTTGCGCGAAAAACGCGGCAAAGCGGCTGAGCAAGTGGGGCCAGTGCTGGTCACCGTCATGGATAAGGACCGCCTGCCAGATTACCAGACGATGGTTGCCGAGCTTCGTTCAGCAGGTGTCCGGGCCGAGATGTTTTTGGGCGGTGGCAACATGGCAAAACAACTAAAGTACGCCGACAAGCGCTCCAGCCCTGTCGCCATTATTGAAGGTGGCAATGAGAAAGACGCGGGAATTGTGCAGTTGAAGGATCTTGCGCTGGGCGCCCGTCTGGCGGCTGAGATCGAGACAAATGAACAATGGAAAGCCCAGCCTGCACAGATCGAAGTACCGCGTGAACGCCTTGTTGAAGAAGTGCGCGCCATGATCGCGCGAGCGGGTTAATCGATGGCCCGCGGTGGACGTGCAGGCGCCGATCTTACTCGGTTGAGTGCGATGCGCGCCGATATTGCTTCGATCTTTGATGCGGCCGGCGCTGCCCGGGTTGAGTTGGAAACCCTGCAGCCTGCCGATGTCATGCTCGACTTGTACGGCGAGGATATTCGGGCGCGGGCCTATCTGGTGCAGGACCCTGTGGCGGGTGAGCAGTTCCTTCGCCCTGACTTCACTGTCCCTGTCGCTCGGTTGCATATGGAGCAGGGCCTGTCGCCAGCACGGTATTACTACGACGGCCTGGTTTGGCGACGTCAGGAACCTGATGTTGATCGTCCCACTGAATATTTGCAGGCCGGGATAGAGCTGATCGGCGGCGCTGATCCGGCTGCAGAAGAAGCTGAGGTGTTCAACTTGATCCGCTCAGCCCTTGGTGATTTAGTTGATAGGGTCATCACAGGTGACCTCGGCGTTATTTTTGCTGCGATTGATGCGTTGAGTGTAAGCGAAGTGCGAAAGGGTGCTCTTCGTCGTCATGTCTGGCGGCCAAAGCGGTTTCACGCACTGATCGAACGCTTTGCAAACCCGATCGAACCGAACCCGTCGCAAACGGCCCTTTTATCGCAGAGCAGTGTAGAGCGTCGTAAGGTTATTGCTGATGCGGGAAAATTCGTTGGCCTGCGGGGCGAGGGTGAAATCCTAGAGAGGCTCGATATTCTGGACGCTGATGCTGCAGAGCCACCGTTGTCAGCTAGCGACCGCGCGATGATTGAGGCTGTGCTTGCAGTCAGCGGGCCGTCCAATGAAGCGTTGGCTGAATTGCGCCGGATCTGTCCACGATCCATGGCGCCCGCACTTGGGCGGATGGAGCGTCGGCTGGATGCACTGGCGGCCAAGGGAATTGAAGCATCAGATCTTTCGTTTGATGCGACTTTTGGCCGATCACTTGAATACTATGACGGCTTTGTTTTTGAGTTCCGCGCTGCTGATCCAGCGCTGCCGCCACTTGGCGGTGGTGGCAGGTATGACAAGCTGACTGCCAAACTCGGTGGTGGGGCGGGTTCAACCGCTGTTGGTGGTGTTGTCCGGCCAGAGGCGATGAACGCGGCGGAGACGGGCGCATGATCAAACTGGGTCTGCCTTCCAAGGGCCGCTTGCAACAGCAATGTGTTGACTGGTTTGCTGAGCGAGGCCTTGAGATTGAACGCGCTGAAGGGGGCCGTGAGTATTCCGGTCGGGTCAAAGGTGCAGATGGTGTCGAGCTGGTTTTGCTGTCCGCATCAGAAATCCCGCGCGAATTGGCCGCTGGCCGCATCGATGTTGGCATTACCGGCGAAGACGTCGTGCGTGAAAAGATTCCGGTTTGGGACCAAAAAGTCAGACTCGCGGCAAAGTTGGGTTTCGGTCGCGCTGACCTGATTGTCGCCGTCCCATCGGTTTGGGTTGATGTCGATACGCTGCATGACTTTGACGCCGCTGCCGCCGCCTTTAGAAAACGGCATGGTATGCGGATGCGGATCGCCACCAAATATCACAATCTGTCCCGAGCGTTCTTCCGGGACGCGGGGGTCGCTGATTATCAGTTGGTCGATAGCCAAGGCGCGACCGAAGCGACACCGCTAAATCTGGCGGCGGAAGCGATCATCGACATCACTTCAACCGGCGAGACGTTGAATGCGAACCACCTTAAAATCTTGAGTGATGGCCTGATTCTAAAATCAGAGGCGAATCTCTGCGTGTCCAAAACGTCGACTGCCTCAGTCACTGATATCGAAGCGTTTCTTGCTTTGGTTAGCTAGTTTTCACGCTGAAATCACCTTAGGGGCGAGTATTTATACGCGCCCTGTATCCGCGCGCCCGCCATTCTCAGTCCACTAAGTTATTCAAAGGACTGAAATTATGGATGAAATTTGCAATTGCGCAAAAGGCTTGGGGACAGCGGCTGAGGCTTTGTTTTTCGCCATCGCCTTTCAATCCATAGCGGCAACCATGTGTCTCTTAGCAGCAATGATGTTGAGCTAACGACCTGCGGTCTCTACTCAGCTGCCTCTGCGCGGCCAACACGCGCTGCATCGGTAGCCATCAATAGCTCAGCCGTGATGCCTGGTTCTGACAGCGCATGGCCACCGTCGGCGACCATCTTCAGCTCTGACCCTGGCCAGGCGCGGTGTAGCTCAAAGGCGGAAATCGGTGGGCAGACCATATCATAACGGCCCTGTACGATGACGCCTGGGATATCGCGGATACGGCCAACATCTCGTAAAATCTGACCATCTTCAGCAAGAAAGCCGCGGTTCTTGAAGTAATGGCATTCAATCCGCGCAAAGGCGCGGGCGTAGGATGCCGCAGCATATCCTGATCCACGATCTTCATGTCCGCGCAGGGTTGCTGTCGCCCCTTCCCATTTTGTCCAGACACGGGCGCATTCGGTTTGCTGCGCCAGATCCCCGCCCATCAGACGTCGATGATAGGCCGTGATCAGATCGTCACGCTCTGCTTCTGGAATTGGGCGCAGGAATTCTTCCCAAAGGTCAGGCCAGAATATTGATGCACCGCCACCGTAGAACCAGTCGAGTTCCCGATTGGTCATCAGGAAAACGCCTCGCAGGATCATTTCAGATACCCGCCGCGGGTGGGTTTCAGCGTAGATCAGCGACAAAGTCGCGCCCCAGGAGCCGCCAAAAACCATCCAACGTTCAATGCCAAGTCGCCGCCGGATTGCCTCAATATCGTCGACAAGATCCCACGTCGTGTTGCGTTCTACGCTGGCATGAGGCCGCGATCTGCCACAACCGCGCTGATCGAACAAAATGATGTGATAGGCGGAAGGGTCGAAATAGCGTCGCATTGCTGGGCTACAGCCGCCGCCAGGACCACCGTGCAGGATTATAACTGGCTTGGCACCTTTGGTTCCGCATTCCTCGACATACAGCTCATGGCCGCCGCTAACCTGAAGACGGAAACGGTTGAATGGCTCTATCGGTGGGTAAAGAGAACGGCGTTGCGCAGGCATTCCAGGTCCAGTTTCATTGCGCTTGCGCGCTTTCACCCCATGTTCTAGGGCGATGCTGCGATAATGCCCAGCCCCGGAGAGTGACAAATGACAGACGCTGATTTCGCTCCGACGACGATTGACGCTCAGGAAGTCGCGAAGTTTGAAGCCATCTCAGCGGAATGGTGGGATCCGGACGGGAAATTCAAACCACTTCATCTGATGAACCCATGCCGTTTGGATTACATCCTGAATCAGATCGTGGGGCAATTCGGAACCCAACCTGGCCGATCTGCGCTGGCCGGTCTGTCCGTGGTTGATGTCGGGTCTGGCGGCGGATTGATTGCAGAACCGATGGCGCGGTTGGGGGCCAAGGTTACTGGGCTTGAAGCTGCGGTAGGTAATGTCGCAGTCGCCAGCGCGCACGCTGCGACTATGGGTTTAACCATCGACTATCAGGTCAGAACTGCAGAAGCGGCAGCAGCAGACGGCGACCAGTTCGATGTGGTGCTGGCGTTAGAGATAGTCGAGCATGTCGCCGATGTACCGTCTTTTATTGAGGCGTTGGCAACACTGGTCCGTCCGGGCGGCCTTTTAATCATGTCGACGCTTAGCCGGACTGCCAAAAGCTGGGTAGGTGCGATTGTCGGGGCAGAGCGCATCTTGCGCTGGCTGCCGGTCGGCACCCATGACTGGAACAAGTTCCTAACACCTGAAGAGCTTGAGGCGGCTATCGCTGTTGCGGGACTGGAGGTCGTAGACTGCAAAGGGATGGTATTGAACCCGGTCTCCGGTGACTGGGCCCTTAGCGATACGGATCTGTCGATGAACTATATCCTAACGGCTGAGAAGGCCTGACGCTTCTGCCATCTCTCTCAAGCCCTGCTCTAGTGGGATCAGGGGCTGGTAGAGGGTTTCAGGGAGCGGCGATTGCACTGACCAATCTTGATGTAGGATTTCCCGAACCTTGCCGGGCGTCAGCATCTCAACACCGCCGGTAATCCCTGCGATGGCGCCGCCGATGCCGCCGATACCCTTCAGAACTGCCGCTGGCAAGCGAACTGGGCGTGCGTGTTTGCCAAGCGCTTTCGCAGCAATCCCAGCAAGTTCATCCCAACGATAGCCGGCCAATTGCGCATCTGAGATTTCATGAATTGCGCCGATGTCCTGATCTTGCGCCGTGGCGACGATCGCTCGGGCAGCATCGCGCGCATCCACCATTGCGACCCGCGCAGCTGGCGCGTTCAGCATCAGCTGAACCGGGGCGTTCGAAAGCTGCAGAACTTTCAGCGATTCCTGATCGAACCTTCCGTAGATGGCCCCAGGCCGTAGAATTCGCCAATCTCTGCCTTCAAGCGCTTTCGCAACGGCCAGCTCACCTGCATGCTTCGATGCCGCATAATGAGACAGCTCTGGCGCGCGCGCCGCCATGGATGAGATAAGAAGAAACCGACCACCGACGGTAGTTTGGGCCCAGGCCCGCGCAGCCCGTTCAGCCCCGTCTTTGTTCGCGCGCATGAAATCATTGCAGTTCTTAGCCTTCACAACTCCGGCGATGTGGATGAATGCATCAGCGCCCTGCGCCAGCGCCTTCAAAGCATCGTGATCAGACAGATCGCCAGGCGTCAGTTCGATTTCAACATCGGAAAGTTCGGGAAGTTCGGGCTGGGTCCGCGCGAGAATGCGAACCGCCCATCCCTGATCTGCAAGTTCGCGAATAACATGCCGGCCTAGAAAACCAGTTCCGCCCGTCAACGCCGCAAGGCGTTTCATCCCGCTTTGCCCGTATCAAATGCACCGTCGAGATACATTAACCTGGCCTTGGCGCGGCTCAACTTGCCTGATGAGGTTTGCGGAAGTTCGCCATTTTTAGCCAATGCGATCTTCGCCTCTACCCCATGGACGGACCGAACGACGCCGTGAACTTCTTCCCGGATCGCTTCGCGCGCTTCGGCGTCGCGGGCGCGACATTCGATAACGACCACAACCTGTTCTTCAGGGTTTCCGGACGTATCATCTGGGGTTACGGCGAATGCAGCAGCACCGCCTTCGCGGATAGCATCGACGTCTTTTTCGATGGTCCATTCAAGATCATGTGGCCACAGGTTGCGGCCATTTACGATCATCAGGTCTTTGGCGCGACCGGTGATAACCAGTTGGCCGTCCGTGAAATACCCTAGATCGCCAGTGTCGAGCCAGCCGTCCACCAGCGCCTTTGCAGTTTCCTCAGGATTACCGAAGTATTCCTTCATCAAGCTTGGGCCAGCCGCCCAAATCTTTCCGACCTTCAATTCGGGTAGAACAGCGCCTGCCTCATCGCGTACTTCGATTTGGTGTTCCGCCAGCGCCGGCCCACACAGTGCGAAATCACGCGCTGGGCCATCCCCCGCAGGTGCAGCGATCATTTCCCGTTCCAGCATGCCAAGGTCAAGACGGCGGGTCTTCAGGCCCTGGCCCAAAGGTGCGAAGGACAGCGCCAATGTGGTCTCGGCCATGCCATAGCTTGGCACAAACACGCCCGGTTTGAAGCCTGCATCGCGGAAGGTTTCGGAAAATGCGCGGATAATCGGCGCCTTGATCATATCGCCGCCAATACCAGCAACACGCCAAGCGGAAAGATCCATCCCTTCAGGCGATTTACCACGCGCGCGGCGCAGGGCCAGATCATACCCAAAAGATGGTGCGTAGGTGACGGTACAGCGATTGCGCTGGATCAACTCAAGCCACATCAGCGGTCGACGTACGAAATCGCGTGTGGACATGTAGTCCGCTGTGAACTGCGTGGCGATGGGCGTCAGAAAGCAACCAACCAGACCCATGTCGTGATAAAGGGGCAGCCAGCTGACACCGCGATCCTCTGAGCGGAATTTTAGCCCGTCAATCGCGATGGCGCGAAGGTTCGCCATCATCGATCCATGAGTGACTGCAACGCCCTTTGGTTCACCCGTGGTGCCGGATGAAAATTGAAGATACGCCAGATCCGAAGATGAAACCTTGACCCGCTCTGTCACTCTATCGGCGTCTGGTAGATCGCTTACTTTCCCAACAAAGCTAAGGTTCAGCGGCGCCATCGCTTCTTTTACCCAGTCTTCGTATTCCGCAGGGGTGAAGACTGCGCGGGCATCGGCGGTTTTGATGATGCGGCGCAACTGGTCTGAATAGGCGTCCCGTTGGCCAAAAGCGACAGGCAGCGGCAAAGGTGCTGGGATCAGTCCAGCGTAGAGCGCGCCAATGAAGGCAACAGCGAAATCGGAATTAGTCTCTGCCAGAATTGCGACGCGATCACCGCGCTCAAGACCCATCGCCAGCAAGCGACCGGCCAGCTTTTCACTGCGAGCGCGCATGTCCACGAAGGTGAGCTGTTCCAGAATTTCACCGCGCGCACTGTAGTAATTCAGTCCATTGACGCCTTTGGACGCGTAGTCCACGGCATCGACAAACGTGTCAAAATCGGCCAGCCGCAAGGGCAAGCCGGACAGAGTCGGAAGGGTTTCCAGCAGTTTTTCGGGCGCGCCTTGCATCAGTCGTCGCTATTTAGGTTCTGTTCCACGGCATATAGGGAAGCGCGTCTAGCACTTTCATCCTGCTGCTAAAAGGCCTCAGCGTCCCTGTTTGCCCCTCTATTTGCCAAAATTCGATCACCTTTGACGTCGGCATTGACAAGAAACCACCAGAAGGCCCCAACTGAAGCGCATAATGAGTGAGAGAGATGAGATGCTGAAAATCTACGGGCGCGCGACGTCTTCCAATGTTCAGGCAGTCATGTGGCTGGTCGGCGAACTGGGTTTGACACACGAACGGATCGACAAAGGCCATGTTCACGGTGGCCTTGATGACCCTGAGTTCCGCAGAATAAACCCGCACGGCGTCGTGCCTGCAATGAAGGACGGCGATGTCGAAATGTTCGAAAGCGCTGCGATCCTTCGTTATCTTGCGGCGAAGTATGGCGCAGGAACGTCATTCTGGAACGAAGATCCAGCCAAACGTGGCAGAGCGGACAGCTGGGCAGAGTGGGGAAAGACCACTTACGGCCCTGCATTTTCCGGACCCATCTTTTGGGCGCGCGTCCGAACACCGGCAAAAAATCGCAATCAGGCGATGTTGCAACGCGCCGTTCAACAGTTCGAAGCGTTGCTTTTGCGCGTTGGCATGGCGCTTGAAGACAAGCCTTTCATCGTGGGCGATGATCTGACGCTTGCGGATATTGTGATCGGGCATCTTCTGTACCGCTACTACGATATCGATATTCAACGGGCGGAACGGCCCCGCGCTCGCGCTTACTACGAGCGTCTCGCGGAACGGCAGGCGTTCCGTGACCATGTAATGGTGTCCTACGATTCTCTGCGGGCGGAAGGGGCCTAAAAGTCCTTCTTCCAGTTTAAGCCAATGGATGTGCCAACATCAGGGCCAAACTCGCTGTCGATGGTGATGTTGTCGAACACTTCAACTTCGACCTGAACTGAGGCGGAGCCGCTACCGATTGGCTGCTTAGCCCCGACGAACACGCCATCAGCGACGTTAGAGCCGACAGTGACTGACGGTCCGGCTTCGTCGCTGTCGATGCGCAAGACATCCAGCCCAACGGCGCCGCGGGCAGACCCGACGGCGCCGTCGCCGCCATCAAGCAACTGCGCGACGCCAATCCCTAACGTCAGCGCCTCTGCCGGTGACAGGGACTGGCGAGATCTGCCAAATAGAATACGGGGAAGAACCTCTTCCTCAGGCAGGCTGGGGCGTGAAACAAACGCGATCTGTGGATCTGCGGCGTTGCCAGTTACAGCGATGCCGCCGCGAATGCCGTCATTTTCCCGCTGAATTAATACATCGACAACTGGGTCGATCCCTTTGGCGCCGCTGAATTGCACTTTGCCGCGCTCAAGATCAAACGCTGCCCCTAACAGATCCAGCGATCCCCTACGTTTCTCAACCACGCCAACGATTCGCGGATCAGCGGCTGTGCCGGATATTTTGAGATCGATCTTCCATTCGCTATCAAGACCTCGTCCACGAACGAAAATGTCCTGCGGGCCTTTGATCGTGATGTCGAGGTCAATGTCTTCGCCGCTTGCCTTTTCAGGTTCAGGCCGTTCTTGGCCCTTGATCCTGACATCGCCAATGTAGGCGACGCCTGGCGGCGTTGTGTTCACCAAGCGAACCTCTGCGCGATCAATCGTGATCTGGCCAGCGATATCGGGCGCATCAAGGGGACCAGCGGCAGTAAGATCAAGGCTGACCGCAGCTGTCACGTCATCGCGCCGAACCAGCGTGGCGCTGTTCGCATTAATTGTGGCTTCGACTCTGCCGTCTGCGACCGAAGCGACCGCGGAAACATCACCTCCGGCGCCGTCCTCACCATTCAGATCAACAGCGAACGCGCCGTCAGAAGAGATGCGAGATTGCGCTGAGAGGTTTACCAGAATGGAACCAACATCTAGGTTCTCATAGCGCCCGCCACTTAAGCTGACATCGCCGCCAAATTCAGGGCTTCCAAAAGTGCCAGCCAATCGGATCGCCACATTTGCTAAACCAGACAGAACGTGGCCAGGCGCAGGAACCAACGCCCAGATTTCACCAATCTCACCAGTCCAATCGACCGAACCCGACAAGGCGCCATTCTTGGGTGCGACAGGCACAAGTCCGCCAGAGGGCCGGACCGGGGCGTTGATGCGTGCCTGAACCGGTTGGTCAAATGGGCCAGAAAGCGATGCTACGACCGACGCATCTCGCCCATCCCAGTCGACATTTGCGTCCGCCGTCAATGCGCCAAGGTCAGCGACGGCGTCGGCGAAACGCAGATCACTGGCGTTCAGAGACACCTTGGCGCCAGCGCCCCTGCGTCGTGTGTTGAAATCAGCATCCAGCCACAGAGCACCTTGTTCCATCGGCAGATCGACTAGCGCCGCAATTGGCCTCAGATCCGGCGCTTGAAGCGAAAGTTTTCCTGACGCGCCATCGCCATGCAGCGTGGCGTCGCCCGTCAGACTGGCGCCTGCCAGGGACAGATTAATCCCGTTGAATGAAGTTGCATTGCCTAAGGCGGCGATCCGCAGTGGGGCTTCAAGCCTTAGCTCATTCGCATCCAGCTTAGCGGACAGGTCGCTGACGGTGGCTTTTAGCGGACCAGCCGCACTGACGCGCGCCGCCATGTCCATGGTGATCTCTTCGCCAGTTTCCAAACCGCCCTGACTGGAAAGTGTCAAGTTTAGTGCCGACAGCCGACCTGCAGCGACTAGTTTGGCTGTAGTCAGCTCAGCCGGTGCGGCATTGATGGCCCGGGCTGTGACAGTGGAATTGATAGCGGGATCATCGGAAAGACCTTCTTTGACCCGCGCCGTCAGATCGCTGCGGGCCACGGTCGCATCGCCTACGCGGATTGAGTTTAGCTCTGCCGTTAGTTTGATGTCGTCCAGCCCACCAACAGCCGTTGCGCGACCAGTGGCGATCTGGGCTGCGCCAGCATCCACGCCCTTGACGCCCAAAGTGATGTTGAATTGAGGCTTGTCCAGCGCGTCTTGCGCTTCGCCCTTGGCTGTAACCGATTGCAGGGTGACGCCATTTGCGCCAACGCCTGAAAGCTGAGCGTCAAAGATGACATCTTCGATCGCGCCTGATGCTTTTGCTTGCCCTGATGCTACCTGCGCAACACCTGCGTCGACCCCTTCAACGTTGACTAAAAGATCAAATTTTTGCGCCCCGAGAATATCTGTGGCGGCGCCTTCTACACTTGCAGATTCCAGACTGACGCCCGCTGCTTGCAAGTCATTTAGCTCGACATCGAGATCTGCGGCCTGTTTGTCGCCGGGTGAAGATAGTCTGATCCGGCCGGTGACGCCGCCGCCGACCTCTTGTCCCACCGCTTCGGAAAGTTGCGACAGATCCGGGGCGTCGATGCTGACATTGCCCGTCGCCAAGGTTTCGCTGAGGTCGATATCGATGTCGCCATCAACCGTAGCGCCAAGGCCCGTCGCTGTCATATTCGAAAGCGCCAGGATTTCGTCGTTCAACAGAAAACCGCCATCGAATGTAACCGCGCCAAAGCGTGATCCGCTCGCCGACAGGTTCAAGTCACCTTCCGGCGCTCCGCCAAAGGAGGCGTTGTGAATGATCTCAACCTTGCCCAAAGGCTCTTCATCAAATGAAAGGCCCGTGAAAGAGGCGTCGCCTTTTAATGTTGGCGCCGACAAAGCGCCGGATATCGCGCCATCTGCCCTAATCGCACCTTCCGCGTTCACATCGTATGCTGTCACAAAAGGCTCCAGATCGTCAGCGAGAATGGAATAGGTCAGATCAGCCTTGTCCGCAGCCAAATTAGCGGCGCCGCTGGCGGTAATGGCTAACGGCTTTGATTGAAGCGATAGCGTCGACAGTGTGATGTCATCGCCCGCCATCCGCGCATCCAAATCGATCTCCGCGCGGCCAATCAAGTCGGGTGTAATGCGGTCAACCCGCAGTCCGTCAACATCGCCGTCAACCGCTATATCAATTGTTTCGCCCGCAAGGCGGATATTTGCATTCAGCGTTGCTGATCCGACATCAGCAGCCTCAGTGGTAAGGCGATCCAGAACCAGATCGCCGGTTACTGTTAGATCATCCAACGCGCCCTTCGCGGCGCCATCAAAGCTGAACGCCTGAAAATTTACGCCGTCCACCAGATCGGCCAGGCCAGGCCGCGCCTCTGCCTTAAGAGTGAAGTCGAGGGTTGCAGCGACCTGATCGAATGCGCCCGAGGCTTCTAATGTGACATCACGGGCGGTGATGGCGCCCTGATTGATACGGATAACGCCGTTCGCGTCTTCTGCGATGTCGGCGACGATCTTGGCGTTTGGCGACAGCACGGCGGCAACCTGCGGATCCAGCGCTTCGCCTGGCGTCAGCGTGAAGTCGAGCTGGGCGGACAGCGGCCCGGTCGCGTTCAATTTGCCATTGCCCGTGGCGTCGAAAACACGGTCAGCTGAAGCGTTCAGTGACAGCGTCCAGTCGTTCAGCGGACCGGTTCCTGACAGGTCTACCTTGCTGGCGCTGTTCGGGGGAAAGCCTGCAAGCTCCGCCACCAAACCACCTGCGGCCTCATCGGCTTTCAGGGTCAGGTTCAACCGGTCGGCGGCGAAATCGCGCAGGAAATCCAGAACGATACGCCCTGATACATCATCGGTCCGGGTGATCAGGAATTTTGCAGACTGCTCGTCGCCCTCGTCTTTCAGCGATCCGGTCAGATCAATCGCCAACGACTGCGCGGCGATGATGTTTGGCGCAATGTTAACACGATCAGCCACCAATTCATCAATGCGGGTCGCAATTGGGGATCGCGGCCAGTCAAACGGGTCGTCATCTGTTTCGGCAAGTTCGGACTCAGGCTTTACCTCAACCGCAACTGACGAACTTGCGGGCGCTCGCAGCACCTCGACGTCTGACGCTGCAAGGCGAGAGATTTCCAGTTCTCCCCGCACGATCCGACTGGCGTTCCAGTTGAGAGAAATTCGGCCAATCTTCAACCAGACGCCTTCTGCGTCGCCAACTGTCAGGCCGATGATCTCCGTCGACCCATCTTCGGCGTCTTCCACCCCTTCTGCCTGCAGTTCAAGTTCACCGGGAACAGAGATCTGCTCCAAAGCGAATTGGAACAGCGAGTTCTTAAGCCCGAAAAGTGAAACCTGTGCGCCAGCGGGAAGCGTCAAGGCAGACAGGAAAACCAGGAAAATCGCCAGTTTCCGCATCAGAACGCCTGCCCGATTGAAATATAGACCTGAAAGGCGTCGTCAGCGCCGCGCGGGTTCAAAGGCACACCAACGTCCAACCTGAGTGGACCAATGGGTGAGAAATACCTCGCGCCAAGGCCGGCTGCGAACTGCACGCCTTCGTCAAACTCAGGGGCTACGCCGGTTGAAACTGATCCCGCTTCAACGAACGCTGCAATGCCAACGGCTGAAGCGACCCGGGCCCGCAATTCCAGCCCAAGTTCAAGCGCTGAAAGCCCACCAACCGGATCGTCATTTGCATCAAGCGGCCCAATGAACCGTTCGCGATAGCCACGGACCGATCCACCACCGCCAGAATACAAGCGGCGGTTAGCCGATACGACGTCCAGATCGCCGGACAGGACGGATGCGATGCGCCCTCTGCCCGCTAGGATGTAGATCTTCTCTCCGGTCAGGTCGAAGTAGCCTGACAGCGTGCCGTCCAATACAGCGAATGCTGCAGGATTGTCGCCGACGATACCAGTGAAAGGCGTGAAAGACAGGCGAGCGCGGAACCCAGTGGTTGGATCCAACCTGTCATCGCTGTTGTCATAGGCGGCGAATATCGGAAGGCCGACCAGACGCGATGTAGTATCATCACCATTGCTTTCTTTAATCTGGCTAAGCTCCAGCAGCCCACCTGCGCCAATGGTTAGTTCCGGCGTGATTTTGCGCTCCAGGCCAAGTGTCAGTGTCCCGCCAAATTCCTCAAACGCGTCATCGTCTATGTGCCGCAGCTCAAGCCCAGCGACGAGATCCTGACCCGGGCGCCCGAACTGAGGCAGCCGATAGCGGGTTTGCAGATTCTGCTCATTCAGCCCGACCAGCGCTTCCAATGTCAGGGTTTCGTTCGATCCGAACAGGTTGCGATGTTCGAATTCGCCGCTGACTGCTGGTCCTGCGTCGGTGTCATACCGGACGCCGCCACCGATTGTGCGGGGCGGCGCTTCTTCCAGCGACACACGAACAGGCGCTTCGT
>Ga0233432_10003437_pt1 | contig 14314 bp, 21 predicted proteins | sample SI_122_August201_6_FD_179870 | JGI IMG/M metagenome (GOLD analysis project Ga0233432, IMG submission 179870) | Seawater microbial communities from Saanich Inlet, British Columbia, Canada - SI_122_August2016_10_MG | ecosystem: Environmental > Aquatic > Marine > Inlet | place: Canada: British...
GTGGAAGAGAGATGCTTACAAGGCTTACCAAGATGGCTTTGTTGCAACTGTTGAAGAAACCGAAGATGGCAACTACACTGTTAGTAGAGTGTTCGATGGAGAAGAACAAACTAGAACTCTAACAGTGCTAGCAGACGGAGCAGAAACCTTAGACGACGGAACCATTGTAATTCCTTTGGATGTTACTAAGCGTTATACTAACGGTGGAGAAAACAAGAACTACGGTAAGCCCTTGGCCAAGGAACTAATGCGGCGAAGTGGAGTTTTTGTCGGAAAGGTTGGTGATGATAGTGACTACCAAATGTACCACTTTTCTTACAAGAACCAAAACGGTGTTGACTTCTTACCTAGAACCTTTGAGTACATTCACATGCCAGTGATTAAGGATAGTAACCGAGAAGGATACATTTACGGATACACCAAGAAGACTTTGGAAGGTTGGGAATACAATGCGGAGATGGACCCCGAAGGTGACAACCACAGAGAAACTCCAATGACTCCATATCAATTGGCTAGTAGTGTTTTAGCAGACAAGATAGTTTCGCTATCTCTTCTTGACGATAGACACATGGAACAGCGTGACCTACCATCAGTTGAGAGATTTGTGATTACTATGGGTACAGTGTGTAACATGAACATGACCCCTACTTCTAACGGAAATAGAATCTTGAACATTACTGACCTTAATGCAGACTTCGACTACGATACTGATGGAATGACTACTTGTTGGGTTCCTCAACATATTGAAATTGACTTCGGTATTGGTTCCGAAATTGTTGTAGTTGGGCGTACTTCTATGCGAGAAGGTGACGATGGCATGGAACCTTCTACCATCAACATGTCCGGTCTTTTAGTGACTGAAAGAAAGGGCCAAGTCGTTGAGATTGCTGACGATGAAGAAGAAAACCTTGATTGGTTTTAAGTCGGCTAATTAACTCTAATGTGCGTGTGCAAGCAAGTTACCATACAATGTTGCTCAAGTGGGTGCGAAGCCCACTAACACGGTGAAAACTATGAATAATTTAACGATAACTAAAACGATGATTAAAACAAGCAGGGCTATTATTTCCTTTAGAAATATTACTCACATTTCTTGGAAGTCCGATAGAAAATACAAAGAAGAAATAGAAAATGATGAATTATTCTACGATGTTAGAATTTATTCTAATGCAGACGCTATTCGACAGATGATGAATGAAGAAGAATTTACGAAACTAGCGGCAAACTATACTAATTGGGTGAACTCTAATGAGTGATACTATTAGTTTTGAAGACGGTTTTCTTACTAAAGAAAATACTTGGACTGTGTGTATGACTGATATTCAGTTTATCACATGGAAAGAAAACTACGAAACTGGTAGTTATTTCGTTAAACTCCACATCGGAGATAAAGAAACAAGACTACAATTAGACACAGAAGAAGAAGTGGAAGAACTAGTCCGAGAATGGACAAAAACAAAAGGTGAATAAAAATGCAAAAAAGAAAAGAAGAACAAACGGAGATTGACATTGATAGCATGAGGGCTAAGATTCTAGCACAAACTAAGATGGCTAAGGATGCTCCTAGGAGAATGCGACTAGGAATAGAAGGCGATGCTAAGACTGGTAAAAGCGGAATAGCAATGGATACTGATAAGCGAACTTTCTACTTAGATGTAGATGATGGCGGAGTACCAACATGGAAAGCAAACCACGATTCTACTGAAAGAATTACTATCTACAATCCAGCAGAATATGGAGAAGATGGAGAACTACTACCATACCAAACACAAGGAAATATTAGGTCATTTATTGCTCTAGCAAGAGAAGCGGCTAAGACAGAAGAGATTCTATTTGTTTGGGATGGAATTGATACATGGCTTGAGTACTGTACTCTTTACATGACAGGAATGGAGAATTCTAGAATGCGCCCTATGAAGACAGCAAAGCAACAAGATTGGTGGCAACGAAACAATCCTTTTAGGCAAGTTCTAAAGGAAGCGAAAGCGATTGACTGCGACCAAATTTACATTACTCACACTAAGCCACCTTTTAGAGATGAAGACCCACAACCAATTTGGAATAAATGGGACTCTCATCTTTGGAGTGTAATACGAACTACACAAAGGAATACCGTTAAGGGAATGGAATACGAAGCCTATGTGAAGAGTAGTAAGTATTTCCCTACTCTCTTAAATAAGAGATTCAATGTCTTGACCGTTAGCCGAGAAGGTGAGGTTACATGGAAGGGCCTAGACTGTGTTAAGAGTGGTGATATTTGATGCAACTTAGAGTTGAATCAGAAGAACTTCTAGATGCAATTACAAGTGTGAAAGGTGCGGGAAAGTACTCTGTTGCTAGCGGTCTTAAGGGCGATAGCATTGGGGACTTTACTTTCTTGGTACAACTAAATGATTCATTAGAAGTTTGGAACGCTGATGCTGGTTTCATTCTTAGGGTTTCTATTCCTCTTGTTGAGGTTTCTCAAGAAGAAGCAAATACAGTTTGGACACAGGCTAAAGATTTAGGCGTCAATGCAACGCTAAGAATATCGGAAATAATTCCAATCTTGAAGAAATTTAAAGGGCAGATTACTATTGAAGGTGGCACTAGACTAACCATTACAGATACTAATTCTAACCAATTTACTCTAAATACAGTACAGGCCCATCCTAGTTTAGATGTAATCCATAGAGTTTCTGCAATGAATCGTCTAATCGTAGATGAAGGATTTCCATACTTTAACACTACACAATACGAAGGCCACATTTCTATGGACGCTAAGGTGTTCTCTAGAACAATGGAGTTCTGTGAGTTAGTGGGTACAGGAATCTACGAAATAGACTTCAAGGCTCAAGTTGATACACCTACATTACAATCTCCTTCTGTTCGTTTTTCATCTACTGATAGGGGCCGAAAGTCCTACTCACATATACTAACTACAGAAGAACTACTACACTCAACAGGGCAGTCTGCTACTGTTCTTTTCAGTGGGCCTATCCATAAATTCTTCAAGAGTGGAACTATTGAGTTCTATTTGAAAGATGCCTTCCCACTTCTTTTAGTGGGAGAAGACCGACTATTGATTAAAACGCCAAGACTAGAAGAGTGATTAAATGATAATCTCACATAACAATTCAAATATTTACATATCGTGGAGAGAAAATGGTACTAAGCACAGTTCTACTATTCCGTTTCGCCCATACTTTTTTGTGGAAGAAACTAGCAAGGAGCCAACTACTTACCAACCTAGTAAGTACATTACTAGGGAGATAGAATACGAGAGAGGCGATTGGGTTAATCTTAAAGGTACTCGATTAAAGAAAGTCTATGCGGAACTGCCGGAAGACTTGAGGAATTTGAAGAATACCTTTTCTAGAACTTACGAGGCTGATGTACCCTATACCTACAGGTATTGTGTAGACCGATTGGAAGAAATCAAAGAGTACGATATGCGTAAGTGGTATTGGGATATGGAATGGCAACAAGGTGGAGAACACCATGATGAGATTACTACTATTGTAATGTATGATAATTACGATAAGGAATACCATCAGTGGGCTTGGTTCCCCGACCAAGGCCCGTATGTCTACCACCCCTATACTGATAAATCAAAGAATCTATTTGTCTTTAGGACAGAAGAAAAAATGATTGAATCTTTCTTGACTACAATGATAGAGAAAGACCCCGACATGTTAATTGCATGGTTTGGTAATTGGGCTGACCTTCCTAAGTTGTTTTCTAGATGTGCCTTCTACGGTATTGACCCTAGCATTATTTCTCCATTAGGAGTTGTTGATGGAATAAAGGTCAAAGACGGTGAGGTAAAGTTCACGAAAGAAGAGAATGGCTACCATGCTACTGCTCAACCTATCCGAGGTAGGATTACACTAAACTTGGATATGGCCTTTGAAAGACAATGGAATGATGCACAGAAAGGGACACTACCTAGCCTATCTCTAGATTATGTTTCTACTGCATTATTCGGTGAAGGTAAATCTAAGGAAACTAAATTTGAAGATGCTAACGAGTTTTATCGTAGAGGGTGGCTAGAAGATACTCAAGCCTACTTGAAGTATGCTTTGATAGATGTAGAACTACTAGTAAAGATTGATGAAACTAACTTCTGTAGTGAAGCCATTCTTTCTTTACAGCGATTACTAATTGCTCCTTTCGATGCTTGCTTCTTTGCTTCTAACATGGGTTCAATCTACTTTATGCGAAACGCTTGGTGGAAAGCCCCAACAGGAGAGAAGCCTAAGTTCAAAGTCTGCGATAAGTGTAGTCATAAGAATCCAAACGAGAAGACACTAAGAGAGTGTAAGAAGTGTGGAGCAAGCCTATCTTATTCGGGTGCTATGATTTACAATCCTACTGACGAAGGTACTAACGGATTGCATTACAATGTAGCCGCCTTTGATTTTGCTGGTCTTTATCCTAGTATGATTATTGCTAGGAATATCTCGTTTGAAACTCTTACAGAAGAGCCAACACTATTCAGTGCTGACTTGAATACTCCGCAGAATCTACAACCTGTAGCAGAAGACTACGAGAAAGATATGCGTTATTTCAAGACTGACAAATTGGGATTATTGCCTCGCTCTCTTATCGACTTGAAAGAGTTGAGAGGCGAGTACAAGAAGTACATGAAGGAGGCTAGGAAGGCTGGAGATAAGGAGGCTGTCGTTAAGTGGAACAACAACCAAATGGCTGTAAAGCGTTTGATGGCTTCCTTCTATGGTATCCTTGCCTTCAAGGGATTCGGTTGGGCGAATGTAGACCTAGCCGCTAGCATTACTGCTAGTGCAAGAGAGGCTATTCGTAAGGCCGCATTTACAGCAAGGGAGATGAAAATATGAACCACTATACAATAAATGAAGATTCCGACTATTTTCTTTTACATGAAGAATTAGAAGATTACGACTACATACACTATTACATTACCACAGACTCTTCTAAAGATAAAGTAGAAAGAGATATTATAGAGATTGAAATAGATGGCAAAAAAGTCTGCCGGATGCCATTACTAGTCCTTTGCACAAATTACTTATTCTTAGAAAAGAAGACATTCGATATTAGAAAGGTGATGGAAAGATGAAGTGCATAAAACCAATGATACACAGACCCGAATTTGAAAGTAGTCGTCACTGTAAATTATGTGAAGCAGAACGAATTATCAAAGAGATTACGGGTGAGGAAGAATGATTGAAATAGTAAAAGCCTTCGCCCTAGAAACATCAAAGGTGATAATAAATGAGTGACAGATGTGTTAGATGCAAACGCAATGTGAGGACTACCCATCCTTCAAAGTGTTACTGCTTCTCATGCTATGTCAAATACTACAGGAGAACTGTAGTCAATAATAATAAAAGAGGAATAAAAAATGTTTAATTTAGATGAATTAATTGAAGTACAAAAAACAACAAACGGAACACTCAGCGAACTACTGGCTAATGTCAAGAGAAGCAATAAGATTTTGATGATGGTCAACATTGTCAACATTGCCACTATCGTCACCTTATTGGTGGTGGTACTGTGAATTTACCTTACTGGCATTTAACGGAACTGGCCTATAGTCCAGTCGGAGAACTGCTATATTTTACGATAGCCTTGATTCCTATTAGACTCGCTATAACCTATTTTTATCATCTTCGTAAAGTTTATCGTCTTCGTAAAGGTAATAATAGACAACCTAGTTTTTGGGACGATTACGATACAGAGGTACGATAGTATGGAAGTAGTTTATGGACACACAGACTCAATCTATGTCAAGGTAGATTCTATAGAGTCGGCTTTTTCATCCCTTGAAAAAATAAATGAAGAAGTTAGAACTATCTTTCCTAATTTACTAGGCCTAGAAGAACACCCCGTTGTTTTAGAATTTGAGAAATACTTTGAATCATTAGGTGTAGGAATTACAAAAAACAGAAACGCTGGTTTAATTTCTTGGGAAGATGGCGTTTGGTTAGACGAACCTAAATTTACCCTAACAGGATTTACTTCTAAGAGAATTTCCGAAGCAGTGATGGCAAAAGAAGTTCAAACAGTAGCCCTCAATATGTGGGTTTCCGGTAAATCGGAACACGAAATCGTACAATATGCTAAGTCTGCTTATGTTAAAGTACTGAATGGAGAAATTGATTTCCGAGAAGTGGCAAAAAGAACTAGACTAAAGAAGGAGAGATTTCAAGTCAAGTGTTCTTGTAATAAGAAGTACGACATTAGGGAGATTTCTTGGACTGATGGAGAGTTCTATTGTAGCAAGTGTGCCAAACACCCATCTACTTTCTTAACAGCCAAAGGAAAGAAACCAACGATTAGTGAAGGTATTGTAGGGGTGTTGTATTCTATGCAAGAAAGGAATCTTACCTTTGAAGACTCTTATGTCTTTCTAAGAATAAGACCTAGTGGCTTCTTCACTGACCCATTAAGCGGAGTTCGTAAAGAGGCGACTTATGTTTCCGGTAATACCTTTGCCGAGATAGAGGGTTTTGAACCCGATTGGCCCCACTACGCCGAACAAGTAGTGAGTAAAGTCCAACCCATTTTCGATGCTATGGGTTGGGATACTAAACAGATAAAAATACAGCAGAGGAATTTTGATGAATGGTGGTAACTATGACAGATAAAACAGATTACGAAATAGAAATAGAAGCGATGGCAGAATACACATACCAATTTTTGCCGGAAAATTACGACGACCCCACTGAACCTATCTTGAAGATAAGTAAGTCTTCCCTCGGAACATTCGATTGGTGTCCAAAGAAGTACGAGTTTAGTTATGTTAAGCGACTACCACAAGACCAAACAGAAGCAATGCGTAAAGGTACTGTCATGCACAATGCAAGAGAAGACTTCTTCAATGACTTCGATATTAAGAAGGCCGAAGATATGACCCATAGCGAAGTACTAGACTATTGCGCTACACTCTTCCCCGTAGACGACTACTTTGATGAATACCAAACTATTATTGCTTTCGAGGCTCAACGATTTGTTGATGCTAGAACTGATGAAAAACTAGATGAGTTTTTACCTGCTTGTAACGAAGGTAAGTTTGATTGCGCTATTGTAATTCGAGCAGACCAAAACCCCGACTATGTTCTTAGTAGAGATTATGTTGTCCACCTTCAAGGAATTATCGACAGGATTTTTAAAGAGGGTAATGGTTACATTCCTATGGAGTTTAAGACTGGTCCTTGGAAAGATTACAAGGCTACTTCTATGAGAAAAGAAATGGCATTTTACAAAATCCTAATTGAGAATTCGAGTGATTTGGTTTTGAAACAGGCAGGACTAGAACCTAATGTTCCCGTTAGTCATTGGGCTTGGTACTATCCAATCTCAAACCACTTTCATTGCGAAGACGCTACTAGCAGATACCGAGCGAATAATGTAAATGGAGTTATGAAAAACATTGCTAAGTTGATTCATGCTTACGAACAAAAAATATTTGAAACTAAGTTTTACTACAAGACTTGCACACACTGTTCCTTCTTTGGTCTTTGTGATGCGGCACAAGATAGTGGGTGGCTTTGATGGAAGGTTTAGATAGAGTTACAAAGAGAGATGATAACGCTGGTAAAATTGCATTAGACGCAATTACTATTCTTAGTAATTTAGGATATAGCCAATATTCCATACTACTACTCAACAGATTGGAGGCTGTACTCGATGAACGAAACTGAAATAGAGGACATAGTTAGGAATCGAGAATGGTCGTTCTCCGAGTTATCTAATTTGAGAAGTACTATTTCTAATCTAGGTGATGAGATTTACCATGAAATGAATTTGATGGATAGGTTTTCCTTAGTTAGAGATGCTGAAGTTTATCCTTCTAAGACCTATGAAGAGAGTATGAAGAAAGCAGTTAAAATAGAATTAACTGGAATGATTGCAGAAGTTTTTACTAAAATGCTACAAACAGCAAAGATTGATTTTGGAGGAAATAAAAATGAAATATCCGAGAGAAGTGTGGGCGGGAAGTCACATAAAGAACGCCCCACAGATGAAGAGAAGAATAGTAAAGAAGAAGAGTGACTACATTGAGTTTGTGAGAAGTCACAATAACAGAACCAATGTCTACACTACAGTCTACGACTTTGCTAAGTTCGCAGAAACAGCAAAGGTGGAATCTTCTGTTATCTTAGATAGAGTATTCTTTGACTTTGATGCTCATGGAGAAGATGGACTACTAAACGCCTATGAAGACTTAAAAGATACCTTGGACTACATTAGTGGAACTAAACACACTACTTTCTTTTCCGGAAGAGGATTTCACTTGTTTGTCTTTGGTGAAGTGACCGATGAACCAAGAAACCTACAGTTCTACTTTAGAGAAGTACGAGATTACCTAGTATCCAATCATTATCAAAATGCTCCACTAACTTTAGATGAAAGAGTAGGCCAAACTACTAGACTAAGAAGAGTACCGAATACTGTAAATCTAGCCAGCGATAACGGAGATGGAATACCCTACTATTGTATTCCAATCTTTGAAGAAGACATAGAGAAGGGAATCGAACACATACTAGACTTGGCTATGGCCCCTCGTCTTGTCCCTATGAAGTTCTCCGGTAGCAAGTTAGCAGTATGGCCTTCCGCACCCCCCATTGATGAAGTCGAAGGGGAAATTGAGCCTGTAGTCGTTGAGGGTTCGCTCCCTGTTCTCCCCTGCATTTACAATGCTATAATGGTTGAGAATCCTTCGCACATGGCCAGAGTCTATTTGGTATCTTGGTTCCGAGATTTACTAACAGGAAGACAGGATTTGAAAGACCAAAAACAAAAAGAATCAATACTCAATACTATTGTAGATGAGATAGAAAAGATTGCTACTAGTTCCGATGAAGTTTGGCTTGATTGGGATAAGGCGACAACAAGAAAACATGCAAAATTTACCGTGTATGGTAATTACAATACTCCTAACTGTAAAACTAAGTTAATACCCGAAGGGTATTGTGCTGGTAAATGTTGGAGATACCCCGACTATTTGGAGGAAAAGAAATGAATTATGAATTAATAAAATGGAATAGAATGATATATGGCCCTTCTTATTATGATGAAGGAGAACAAGAAGACCCCGCCCCTGTTATTTTATCCGCTTGGAAATGGGAAGTTAGAATGGAAGGAAGACAAGTCTTTTGGAGATTTGACAATAAGATGATGGGGACTTTTGAGTTCTCCCCTAAGAGATGGAATGATGAAGGAAATGAATATCCTAAAGAGTGGCCCGATTGGTTGCTCTTCGATTTCATAGATTATGTATGGGGTTATACTGACAAAGAAACAAAAGTTCTCACCACATCTATAAACGAAGACTCTAAGCAACAAAAGTTGGGGTTGGAATGATGTTGACTATAGATAGTCGGGAAAGAAAAGGCTCTAAGTTAGTTGATTTAGTTATCAAAACAGCAGATTCCCTAGGAATACCAAATGAGAAAAAATGGATTGAAGTAGGCGACTATGTTTTCGATGATGTTTGTTTTGAAGCAAAGTCTTGTCTTGACTTTATTCAGTCTGTTTTAAACAAAAGAATTTGGACTCAAATAGATAATATGGACCGCCACTACAAACACAACATAGTAATCATTTATGGTGATTTAGAGGTAGACATTGATTCTTTAGTATCCAACTCTAAAAATACTAACTTTGTATTTAGTAGACACAACCTAAGAAGGCGATTCTTAGGAGCAATAGGTAGGATTACTTTAGATACGGACACAAGAGCCTTTTGGGTTCCTAGTGAAAAGGAAGCCTCTTTGATAATCACAACTATTTGTAAGATGAAGCCGATAGAAAGACCCTCATTGAATCCTCAATTGATAAAAAGGATAGCAACTGATGATATGAGAGTTGATGTATTGACTTCTATTAAAGGTATTTCAGTAAAGAAAGCCAAAGCCCTTTTGAAGAAATTTGGCTCTGTCGTTGAAATTTCCTATGCCAAACTATCCGAAATAAAAGCAGTAGAGGGATTTGGGACTACCCTTGCTGAAAGAGTACTTGAAGTCCTAAACACAGAAGATAAGGTGACAATATGAATGATGAAGATTGGGTGACAACCCCCGAATACAAAGACGAAGAACTACACGCCCTTCCTACGGAAGAAGCGAGAGAACAACCGGATAGAATTATAGGAGATACTAAATTGCCTAAATTCTTAGAGGGATGGGTGAAGGAAGCAACCAATGTTTCCCACTATAATGAAATACCTGCGGCCATGACTGCTTTAGTTCTAGTCGGGCAGATGTGTAAAGGTTTTGTTAGGATACCGATTAAGTCCTCTATCATAGATTCTAGAGTACATTTTATTTGGATTCAAACTTCCGGTACTGGAAAGAGTGAATTGATGAATTTTGTAATTCCCGTTTCAAAGGGATTGTGGGATAAGATTAACGCACACCATAGTTATAGAGAACACAAATACATAGGGCCACATGATAAACTAGAACAATTCGATAACTTTGAAGTTGTTGAGTACACTGATGCGGCGTTGATTGGATACCAAAAAATAGTAATTGCTAACGAAACCTTTGCAGAAGAAAATGTAGATGTTGAAGTTGGAGATGAAGTATGGGAGCCTGTCAAGGGTTCCTTAGATGGACACGGTTTAGCCCGATGGGATGAGTTCACTAACTCCGGTGTTTTCAGTAAGACACAACACAAGAATTCAATTGTCACTTATTTGAATACTCTAATGAATTCTATTGGCGGTTCTTCCCAAGTAATTACTAAGAAGTTGAAGGAAGGGCCAGTTGTAGAATGCCATTCCGAGCGTTCTATTATGGCAACTACCTTCCCTCCCGATGAACTTGATAAGGCTATTACAGAAACAGGATTATTCCAAAGAGCGACTGTGTATATTTGGAAAGTACCCGAATATATTAAGGATGAAATTGATGAAATGATTGTTGATAACTTCGGGACATTTGAAGATGTTAATTTGCCTATTGAGAAATACACAGAAGAACTATTCGAGATTTACAAATTAACACAAGCCCGATTTCTTTCGACTGCCAAGTTTGATGAACAAGGGAATGAAATAGAAGGCCCCAACCCTACTAAGGTAATTAGACGAGGTAAGGATTTCCGAGATGCTATGCGCTTGAGAATGCACGACCTAAGAAGAATGGTGAAGGCCGAAGAGGGTCTAACTAGAGAAGCCGCTAGAACCTTCTTAACAAGGATGAACATAATGATGGGTAGGATTGCTTACCTATGTTCTGTAGTGGAGGCTAAGGACATAAAAGACCCCAAGAAACAGTTTGTAGTCACTGCTAGAAATGTTAATCAATCTGCCTTTATTATCCGCAACTGCTATAAATCATTGATTTCGTGGTTTGCTCAAAGCCTACGGGTCACTAAGTCCGGTATGGCGAAAACGATTGGAGCGGGATATTTGGAAGTCTATGAAGATTTGAAGAAAACTCAAGTTCGTAGAATCAATAATGTAGACGGTTGGGTTCCAAAGAAACCTATGCTGGCGAACTACCGAATTACAAAAAATGTAAGTCCAGCAACAGGGTACAATCATTGGGATAAAGTCGAAGGATATTTTGAGGAAACAAAAGACAACCGAGCAGTATTCGTTAGATTAAAAAAAGAAGGTGAAAGAAAATGAAAAAATACGAAAATACATTCATCGTTTTCGATGTGACAAAAGGACCGAAAGTTATCATTGAAGCGTTGAACACATACGGCGAAGAAGGATGGGAATGCTCTACAATGATTACTGTAGGGAACATGAACATTGTTGCTTTCCTAAAGAGAAGCCTTGGTGGAGAAGAAGCCAAAGCCGACCCTACTACGGAAAAAATTAACAAACTTTGGGCTACCGATGGCGGTAAGTGATTCCATGTCTAGTGTACTAGCGTTGGATATAGAAACCAAGAATATGTCCCATGAGATAGGTGGGTTCGGTAACACGCATATGTTTCAAGTATCTACTGTGGCTACTTGGAATGGAACTGCTGGAACTGTGTATCTATCTAAGGAAGAAGTAGGAGAGAGTGTAGACACTCTAACCAAGTCCGGATTTAGCGTTAAGGATATGTCTGAGTTAAAGTACGATTTAGAAAAACACCAAGAAGAAGGTGGACTGCTATTGGGTCACAACATAGGTGCGTTTGATTTGCCTATCCTAAAGAATTCCTTAGACATATATTGCATTAGAAAGTATTTGGACAATAAACAGTACATTGACACTAGTAGATATTTGACTAGTAATTTCGGTGAGCGTTTCAAGTTACAAAACTTAGCCGAAAACACACTCAAACAAGATAAGTTGATGGAGAGCGCAGAAGCACCCAAACTTTGGAAGATGGGTAGATACGAAGAGGTTGTAGAGTATTGTATGAAAGATACTCAAATTGTATATGACCTTTGGAAGCATGGTCAAGAGAACGGCTTAGTGAAGGCTTTCTCAATAGAAAAAGAAGAATTTTTAAACTTGGAGGTTGATTGGTGATGAGTACATGGGAATGGGCTGGCTTGCTTGCTTTTCTTATCGTTGTAGTTCTGTTGTTCTTTGCCGCTTTTGGTGGCTCGAACCTAACAGAACAAAGCGTTGAAGAATACATGCAACGGCTTATGCGAGATAGAAAAGACGAATTGAAATGACGCTAAAGCAGAAATGCAGTGAATGTAGTCAGTCTACTATTGCGCTTAGGTTACAGGGATTTTATCTAGGCTCGGATAAAAAAGTAAAGTTGTGGGAATGTCGCAACTGTGGTAACATTTGGAAGTAATTTGGCCACTCGGCTCGCTCTATTTTGGGGCGAATCGGGTGGCCATTTTTTTATGAATTTTTTCCAGTGTCCAAAAGTGATTTGAAAAAAATACTATTTTTTTAAGAATACCTATTACCGACTAAAGAAGGCGACCACCAAAGCCCTATCAAATAAATAACACCAATAAGAATCACTACAACATCTAATAATCTCTCTTTAGTTATCATTGTACTCTAAACTCAATAACTGGCATAGTGTTGGTTCTAAATGGCACTCCGCCGGAAGTTCCATCATTACCACCACTAAAGTCGGCATTTGTCTGTGTTGCTGGATTAACAGTTCCATTAACATTAGATTGTTCAGTCATACCCCATAATGAACTGATATATAATTTACTTCCATCATCATTCCAAGATATACCGGAAACCCAAGGTGTTGTTCCACTACTGTTAGTTGGTCGCCAAGGGGATGTACCCTCATTACCAAAGAAAGGAGTTAAATCAAAAGTAGTAATGAGAGTTCCGCTTGTAATATCGTAAGCACTTGATAACCCATATTCGTAAATATATCCAGTATGTTGAGAAAGATACATCTTAGTGCCATCGGGATTAAAAATTAAGTCGGAGATTATATTAATGCTAAATTCAACACTGGCCTGTAATGTGTCGCTCGAAGTAACTACATAGTTTGTTCCTGTTGCATACACTTTAATTCTTGATTTGCCGTTGGCTTGGCCGTAACCGAAGTAATACTTAGAACCATCATTGTTCCAGCGAGCGTATCTAATTCCACCACCTGCGGATAAAGCACTACCATTAAGAGTTACTGTTAAACTACTACCACTTTGAGAAAGGGTTCCACTTCTTGCGGCATTTCCGTGAAAGTCAGCAATAATTATTTTTGTTTCAGTGCTATCCAAAGCAAAACCATCACAACTGTTTATGCCTAATCCCGTAGGGTTTTGCCTTACAACTGCTCCGTTTCCAGTAGAACTAATTGGTAACTTTGAAAATAACACCTGTGTACTATCAAAAGAGTTGTTATTCCCTCTATTTGAAATATACATGTCTGTACCCATTACTTGCATACCAGTCATCCAAGCGGAATTAGCCGCACCAGCGTTAAAGTTAATTCCCACTGCATTGTTTCCGGCAGTTTCATGTATGGCTTTAACAGAAGCCAAATTATAGAGATTAGGATTAACCGCCGCTACTTGATTAAGTACACCACTAACAACAGGAAACAATCAAATCCCACCGAATACTAACCATTCACCACTGCTACCTGCTACTACACATACTATTGAAGTTGCGGCATAAGAGGTATTATTGGTGACAGTAGAAGAAGTGGAGCCGTTAATTTTATAATTGCTATTGGGCCTTGTAATAACAATATCTTGACCACTACCGTTAACTAAAACATATTGAACACCTACGGTTGGGTTTGCGGGTAAAGTAAAAGTACCTGCTGAACCTTTGGTAAATTGATATATTGTACCCGAATCAGCAATTGCTGGAGTTGGGTCGCTAGTTACTACTCCAACATCAGCACGAAAATTAACTTGTCCTGCTAACGCTAAAGTTGATTCTGCTTCAACTGCTATAACT
>Ga0233432_10003438_pt1 | contig 14311 bp, 12 predicted proteins | sample SI_122_August201_6_FD_179870 | JGI IMG/M metagenome (GOLD analysis project Ga0233432, IMG submission 179870) | Seawater microbial communities from Saanich Inlet, British Columbia, Canada - SI_122_August2016_10_MG | ecosystem: Environmental > Aquatic > Marine > Inlet | place: Canada: British...
AGATTCTCTTTGGAATTCTTTTTCTTTCGACGCTTTTTATCCTCAAAACTGCTCCTGCCAGTGAGCGTGCCCCAACCGGCCGGCCAGAACAACCTAATATTGTGCTGATCCTTACTGATGACCTCGGCTGGCAAGACGTCCACTGCTATGACATCGACGAACCATCCCCAATGGAGACTCCGAATATTGACCGTCTTGCCTCACAAGGAGTCATGTTCTGGCAAGCCTATTCTCCAGCGCCTGTGTGCGCTCCAAGCAGGGCAGCAATACTCAGTGGACTCCATCCAGCACGCGGTGGCATGACATCTGTCGCAGGCGGATTTCCACCACGCCCACGCAGTCGCAATGCTCCGCAAGTTGCACCGTTTTATCTTGCCCGCATGCCAATGGAACGATTCACACTCGCCGAGGCACTCAAGGACTCAGGCTACCGTACAGGACATTGCGGTAAATGGCACATTTCCAAGAACCATTACGACTATCCACAACCTTATCAACACGGCTTTGACAGCTCTGTACACGACCGTGGTGTTCAGTCTCGCATGATTCCTGACCGTCTCACAGAATTTGCCACCTCGAACCCCAAGGATCCATACCAGCTCGACCAAAATGGCTTTCCTTTTGATACGCCACAACAAGCAGCACTTGAATTCATACAAAAAAATAAAGAGCAGCCATTCTTTCTTTACTACGCAACCTGGCTTGTCCACGCACCAATCGTAATGCGGAGTGAGGCCCTCCTTCGGAAATACGAAGCTAAACTCGGCGTCACGTTAACTCCGGAACACGCGACAACCTGGAAAACCCCCGGCCAGACGAATCCGTTCTACTGTGCCATGGTGGAACAGCTTGATTACTACGTCGGCCAGGTTATTCACTCACTCGAAACCACTGACGACCCCCGCTGGCCTGGTCACAAACTCATGGAAAACACATATGTTTTTTTCACCTCTGACAACGGTGGCATGGAGGGTAACCGGGAGGAAATTTATACCGACAACCTGCCACTTGACCGTGGAAAAATTTCTCTGAAAGAGGGCGGCACCCGAGTGCCTTTTGTCATAACCGGGCCAGACATACCTCGGTCTGTGCAGAGCGATGTGATGGTCAACGGACTCGATTTATACCCAACCATTCTCACGCTGACCAACTCAACAACACCAAAAGACAAAATATTTGATGGCTGTGACCTAAGCTCGCTACTCAAACACGACCCCTCAAACCCTGAACTTGTGCGAACCCAATCTGGATCTGTTCGAGACACAATGTTCTGGCATTTCCCACACTCTGAGAATTCATCATCAATAAGAAAGGGCGATTACAAACTTTTTCGTCAGTATCAGCCACAGTCGCCAGAGACTTCAAAATCGCTTTACAAACTCTACACAACCGATCACACCATCTCGCGAGGTGACATCGAGGAGACCAAAGACCTGTCAGAAGTCCTGCCTACTAAAACCGCAGTACTCGACACAGAACTGTCGAAGGTTATTAAGCAGATGGGTGGGCGAGAGCCATACTTTAATCCTACTGCGTCTGGTCTTCCAAAGAGTAACCGGGCTCCACAGGTCATTGGGCATAAGCAAACCGACAATTCGATCGTGGTGTCTTATCGAAAAAAGGGGGCAAATGTCAGATACGCTGACCTGATCTACACACCAAACGAAGGACGAGAGTGGCTTCTTGCATCTGGTGAAGTTTCGCCTGATGAGGTCGTCTACAAACTACCTTCAGGAACGACACACTATTTTATTAACCTCGTTGATGAAAATAACTTTCTCACGATCTATCCCCCCATCGATGATGCGACTCTCAAAAAAGAAAATTTGAGTCTCATTGAATCGGCTCTCTCTGCAGGACATCCAGAGCCACTGCATGGCGATGCAATTGCATTCGCAGAGGTGTTCCAACGCCGTCTTTCAACGACACTACCTGTGAATCAGCTCGCCGCTTATAGCTTTGAAGACCACAACCTCGACCAACTACACCTTGATGGAGCCGGGATTGCTATCACAAATGCAGTTTCTGCAGGTGGTACCCAGAGCCTCGAAATGAAAGAGTGTGATGGCAATGGCCGAGAATGGATGCCGCTTGTCAACATTCCTATTCCTGCAAAAGGACATGCAGCGGCCGCTGGGTACCAGATCTCATTTGATGCAATGCTCGACAACGATCTACCTGGGGCTCTTTCTCTCAACATAAGGGGCCCCACGTCCTCTGTAAAACAGAAACAGAAACAGAAACAGAAACAGAAACAGAAACAGAAACAAGAACAGGAAAATCTCGCCACAGTTGTCATTGCGAAGGATGGAATACGAGTGAACACATGGCTCCTCGCACCAAGTGCACCCGGCAGTTGGAATCATTTCGATTTTCAATGGATACCAACCCAAGCTTCAGACCACACTGTGCGGGTCACAATAACTACAGAAGGTGGCGACATCTGGCAGAAGGAGGTTCCTCTTGAAGACTATTTTTTCAAACAGGTGACGGACATACAAATCATTTCCACCGGTGATCCCGGTACGAAGGCGTACATCGATAACGTTGTTGTGACATCAAACACCGAGAGGGGGTAGGGGTGTCCGCTTACCGAATGTGCTCGTACCAGACAACATTGCGGCTGCCACGGCCAGCAACAAGGAGATCGATGTCACCGTCACCATTCATATCAACCGCACGAATGTCGTATGCCTCTTGTTCACTTCCAACATGATGCTTTAAGAACAAGCCTTTCCCATTATTTTCATACCAGGCCGCCTCCTGACTTCCGAAGGCACATGTAGCAGCATCCACATCTCCATCGCCGTCCATATCAACAGCAACAAGGCAGTGTGGTTCTTGTATCCATGGGTCAATGTCATGCCGGTCCCACTCGGGACCCTCAAACCAGACAAGGCCTTTGCCGTGCCCGCGAGACGCGATGAAATCCACTACGGAATCACCATTCACATCGACGGGATGGATGTTTGTAGCTCCGGGCTCTTGGTCACTTACAACATGTTTTACCCACGGCAATGCTGGGTCTCTCGGAGACTCCCACCAGGCAAACCACTCGCCCTGTGAAACTGCTTGAGGGCCACCCTTAGCTCCAGTCGCGGCGTCGAGATATCCGTCACCATTTACATCACCAACACCAAGATAGTGCGTGAGCCCCGGAGCATCTCGCTCTGCAAATACATGGGGCTTCCAACGTGAGGCCTGTTGAGGATTGTCAGGCACAGCAAACCAGACAAGTGATTCGGGGTACGGCTCTTTTGACTGCGCACTCGTTGCAAACAACTCCCATTGGCCGTCATTCTCAACATCACCTTTGATCAGTCCATGAATGCCATGAATCGTGTCATCGATCAGATGTTTTCTCCACCGCTGTGTCTCACCCGTTTCTGGCTGCTCCAGCCAGATTATGCGGCCGGGGTTGTAGCGTGCCGCTATGTAGTCCAAATCACCATCACGATCGACATCAAAAAATTCACTGTGGATGTACCACTTACAATCATCGTGCTCATCCAGAATCACTTCACGCCAGTCTGGGGCAACAAATAACCGGGTCAGGCAACCTGAGTCGGAGATAACATCCACCTGGCCGTCGGCAGTAAAGTCACCAGCGACGGCTGTCATTGACTGCTCGCCCTCATGTATCACGTGTCGTACCCAGTGTGGGTCTGCCCAGACAGGCATCCATACACAGGCAAGCACCCATACAGAGACGCAAACAAGCATTATGACTACCTGATTACCACATTCAGTAACACGTTTTCCATGAATGGTTTTCATTGCCAAATTCCAAGTGATTTTCATGCGACTTTCCGCACACTACATTTACCATTACAAACAATCATTTGAAGTCCATCGCTTTGACAACCTATACGATGTCCAACACCTGAAAGCCTAGGCGGTTTCCCGCAAAAATTTACTACGGAACAAAAACCTTCATGGACGAGGTGTACTGGCTTTCCCCTTTGATCATGGAGATCACCCTTGGGAAATCAACCTTGATCGAAACCGCCCACGTCCTTTCTAATCTCTTGCCACGCTCCGTGCACCCAGCAGGGCCGTTAGCATAAACTTTTTTGGTGACCTATCGCTGCACAACCTAGCTCATTATTGGGAAAAATTCCGCGTTCATCGGTTCTCGCATGGATATTACTCGATTGGGCGGCTAGCGGATTTTCAACAATTTCGATCACCCTGTTAGTTGCGTATTTTGATCGTATCGCTTTTATTGATGGTCGATGGGGTCTCCCCGGTGGCGTGCTGTGGGCATGGACTCTGGCATCAGCAATGTTGTGCTCTGCATTTCTGTCACCACTTCTGTCGGCTTGGGTCGACCGAAAGCACCTCCATCAACGAGCCGTTGTCGCAACGTCTTGTGTCGGTGCGGCCGCTTCCATCAGTCTTGCGATTATCCCACCAACCTCACAGCTTGGAATCATAGCTGCCATTATTGTTGCAACAGTAGCCTTTGACATGGCTGCTATCTTTACAGCAAGTCTTCTACCCAGACTTGCCGAGGGCCACGCTGCCGACACACTGTCCTCCTCTGGATTTGCCGCAGGCTACGCCGGTGGAGCGATTGCGCTCATTCTTTCAACAAGCCTAGTTGCCGCCCGAGACACATTCGGACTCTCAGCAACCGGCGCACTACAAGGATCATTTGCAATTATGGGAGTCTGGTGGCTGCTGTTCTCAATCCCAACCGCCTTTGTCCAAATGGGCAAACAATCGGAGGATACCCACACCGGCACAAGCACTGCTGAACTGCTCACCTTTTTGAAAAATATTTTTCAAATTGACAAAACCAAAAAGGGCATCCCTCAACTCGGCTGGCTCATGCTTGGTGTAGTTACAATTCTTGGCGTAGTGCAGACTGCTATCCCACAGTTTTCCAATGTCGCACTTGAAACATTTCACCTCGAACCGCCTCAGCTTGTTCAGCTCGTGCTGCTCGTACAACTTGTCGCTTTGCCGGGAGCTATTGTCATTGGTTGGCTCTCAGGCCTATGGAGTCGCCATGGTGCAGCTCACGTCTGCCTTGCAGGATGGGCGTTAGTGCTTGGTCTAGCTTGGGGCATTCAGTCCGTACCGCAGCTCTACGCCCTGGCAGTTCTCTTAGCCTTGGTACTCGGTGGAATACAGAGTGTGCTCCGTGCCATGCTTGCCGTTGCAGCACCACCCGGGCATCACGCTGCAACATTTGGAATTATGCAAGTTGGAACAAAACTGACAGGGTTTGTCGCGAGCCTAATTTTCGGATGGGCGTATATGGCATCCGGTATCCCGAGGGCTGGCCTCGTCATTCTTCTCGTGCAGCTAATCCTCGGATGGTGGCTCCTGTCTCGTGCACGCCCCAAAGCATAAACCAGCCGCCGTGGAGGCACGTAACGCCACGCACTGACGCCAAATGCGTATTCGTATTCTCGGATCAAATTCGAAGATTACGCCTTCCCGCTAAGGTACTACCGAGCGTTTACTAATACCGCTTGGCGACTATTTCTCTCACGAAATCCCAAGCACATCATTCATGCCATAACGTCCTGGCTTCTTTCCGACAAGAAATGCGGCGGCGGCAAGGGCACCGCGAGCATATGAATCTCTATTTGTTGCACGGACATTCAGCGACAGACTTTCACCCTCAAGACCAAAAAGAATCGTATGCTCTCCAGGGTTATCACCGGAACGAACAGCATGATAGCCGATCTCGTCTTCGGGACGCGATCCAGGACGACCTTCGCGACCGTGCGTCTCACTTGATTGGCCCATTGCATCCTTGACAATGTTGCCAAACTTCAAGGCCGTTCCACTTGGCGCATCTTCTTTATGGTGATGATGACATTCAATAATCTCAACATCTGCACGACTACCTACGCCACGCAAAAGCCTACCAGCACGCCCAACAAGATCCATCGCTATGTTAACGGCCAGACTCATGCTTGGGGAAACGAGCACTGGCACTGACTGCACAGCTTCATTGATCGCTGCCTCGTCATCTGGCTCAAGACCAGTCGTCGCTACAACCAGTGGAACATTTCGTTGCACACATACTTCAGAAATCCCTCGGAGTGCACCTGGCAACGAAAAGTCAATAACCACGTCAGCAGGGGTACCCCAGGACGTAGTCAATGCAACACCAAGGTCGCCGACGCCAGCTACCTGACCTGCGTCTTCCCCGAGCCGAGGGTGACTGCCGCTATCAATCGCACCGACAATCTGCCACTGGTCCGGCTCAGCAACAGCACATGCGACAATCCGCTGGCCCATTCGACCAGCTGCCCCGTGTACAACAAGTTTTATTGTGTGTGTGTTCGTCATAGGTCACATCCTACATCGACGCACAAAGACTGCTAGTCGAGACAGCATATTAGCTGTAGAGATCAATTGCCTGAATAATATCGTCGAATCGATTTCCCACAGTGACAGCACGGTTCGCAAAACTCGCTCTGCTGACACCACGACTTCCAAGCACCTCGTTAAACAGGTTCTGATCCGTTGTGTGATACGCAACGGTCGCATTCGGATCTTTTAATTGATGCCCGGTGAGGATGCAGACAACCCGATCATCTCGCCCGATGACTCCCTCGTTTACAAGCTTTCTGGCCCCGGCAACACTTGCAGCACTCGCCGGCTCACAGCCGAGTCCGCCAGCTCCTACCTGTGCTTTGGCATCCAGAATTTCCTGCTCCGTCACCTCTCGTACAACACCGTCACACACTTCTAACGCCCGAAGGCATTTATTCAGGTTTACAGGCCGATTAATCTCAATTGCACTGGCCAGTGTGTCAGCTCGCTTATTCTCACGATCAAGTTCGTCATAGTAATGGCAAACAGGGGCGAGGTCAGCTTGGCCACCATTCCATCGCAAGCCACGGTTGTGAAACAATTCATGGAGTGTATTCGCGCCAGCTGCATTGATGACCGCCAGCCGAGGGATTCGGTCGATGAGCCCAAGATGTCGGAGTTCTGCAAAGGCCTTTCCAAAAGAACTCGAATTTCCAAGATTTCCACCTGGAACGACAATCCAGTCGGGAACCTCCCAACCAAGTGACTCAAGCACTCGGTACATGATTGTCTTTTGGCCCTCAAGCCGAAACGGATTCACTGAATTCACAAGGTAAATCCCAGTCTTGCTTGCTACCTCTTTGACTCTTGCCATAGCATCATCAAAGTCGCCGGCAATTTGTATGGTAAGAGCTCCGTAGTCGAGTGCCTGTGACAACTTTCCATATGATATTTTGCCAGACCCGATAAAGATAATGCCTCGCATGAGGCGTGTCACAGCACAATACACAGCGAGCGATGCACTGGTATTTCCAGTTGAGGCACACGCTGCTCGGGTCGCTCCAATCATGCGAGCATGTGAAAATGCTGCTGACATGCCGTTGTCTTTGAATGACCCCGATGGATTCAGACCCTCATATTGCAAATGAAGCTGGCCTGAATTCATACCCACATATCGTCCAACGCCATCCGAAACAGACAAGAGCGTTTGTCCCTCTCCAATGGTGACAACAGACTCTCGGGGGGCAAATGGCAGCAACTCATGAAATCGCCAGACCCCACTCAAAGCAAGCGGGTCGCTACGTCGCATCCACTTCCGCTCAAACACTTCAAAGGAACTCGGTGCAGGAAGCCGGTCCCAATCGTAGGTAACATCCAGCAGATTTCCGCATGAAGGACAGCTCGTCAGCACTTCGTCAACCGAAAACGTCGCACCGCACGCTGGAGCGATGCACTGCTGAAATGCGAGATCAGTACGAGCGGCAACGGCCAAAATTCTTTCCTCCAGATGAAAGGGCTGCTAAAGACGCCCTACCTTCTCTATTCCTCGGCTTTTTGGGGTGCCCGACTGCAATTAGGCCGGTGCTCAGCACCTAAATTACACAATTCAATCGTATCGTAAACGTCAAATGCCGCCTTGTTTTCCTTGAACTGTAGACAGCCATAATGCCCCTATCAAAACAACATAGTCAGATGGTGGAGGAAATACCAGCAAAAACCGCTCGGCAGAGGGGGTCGTTGGTGTTGACTCTTGTGCAACGATCATTGGCGTGTATGGCTTAAAAACAGGTGTTCGAGCAGAGAAGGAAGCTACTCCTATCTCCGGAGGCCATGCGAAAGGAGACATTAGTTATGAAAGTGGCTGATATGCGTCCATTTCGAAAAGTACTCGAACAGCTTCGTGGGCGGCTGCGTGGCGATGTGAGCACCATGGCCGACATAGCACTCGGAACCGGCAGCACTCAGGATCATGGTCCTTCGTCGACAAAGCCTGTTCACATGGATGACCTCGGAGCCGAGGCTTTTGATCAGGAATTTACGCTTTCTTTGATGGAGAATGAAAAAGATACGCTGCAAATGATAGATGAGGCACTCGCCCGAATTCGCCAGAAGACATTTGGCAGCTGTGTCGAATGTAACGGTATTATCACAAAGAAACGCCTCGAAGCGTTACCCTATGCTTCAACATGTATTCGCTGTGCTGAAAAACTGGAGAAAGCAAGATGGTAGCTTTCCTCGATAGGAACTAGCATGTTTTCTACCAACCCTTTCAAATTCTTGTAGATCGATAGCCGCCGTGACTAAAGTGCCTGCACCGGGAACATCGCCTTCTGACAGTTCCATTGCCCCTTTTCGTGCAACTCCAATCACGTGGGCACTTTTTACAAGCGTTGTTGTTTTGACAACAGCAGCCGACCTCATCACAAAAGAAATAGCGTTTAAGAATCTTGGCATGCCTGGTACGAGCCCGGGATGGACCGTCATCAACAAGATGCTCTGGTGGAGAACAAGCCTGAATGAAGGTGCACTTTTTGGACTCGGCCAGGGGATGGGTTGGTTTTTTGTCACCGTATCGTTCGCCGCCCTGATTGGCATTCTTCTCACCGTCTCATGGCTTCGATTGTGGCGCGACTCTATTCTTGTGCTTTCTCTGGCATGCATCACGGGTGGCATTCTGGGAAATCTTTATGACCGACTAGGCATTCCTGCGCTTCAATGGCATGCCCCGCTCAGCCGAGAAGGTGATCCCGTCTACGCTGTCCGAGACTGGATCCACTTTCGCCTCGATGGCATTATTGACTGGCCGATCTTTAATCTCGCAGATAGTTTTCTTGTCTTCGGCGCTGGACTGCTGCTGTTCCTGTCTTTTTTCCCTCCAGCCATAGCCATAGAAAATATACCAACTCGATCCGCTGCGGAAGAGACACCCAATGCCTGATACTACTACGGACAACCGTCTGGAAGTCGCCATTGCAGCCACACGTAAGGCAGGCCGTAAGACACTTGAATGGTTTAGGGCCGCTGACCTCACTGTCACACAAAAGGATGATCAGTCACCAGTCACTGCCGCAGATCTCGCAGCTGAGAAAATACTCAAAAGTGAACTGCTGACTGCCTTCCCAGATGACAGTTTTCTTGGGGAAGAAACCGGGAGTCATCAGGGCAGTTCCGAGTTCGAATGGGTTGTTGACCCAATTGATGGCACAAAATCATTTATTCACGGTGTACCACTTTTTGCAACACTCGTTGCCTGCAGGAGAAATGGCGAAGGCATTGTCGGCGTAATCTACGTCCCCGCCCTCAATGAAATCGCGTATGCCGCCGTCGGAAAGGGCGCCTGGTACGAACAGGGTGGTCACAAGCCAATTCCAGCCCGTATTTCAACGCAAACAGATTTGCGTGAAAGCCTGTTGTGCTCGAGTGATTTCAGAGATTTCCGCAGGCGACCAGCCACATTAGACAAGAATGCTGCGGGCAAAGACACTCGAGATGTGATTGAAGATGCCTGCCGTATTGTCCGAACATGGGGCGATGGATACGGGTATCTACTCGTTGCTACCGGTCGCGCTGAGGCCATGGCTGACCCGATGCTCAACGCCTGGGATGCCGCTGCAGTCGCCGTTGTGGTCTGTGAAGCAGGAGGAACATTTACCGACTGGCAGGGCATTCAAACCATTGACGGCGGAGATGGGCTCGCGACAAACGGGGCCGTTCACAACGATCTCCTTCGACTGCTCGCCCCGGCCGCTATCCGTGACAAATAGCAGGAAACCTTGTGCCGAAGGAGAAGTATAACCAGCCCGCGTCACTCATCTTGCGGGTTTCCGTGTCTCCGGTATCATGGGGAAACGTTTAAGGCATGAATTTTATAGGAAAAAGGTGGTGTGATGGCGCGTTGCTGTGAAGTCTGCGGAAAAGGGTTCTCGATGGGGAATTCCGTGACCATTCGTGGTAAGCAGAAATACCTTGGCGGCGTTGGTACGAAAATCACCGGAATTACCCGGCGAAAATTCAAACCAAACCTGCAACGCCTGCGGGTGACCCTGCCCAGTGGGGCTAATGCAACCAAACTCGTCTGTACCCAATGCATCCGCAGTGGCAACGTGACGAAGCTGGTGAGGCAGAAGCCATTCCATCTTCCGAATGTCGAAAAGAAAAAGACTTCGTCTGAAGAATCTGTCCCATCAGGCCCACGAGCACGACCATAATGGTGGCTCCGCTTCACTAAACCGATTCATTCGTTGTGCTGATAGATTGCACACATTCTGAAAATAAGTACATCGTTGTTTCATTTACATTCACTCGTTCTCATATGCGAAAGCCCTTTCCATGCCCACGCACGATGATGACGAGCCGATTCTTACTCGAGAAGACGTTATCAAGGTAGCAATGCTAGCCCGACTGGCACTGAGTGAAAATGAAATCTCCAGCCTGACCCAAGAACTCACTCAGATTGTCGGCTTCGTCTCACAGCTTTCTGAAATTGACACCAGCGATGTCGAACCGCTTGCCCACCCTCTTGATTCACAAAATGTCTTTCGTGAAGACCAGCCCACGAGTTCTTTGAAAACGGCTGATGCTCTCCGTTCAGCACCTCGTCATGACGGAGAATGCTTCCTCGTTCCGGCCGTCCTTGGTGAGTCAAGTTCCGCATAGAGATGGGCCGCTGGTGCAGCGCACGCAATCAGAGGAAAGTATTCATGACGCTAACAAATCGTTCTGCCGCTGAACTGGCAAATGCTCTTCAAAAAGGTGAAATTAGTGCGGTTGAGTGCACGACTGCTTTCCTTGATAGAATCGAAGCAACCAACAGCACCATAAATGCATTTCTCACAGTTGATCGTGAAGGCGCGCTGACAACAGCAGAGGCTGTTGATGCATCCCGTGCTGCAGGGAAGCAACTCGGACCACTCGCAGGACTCCCCGTGGCAGTAAAAGATGTGCTCTGCACAATGGATCAGCCCACCACATGTGCCTCAAAAATGCTCAAAGGGTACCAGCCACCCTACGACGCCGACGTTGTTCAGCGACTGCGCGCAGCCGGCACTGTCATTCTCGGGAAGACAAACATGGATGAGTTCGCCATGGGTGGTTCCAACGAGAATTCTGCCTATGGCCTCGTCCGTAACCCGTGGGATCTTGAACGTGCTCCTGGTGGGTCCAGCGGGGGCTCTGCCGCTGCCGTTGCTGCCGACATGGCACCCCTAGCAATTGGATCAGATACCGGTGGATCTATACGTCAGCCTGCAGGCCTTTGTGGAATCACGGGACTCAAACCAACATATGGTCGAGTCAGTCGCCGTGGCCTGATCGCATTTTCCTCGAGCCTTGATCAGATTGGGCCCATGGCCCGCTCTGCGAAAGAGTGTGCCATGCTCCTTCAGGCCATTGCTGGGCACGACCCTGGTGATTCCACATCACTCAACATTCCAGTACCAGATTATTTTACTGATCTTGAAAAACCACTTCAGGGTCTCCGAATCGGTCGCGTCGCTACACACTTCAGTGAAGGCCTTGACCCAGAAGTTGCTGAACATGTGGAGCAGGCATTTGCTACGTATGAAGCCGCAGGAGCGACTATTCACGAAGTTGAACTGCCCCATGCAACCTACGGTGTACCAACCTATTATCTAATTGCACCGAGTGAGGCTTCGAGCAATCTCGCTCGTTATGATGGCGCTCACTATGGCCATCGGTGGGATGGAACACCCTCCGGTGAGAAAGGAATCACAGACTTTGACTCACCGCTTGTTGAAATGTACTGCCGAAGTCGTGCAGAGGGCTTCGGACCTGAGGTCAAGCGACGGATCATGCTTGGCACGTACTCTCTTTCTTCTGGCTACTACGATGCCTACTATGCCAAAGCGCTCAGAGTAAGACGACTTATTCGGCAAGACTTTAGCAAGGCCTTCGAAAATGTTGATGTAATTGGTGGGCCCGTTTCTGCCACCCCTGCCTTCAAACTTGGTGAAAAAACTGATGATCCTGTGGCCATGTACCTTGTCGACCTTTATACAGTAGGCACAAACCTTGCTGGGATCGGCGGCATCTCATTTCCGTGCGGCTTCACGAAGAGCAGCCTTCCTGTTGGGTTCCAACTGCAAGGTCCACCACTTTCAGAACCTCTTCTGCTTCGCACTGCTCATCAATATCAACAAGCCACGGACTGGCATCTCAAACGAACGGCTGCGCTCTCCTCATAACTCTGCGTTACGTGCTCATACTATGTCTGCTGAAACCCAACATCCGTTCACTACTGTTATTGGCCTTGAAGTCCATATGCAACTCCATACACAGACAAAACTCTTCTGTGGGTGCATCACGACATTTGGAAACCCACCAAACACTCAGGTTTGTCCGACCTGCCTCGGGCTGCCTGGTTCATTGCCAGTGATGAACAGGCGGGCATTTGACCTCTCACTCCGCGCTGCTCTCGCGCTGAATTGTAAAATCGCCTTATTTACAAAATGGGATCGCAAGAATTACTTCTATCCCGATTTGCCGAAGGGATATCAGATCAGTCAATTCGATCTGCCATTTTCATACGAAGGCCATCTTGAGGTCTGTGACCCCAAAGGGGCTTTCAACCCGAGAACTGTTCGTATCACACGAGTTCACCTTGAGGAAGATGCTGGCAAAAGCATGCATGATGAAACTGCCGGTACTGCCGACAGTCGTATCGACCTGAACCGAACGGGCACACCGCTTTGTGAAATTGTTACAGAACCAGACCTCCGGAGTGCGGAGGAGGCCCGAGCATGGCTGAACGAACTCAAACTCCTGCTGGTCTATCTCGGTGTGAGTGATTGCAACATGCAAGAAGGCAGCCTTCGCGTCGATGCGAACGTCAATCTTCATGTTCCGCAGAAAGATGGACGCATCGCCAAAACCCCAATTGTTGAAATCAAAAATATGAACTCTTTCCGTTCAGTTGAACGGGCTCTGATATACGAGACAGAGCGGCAGTGGGGTGAATGGCAGGCCACCGGTGCTGAAATCGGAAGCATGCCAAAACAAACACGTGGATGGGACGAGTCAGCAGGAGTCACACGAGGCCAGCGACACAAGGAAGAGTCGAGTGACTATAGATATTTTCCTGAGCCAGATCTCGTCCCTGTCACCGTTACTGAGGAACAGATTGCTGAAATCCGTTCAGCAATGGGTGAGCCGCCCGCAGTCCTACGTAAAACTCTTGCCGACCGATGGAAGATACCTGCCAACGACGCAGGTGTTCTGGTCAACCAAGGACCAGATCTTGTTCAATACTTCGAAGACCTAGCCACACGAGTTGGTGAAGGCAAAGTAGCAAGTAACTGGATGCAGCAAGACGTCCTCAGAACGCTCAATGAGCGAGGAGAAAGCATTACTGACTTTCCAGTAAGGCCAGAGGCCGTTGCAGATATTATCGCCCGCGTCCAAAAAGGTGACTTTGATACAAGCCGTGGCCGAGAGATCTTTGCATCGGTAGTTGAGAAGGGAACGTCTGTTGCAGAAGTCGTAGCAGGCATGGGGATCGCAGCCGTTGATGACGGTGACCTGCGGGCACTCTGCGAAGAACTTATTGCAGAAAACCCAAAGATTGTTGCCGACGTAAAAGGTGGGAAAGAGCAGGCTGCCGGAGGATTAATTGGGCAAGCAAAACGAAAGAACCCAAATGTGAATCCTGGCAAAGTACGAGCTCTCGCCATTGAACTCATTCAAGCCCTTCCGTAGTGAGACGCTACAGACATGCCTTCGCTTGTTACCCTGACGACAGATTTCGGAACGTCTAGTGGTTATGTTGCGCAAATGAAGGGCATATTCTTCAAGACGCTTTTTCAAGGTATGTCAGGCGAAACGTCACAACCCGCTGACTGTCAACTCATTGATCTAGCCCACGACATCCCTGTACACGACATTCGATCGGCTGCATGGTTTGCTGCCACGAGTTGCTTTTTTTTTCCGCCTCGAACTCTCCATATCATGGTCGTTGACCCAGGAGTCGGAACCTCACGGCAGATTGTTTATGTAGAGATGGGCGACCAACAGTTCC
>Ga0233432_10003440_pt1 | contig 14307 bp, 26 predicted proteins | sample SI_122_August201_6_FD_179870 | JGI IMG/M metagenome (GOLD analysis project Ga0233432, IMG submission 179870) | Seawater microbial communities from Saanich Inlet, British Columbia, Canada - SI_122_August2016_10_MG | ecosystem: Environmental > Aquatic > Marine > Inlet | place: Canada: British...
TCTTGAATCAGAAAAAGTAGCTGCAGGAGCAAGATGACCCTTGTCCCATACGTTTCTGTAATAGTCTGCATTATCTGATGTATGTATTTCTTTATCAGTGTAGAAATTCATAGATCCTCTATCTACATTTTTAACCCTATTTGACGATAGGTAAGTAAGTTGAATCGGTTGTTCTTTGGTTTCTGAATAAGTAACTTGGTAAATTGGAGTTTGAATGTATATAGAATCTCTAAGTTCGTCAGTAACCTGTGCTTTTGTGCAAGATAATGTAACAATTAATAAAGAAGTTAAATAAGTTCTAACCATTAAATTCGAGACCATAAAATTTATAATTTCTTTTAACATATTCGTCGGTACCATCAATTTCAATAGCCTCCTCCTCACTCTCATAAATAGCTTCAACTGGACATTCCGGTAAACAAGCTCCACAATCTATACATTCATCAGGGTTAATATAAAGCATATCGGTAGGGCCGATTTCCATACCTTCTACTTCTGCTCCTAATCCGTCTACTGATATAGGTCCATTAATACAATCTACAGGGCAGACTGCAACACATGCGGTATCACAAGTTGATTCACACGGCTTACCTATTATATAACTCATTTACCTACGGATGTAACTCGTTTCATGAAATCGTTTAATGCTTCCTTTTGTGTCATCCCACTTTTAATAAGTTTCTGTACCTCTAAAGCTCCTTCCATATTAGACATTAACTCACCTATAACATCTAACTCTTCATCTTTAATTCCTCTAGCATCTATAAGATCCTCGAATACTTCTAGAGTTTCCGTAATGTAATCTTCATCATTTCTTAATATGAAGTTACTTAAATGTTTGATGATTGGTAATCTCATTCTGGGAAATGTCTTGATATAGTTTCTAATACGTCCTCAGCTTCTGCTAAAGAACTTATTGCTTCAATAGCGTTTTTATAAAAGTCTTCTGTAGAGTGATCACCTATACCTACTTTATCTACAGTCAGAAGTTCTAAACTCAATAGAGCTTTTTCTCTTTCTGCCTCGAAATGCTTTTTCAGCATTTTTATTGTTCTATGTTGTGCCATTACTTTGATAAATATTCTGCAACTCCTTCTCTAGTTGCATTCATTGCGTCTTTTCCTTCCGACCAATTTGCCGGACAAACCTCTCCGTGTTTATCGTTATGAGCTTTAGCATCAATAAGTCTAAGTAACTCATCTATATTACGGCCTAAAGGCATATCATTAACTGATTGATGAAAAATTCGACCATTACCGTCTATAAGGTAAGTAGCTCTATAAGTAACATTATCTCCATCTTGAATAACTTTCTCATCATCATCTGGATCGTCCGCATTGTAGTGGTAATCAGTTTCATAATCTAGTATGTTTAACTTTGTAGCTAACTTACGTCTTGAATCTGCTAGTAAAGGAAACTCTACCCCTTCGATACCCCCATCTTGCTTAGGTGTATTTAACCATGCAAAGTGAACCTCAGCAGTATCACAAGAGGCTCCTAATACTTGATAACCTTTATCATTAAAATCTTTCAGTTTAGCCTGAAATGCATGTATCTCAGTTGGACATACGAAAGTAAAATCTTTCGGATACCAAAATAATACAGTTGGTATTTGCGGTTTAGATAAGTTAATATTTAACTCATCACCGTTGGCATTTATTGCCTTTACACTAATGTCTGGGAATTGACTTCCTACTCTCATAACGATTTAATTAATTTATTAATACTATATTTCATACTGTTGACTGATATTGTAGCTCCTGATATTGCGTCTACATAATTTTTAGGTTCAGTCATACCTATAAATTGTTTTAACCATCTTTTTGATCCTATTTCTCCTCCGTAGTTCTCTCTATAGATCAATACACTTACTAACATGACTTTATTAGTAGAATCGAATACTACCATATAATCAAAATCATCAAACTTAGAAGGAGAATACCCAATATATACTTTATCAGTTTTACCTACTACATTATAAAGTTTACCACTAGGTACTTTGATGTCTGTTGCTTCTATTAATACTTCTTCTTCATAGTATTTGTATAGTTGTTTATATGCTCTATTTTCTATAGAATTACTAAACAAAACAATAAAAAGACTAACTATATATTTCATTTAATTTTTTGTCTAATGTCGACTAACAGTTCCATTACTCTTTCCATACTATGTATGGCGTTTGGAGCGTCACAATACTCCTGACAACAGATACCTAAATTACCATGAATTACAGATAAGTGTTCGTCTATTTCATCCCAGATATCTTCCATTATACTTCTCTTTGATCTTCGAAGGCTATAATATGAGGCCTCCAAGTTAACCTATATCCATTATCTCTAACCCAATCAAACATAACCGGATAAGATTTCTGTAATGCCTCTCTAGTATCTCCAGCTGGCATAAACCATACTTTATCTTTAGGAGCATCTAACTGTTCAATACAGTCCATAATTTCTGCTAATGCTTTTTCATCTTTTCCATCCCATACAGGTTTTAAATGGTAGTCTGAATGGTATGCTATACTTTCTTTTATAGCAGGATAATTAAGTCTAAACTTATTGTGTTGTTTCACCATTCTTTCGTCCGTGATTCCACCTTGAGGGGTTTCCACCCCGATTTGAGGAACCGAATTACTGAACTTCGGACTGATTGATAAGAGATTAATAGGATAATCAGTAGGTAAAAAATGACTCCCCTCATTCTCCATCGTAATAAAGATATTCCTTTCATTTGCTAAATGTGTTAATTCGTTTACTAATTTTCCGTGCATAGAAGGACTACCTCCAGTTAACATCATTTCTGATATATGAGGATTATCGTCGTATGCTTTTATAATATCGTTAAACGTATACTTTCCTTTTTCTGGATGTATAGATGTATACCAACTGTCACACCATCCACCTTCACCGAAATAGCACCTATGTGTACATCCGGTGGTTCTAATGACTACCGTAGGATAACCTGCTCTTGAACCTTCCGATTGTACGGCCGTGTATATCTCTACTATAGGTAATTTTTTATCGTAATCTTCTATTCTCTTTAAAGCCATCTATAAAACGGATTTGATTTAAATATATCTGTTTGCATCCCATGTTTTTCTAATGCAATTGCTAATGCCATTCCCTCTCCATGTCCTAAATTAGGGTAATCATTATTGTGTAAGCTTATAAACTCTAATATAGGCTTTATTCTTTCAACTTCATACAAAATATCTAATAATTTATCAGAATATGGTATATTGAGTATTTGTTCTTGAAGAGGTTTAATCTTATCAATGTTGATACCATACTCTTCTGTGTAAAACCTCAAATTTTTAATAAATTCAATATACTTGTTATCACTTTTATCATTATCCCAGTAGGTACAAACTGTGAATTTACTATATGTTTGATGATTGTTGAGAAAGTCAGGTTCAATATTTCTAATTATATCAGCGTCCAGTATAAACCCACTTCTCTTAAACTTTAAAGACATTCGCAACCCAAATGTAACTTTATCTACATAACTAAATACTGTATTTGTGTATTCTTCAACATACATAGCATTAGGAAATCTATGCGGTTTGTCTGTAAGTATACAAATATCCCAATTTTGTAAAAGGTGTAAGTCTTCAACCAGACGATCTATATACTCGTCAGAAACTACTGTAATGAATGCTAAATTTCTTTTAGTTTCTTTACGGTAGATATTGGGCGGAGTTTTTACCATGTTCTCTAAATTCTACTTTTGCTATTTTAACTCTACCTTCAGTTTCTTCTACTATAAAAGGATTTACTTTATCGTATATGTATTGAGCAAATCTTTCTGCACCTGTTGCAGGTACAATTCTTACTTGAGCTACTCCTGCTGCATCCATCTTGCTAAAAGATTCTACGAAAGGATCATCCTCTGCTACTACGAAAGTATGATCAAACATATAGTCCATCCAAGCTTTAGGAGACATACCGTCTATAGTGCCTTTAGCTCTTTTCATACCTCCAAAGTCCCATACCCAGTTACGTTCATCTAAATCTCCTTCAAACCATAGTTTAAAAGAAATACCATACCCATGTAAAAACCTACAATGTGTAGTTTCTGCCTTCCATTGACGAAATACTGTTGAGAATCCGTCAAATACTTTTGTTGATTGAAATTTTGCCATTATACTAATTCTTCGATTATACCTACTATTTCAGATAATATAAGAAGAATAGCTGAGACTACCAAACTAAAAGGTATAAAGCAATACCCCAGTATTCTAATGCCTGATTTGATAAAAGAAACTACTTGGTGCTTTCTTGCATCTGGGTAGTTCACAGGTTGGTTTGGTGTTTGGATGTTTGAACGACGATTTAAAGTGTATTCGTCATTTCTACTTTTGCGAGACTCTACATCATAGAGATCTTTCTCGACTTCATTTAATTCTACCATTTTTAGTGTTTTTAAAGTGGTGCTACGACACTATAGTCATATATATCTAATATAAGAATAATTTTTTAATCTACAAACTATTAAACGTTTTTAGCTTGAACTTGGAACCATTCCGTTCCATCAGACCATACCATTATTCCTTCGTACGATCTATTCATTGTAAACCCACCAGATCCGCCGTCTAATGTTTGAGAACCAGAAGGTGCTACTGTGTATAGTTTTTGGTTTGTAATAGTAGAGTTACCCAAAAATCTAATAGACCTGTATGTATGTTGTGTTGCAGTGGCATCTGGTAGAAGTACTGTTGCTGTACCGTTTATGCTGCCAGTATAGTCTAACTTAACTAGTGAAACATTATCGTAAGCACTACTTGATAGTATTGTAGAAATACCTGCCGATCCAGATACTGTAGCTGGAATAATGTAACTCCTGTGTGATGTTACATCCCCGGTTAAGTTACCGGTAATATCTCCTACTACATTACCTACGAATGAACCACTAATTGACCCAGTTACAGGTCCTATAAAATGTGTACTTGATGATACAATCAACATACTAGATGATATGTCGAATTCAGTACCATTCATTCTTACTACACTTTCTGTGTTACCTAAGGTTATTGTTGAGCTGTTAAAAACTCCTATTTGAACACTATCTGCATAAACTTTAGCGCTAGTGGTATCGTCGCTTTCTTTCTGTACTGATATTATAGCATCTCTACCTGCTCCTATGGCTCGTAAGGAATACCTATCTGCAGTCTTTCTTATTTGAACTTTTCCACTGTAGATATTTAACGAACCGGTCATTGATAATGAGCCAGTAATAACTTGATTTTTGGTAAATGTATTACTACCGGTGGTAGCTAGTGATGAAGTAAGAAGATTTAAGGCACTAACTGCTGTTGTGACTGAAGTATCTGTTGCAAAGGTGGTATCTAATGAAGAACTAAAGTTCTCTTGTAATGCCACTCTATTTTGTAATGATGCTGATACTGTGTTAAATGATCCACTAATACTTGCTTTGTCTGCTTTGTTTGTTGCCAAAGAAGCAGAGGTTATGGTAAATGAACCTGATATATTTGATTTATCTGCTTTGTCAGCTGCTAAAGAAGCAGATGTTGCATTAATAGATCCTGATATTTCATCAGCTATTTGTTGAGAACCAGATAATATGGTAGATCCAGAAATTTGAGTTATAGGTATGTTGATATTACTTCCTAAACCGTTTTGAATAGATCCTGATTCAATTTGTAGTAGGTTGGAGTAAGTATCTTGTATTTTTTTGCCAGTTAATGTTGCCATAGTTCCACTAAATATTAGTATATACTATAAATAGTTAGAAATTTTTATAGACAAAAGGATCTCTTTTTTTAAGTTCTTTTATTTTTTTTTGGTACTCTTTAGATGCTTTTATCTTTTCTAATTTTTCCTTTATACTATCTGTAATTTTTCCCATTTTGTTTTTTAATTAAGTAGTTACCTATTACTAAAAAGTCAATATCACTTGAAATAAACCTTTTGATTGCCTCTTTAGGGTCTTGTGTAATGGTTTGATCTTTCAAGTTAAAAGAAGTGTTTAGTAGTACGGGGATTCCTGTTAATCTTCCTATTTCGTCTAGTAAATCGTAGTATCTTTGATTTTGCTTTCTTGTGACTGTTTGCACTCTGCATGTACCGTCTATATGAGTTGCAGCAGGTAAAAAATCTACCTTTGCTTTTACAACTTGATTCATATATGGGACTGGTTCTTTTATTTCAAAAAATAAATGTGCTTTATCCTCCAATACAGAAGGTGCAAAAGGTCTAAATCCTTCTCTTTTTTTAATGACATAATTTAATTTTTCTCTCATTTTAGGATTCATAGGAGAAGCTAAAATTGACCTGTTGCCAAGTGCTCTTGCTCCGAATTCCATTCTACCCTGATACCATGCAATAATTTTTTGTGAATTGAGTAATTCTGCAACGGTTTTAATAAGTTTATCGTCTGATAACCTAAACCCTACAATTTTATTTGAATAATACTTTACTAATACTTTAGTATATAATGAAGGGTACTCAGGACCTAGGTAAGGACTTACTTTTGTGTGTCTATCTAAACATACTCCAATTGCTGAACCTGCATCTGAAGGGGCAAAAGGTATGTGTATTGACTTAAAATACTTATAAGCTAAAGCGTTGGCTACTCCATTGTAAGCGCAACCACCTCCTAAACATAAATTTTCTGACCCTGTAAGATCTTTTGCTCTTCTCACTAATTTTAAAAATTCCTGTTCGTATAATCTCTGTAATGATGACGCTAAATCTTTGTGATCCTGAGTTAAGGTATCTTCCGGTAGTCTTGGTGGTAATTCTAGTAATTGACATAACTTTTTATTAAACATAATTTTATCAGAATACTCCCAGGTAAAATATTTTTGATCTATAATATATTTACCGTTATTCCAGTTAAAAACTTTTTCAAGTTTTTCTAAATACACATCAGGGTTACCGTAAGGTGCTAAACCCATTACCTTATACTCTCCCTCATTAGGTTTGAATCCTAGAAAAGATGTTACAGTTGAATATAACATACCGAGAGAGTTAGGGAAATTTATTGATTCAAGCTGCTCTATACTATTACCGTTACCTATTGAGATAGTAGTTGTTTCCCACTCTCCAACACCGTCGACAGTGAGTATCGCTGAATTATTAAAATTGCTAGTGTAATAAGAGAAAGCAGCGTGACTATAATGGTGATCGTGATAAATGATTTTGCCGGTGTAGCCCATAGACTCGAGAATATCTTTCGGATTTTGGGACTTTTTGGATTTTTTATACTTCCTGTTAAGAAAAAACGTTCGGAAGGGTTTTTTAGCAAACGTAGTGCTGACTCTATGGTCTTTTTTTTCGGGGCTTTCATACCAATGTACTTCGTTAATGTCTTTAAGTTTAATCTTAGCTTTACTAAGGCACCATTTTATACTATTTTTAGGAAATGTACTATCGTGCTTTACTCCAGAAAATCTTTCTTCTTCAGTTGCTGCTATAACGTTGTTGTCTATGGTGACACAAGCAGCAGAATCATGGTAAAAAGCAGATATACCTAATTTAATCATTTTTTATATTTTAACCACATTCTTTCGAATGTAAAGTACCCAATGGTTTTGAATACTGTATCTATACTTCCTATTGCAAGACCGAATCTCCAATCTCCAGAAACTACCCACCCTACACCTACTGTTATTGAAGTAGCTATAACTCTCCATATAAGAGTTTTAATAACTGTGCTTTTATAGCTTGCCATCTTTCCTCATTTGCTCTCTAATCTTTGTAGCTGAAATTTCTTCTACTTGTTGAGGAGGAACATGCTCTATAACTTCATACCCTACACCTCGACCGTAATTAATAGATTCAATATCTGGTACTATTGTTATTTTAATTCTACCTTCTTCTAAAAGGTCTTTTAACTCTTCGGATAAGTTTGAAAGAACCTCTTGTGGAGTCCAAGGTTGCTTTTCGTTTGGTTCTATATCTCTAATAGCAACCCATACGTTCTTACCTTCTTTTAATCTTTGGTCGATTAACCATCTATGTCCTTCATGCCATGGTTGCCATCTTCCTATAAATAAACTATATGCCTTCATCTCTTTTTACATTAATTGCAATTGCTCTATCTCCAGGTGCTTTAGGATCCATATCGTTAATAAGGTATCTAGGACCTCTTTCAATTTGCATTATTAACTTATGGTACGGTATACCATTTTTGGTAAGTTCCATCTCAGTATGCTCTCTCATATACTCTGGACGAGCTGTAGTAAGTACGATCATATGGCCTTTATCATTTATCTGCTGTAAGTACTGTTTAGTACTTTTGATAACTTGAGCTTCTGAAGTTTCATATGTTTCAAACTTTCTATATATAAATATCGTTCCATCAATATCTACAAAATAAGTGTTTTTTTTATCCATATACTGTTTCTAATACTTTGCTAAATGATTGGTCTTCTGTGTCGTGTGTAGTGTCTATATCTACAAAATTAGTAAGTGGAGGAGTAAAAGCTATTGCTTTAAAGTGATCTCTTTCCCTCGGTTCGTTTGTATGTACGTAAAACTCTACTATTTGATCTCCCATAAGAGATTTAAATTCCTCTCTTTGGTCTATATATGGAGATACCAACGACACTATTACATCTTTACCCTGGTTAGTTAAGTATTGAGCAATACGTTGTGCAGTTCCGATATTTAAAACTCTACCATTGATGGAATAATCTTTATTCGAGAACAATTCTCTCATATCATCTCCATCTATCCTGAACGCTCCAGGAATTTCTTTCTTTAGTTTATTTGCCAATGTTGTTTTACCGGCACATGGCTGTCCTATAAACCAGTATATCATATTGAAGGTTTGTTTAAAATTTTTATATGTTTAGATGATACAAAAAATACTAGTGCATTCCTTGTACCTTTCAAAATATCTTTTACTTCATGTATTATATCAGCACCCCAGAGTGCAGCTGTACCTATTTTCCTTCCGATAGTGTGTTGTCTATCTATTATTACTTCACCACCAGTGTAGTCATTTGACTCCGATAATTGTACTGTAACTGTAAAGTATCTTGGATCGGCATCAATTTTATCCACAGCGTCTGTATGTTCTAAAAAGTAATCACCTTTCTCGTAATACCGAAAAACGCCGTGTGGATTGTTTATCCATTTTACTGTAAGTTTTTTATTGAGTTTTTCTGTAAGTTTCCTAAAAATCCATTCTGTGTTTTTGTTTTCTACTAAATTTTGAGATTTCATAGAACTACCATTTTCAACAAACTTATTATCTAGCTTAATAGTATAGTTAGTAAATTCCAAATCATTATTAAATAACAAAATATCTCCACATTCTTGAGGAGAAAATAAATCGAATTCGTAATACAACTTTCTTAGGTTCATATAACTGATTTAGGGTTTTTTAACCTGTATTTGTGTTGAGGGTCGATATACTTAAAAAGTTTTTGTATGTCAATATCAAAACTCCATTTGTCAATACACTTCTGTATGGTATCCATATCACCTGAGTATAAATCTTCATACCAGGTAATGGGTATTTTAAGTTCTTCAGATACTTTAACTAGTAAATCACAAACCCAATTGTGTACCTCCATCTCTAATTTAAAATCATAATTTTCACCTAAGTAGTATCTATCTCTCCATTGATGAGATATCTCTGCAGTGTGAAAACTTTCTGCTAATTTAACTCTGTCTCTTCTACCTAATATAACAACGTGATCAAAATAAGTTACCATATCGGTATAAAACTCAGTGAAATTTTTTACACCTGGTGGAACAATGTGTACTAGTGTCTTCACACAGTCAACCTTTTTAAGACATTCTGGGTATTTATGTTTTTTATGTCTATGCAGTCTTCTATTCCACGGCTCTTGTAAACTCTTAATTTTGAATATCTCACTGAAAGCTCGAGTAAGAGTTTGTGTACCAGATCGGTATGTACCTATAATTAGTATACGTTGTTTACTATTTACTGTATACGTATCCACAGCCAAGCTCTAACTGAATTTGGTTTGTTGATAACCATTGTTTCATTACCTATAAATAAACCTAATCTATATGCATCTTCCGTGTCGTATCTGTTAATGTGCATATCACCGTTAACCATAGTTATTTCACCAGTTGCAAGTACTCTAGTTGCATCTTTTCTAGTAAATACTACTTTATTGGCATTTCTTTTTATAATAAGTATTTCTCCTTCTGTATCATACCATGCACCTAGTGCATCATAGGGTACCTCCTCTTGCCCGAAAGCAAGAGATGATACCAATAATGAAAGTATAAAAATTAACTTTTTCATGCTGCGTGTTCTTCTAATAATTTTTTAACATGTGCTTTCGCAACATTATATTCAACTTCTCCAGTTTCATCCTCATATTGTACAGGATCGTCCACACCCAGGTTGATAAATGCCTCGATGCGTTCAACAGATGATGCTGATTTATAGTCGCTATTACCGCTAGGATAGGGCTTATAAGAAGTATTAGTACGTTTGTATACCTCATTAAAAGAAACTCCGAGCTCCTTAACCAATTTCTGTCCATCTTTTAAAATTCCAAGTTTATCGGTGTTTAGGTAAGGAGTAAAGTATCCTACCTTATCAGCTTCCCAATTACCTAATCTAAAGGCATTGTCGTCAGCATCTCTAAACTCTTGTCTACAGTCTGGATAGATTGCATGATCACCAGCATGGATTCCTAATGCGATATCTGTATCGTTACCGTTAGATGTAGCTTCTGATAATGCTACTGCTTGTACTAAAGAAGCAAATATTTTGTTTCTATTAGGTACTACTGTAGCTTTCATGTTATCTTCTTCATAATGACCTTCCGGTACATCTTCTCCTCCTTCAGTTAGTGCTGAATTTAATAAGTTAACTAAACCGTCTAGTTTAATGACTTGATAGTTAATGCTCTGACCATTAGCGTTTAAATAATCAACTAATGATTGAGCTCTTTCTAGTTCTACTCTATGCTTTTGACCGTAATCAAAAGATATTGCAGTAACATTGTCATACTCTGATAAACATCTGAGTAGTAAGGTTGAGGAGTCCATCCCTCCTGAAAGACTAATTACAACATTTTTTGCCATTTGTATAAATTTAATATTTGCCAGGTATTATTAAGCGTATAGGCAAACGCTATTCTAAAATAGAAGTTAAGGATTCTTTTATAGATTCCCAACGATCTACATAACTTTTTAAGTCGTATGTTTTACCACTTACATTAAGTACCTCTCTTGCAACACATTTGAGTGCATTACCAAAGTTAGAAGGGTAACTGACTGTTTTGATATAACTAGTGCTATTTTCTCCTTTGACAACTCTTTCGTATACGGTATAGCCGCCTGTTTGAGAACGAGTAATAAAAAAAGGTTCCATTACTGGATCTTGTATTAGAGTATCACTTGCGGGTACTGAATCTGGATTTCGTAACATTTATGATAGTATTAGTTCGGTTAATTCGTCTTTAGATAATCTACCTACTTTAACAAGTTGAGAACCATCTTCTCTGACCAGTACGGTAGTAGGTACTGATTCAACTTTAAACTTGTTAGCTAAACCTTTAGTATCTTTATCGATATCTACATCTTCAAATGATACCTGGTCTTGATAAGTTGGGAGAACTTTATCCCAAGTCTTACCGTAAACTTTACATGGTCCACACCATGTTGCATAAAACTTAATTACTTTTTTTGCTGCCATAACGATTGTTTACTTTTTTATAATGATCTGCTTTTGAAAATTTACGTGGTTTTTTAGTATCATCACCACTACTTTTACGGGTATCTAACCAAGACATTAGTTGATTGTACCTCTGTTTAGAACTTATTTTCGACATATAACTTATTTTATATTAATATAAGAATAAAATCTTAATTTATCAACTAAAATAAGCATAAAAATCATCAGATCCTGTAAAAGTTGTGTTTGTAATTGTAAGTGAAGAACTAGTGCTCCATTGAGCTTCCCCAGTTGAACCAGATGGTTTATTATACCAGCCGTCAAATGTAGCTGGGTAGGTAGCATTAGCTTGTATTGAGAAAAAGGACTCAACGTTAAAGTTAACTGTTTGTGTTAGTGTACTGGTAGAAGGGCCGTCTGAAATAGGAGCATTAATTTGCACTGTTCCTTGACCGTCGGAACCAACATTAAAGAATCGATTATTACCAACGTTCTGTATAGTAACACTTTGTGATGTATTTAAACATTTACCATTATCCGATTTTGCCCAAAACGAACTTGTATTATCACCTACGTCAAACAGTATACCTGTAGTCAATTCACTTGCTGTTATACTTGAAGTAAGAACATTTAGTGCATCTACCGATGTATGGTATATGGTGACTGTAGTAAGGTCTGTACCTAAACTACCTGAAATCTGTAAGCGTATTCTTCTAGACATATATTATAAATAGGTTAACCGTCACAGCTTAAGCAATCAGTAGATGTTCTACTTCCTATATCACCGTTTATAACCGAGTCAGTACGTAAGTAGTACAGGGTTTTAATACCTAATCTCCATGCAGTCTGGTGGACTTCATTGATAAATTTAGGGCTATCTGTAGGATCGAAAGCAAGATTAAGAGATTGAGTTTGATCAATATATTTCTGTCTAGCTGCTGCTTGCTCAACTAACTGTAGTTGGTTAATTTCAGCAAATGTTAAAAATATAGGTTTATCTTCAGCAGGCATTACATCTTCTGGAAGATTAGCAATACTACCTCTGTCTTTCATTATTTGGTCCCATACCTCTTCAGTATTAGTACCTCTTTCTTCTAGATAATCAACAAGTGCTTGATTCTTACGGATAAACGTTCCTTTAGCGGAATTAAATGTATATACGTTAGCAGGAATAGGTTCAATACCAGCAGATACTCCTCCAGAAATCGTACTGTTAGAGACAGTTGGTGCGATTGCTAAGAGATGTGTATTTCTCATACCTGTTCCTCTACACCATACTGGTTCACCGTACTCATCAGCAAGTTTTCTAGATGCTGCTTCGGCTTTAGATTTTATTTCCGAAAATATTTGGTGGGTTAACGATGTTGCTCTGATAGATGAGAAAGGAATTCTTTCATTCTGTAGTAATGTATGCCATCCAAGTACTCCTAAACCAATTGCTCTACCTTTTTTAGCAGATCTATGAGCTCTAACAAGTGATTCTCTGCCAGAAGTTTTAGATAAAAATTCTTCTAACACTCCATCAAGGAAGTAAATAGCAGTTTCAACTAAGTCACTATTCTTCCACTCATCGTACTTAACCAAATTGACTGATGATAAGCAGCAAATAAAACTATGTTCCTCATCAGTGTGTAATGTGATTTCTGAACATATATTAGTCATACTAACATCTAGGTTATTCTTTTTATAAGCAGGAGGATTGGCATTATTAACATTATCCTTATACATAATATAAGGTTCCCCAGTCTCTACTCTAGACTTAAGTATTTTAACCCATAATTCCATTGCCTCAGCGTCTCTATGCTCTAGTTTTTGCATGAAGTTATCATCCACTACAACGCATTGGTGAAGGTTTAGACACTGTCTGTTTGGGTCTCCTTTAGGTCTGCGTATCTCTAAAAATTCGCTTATATCTGGGTGATTAATATCCAGATTTACAGAAGCTGCACCTCTTCTAACAGCACCTTGATTGGTAGCAATAATGGTTGAGTCGTATATTTTAGCCCACGGTATAACTCCTTCTGATTGACCTGTAGTTCCGTCACCTATTTTTTCTCCTCTTCCTCTAACTTTCGATAATCCTATTCCTACACCACCACCCAAAGAGGTAAGTCTCATTAACTCAGCGTTAGTGAGACCTATTCCTCTTATTGAATCAGGGGTATCTATTCCAAAACATGAGATGGGCAATCCTTTGTCTGTTCCTGTATTAGATAGTACTGGTGAGGCTAAGTTCAACCAACCTTTCCACATATAACGAAAAAACTTATTCGCTAAATCGGGTCGATCTAATCTGTTTGCTATTCTATTAGCTACTCTTCGGTAAGCTAACTTTGGAGTTTCATCTGGTAGTAAGTATCCTTTTGAGATAGTTGCTATTGAAACTTCGTTCATCCATTCTGGGTAATCTTTGCCAGCTTCCCAGTTGCTGGTATCTACTGTAATGTTCATAACCTTTATATTAAAATGCGTTTGACCAATCTAAATGACCTTTACTGTAGTTTGTAACTCTACTAGCAAAGAAATCTGTTTGTTGTTTTCCAGCGATTACTGCATCAAACCATTTCATAGTTTTTAATGCACCTTTATCGATTTCTTCAGCAGGAATAATAGGACTTAATCCTAAATCTGCCATTTTTGTATTAACTCTATGACGAATAAAGTTTTTTAATTCGT
>Ga0233432_10003442_pt1 | contig 14302 bp, 8 predicted proteins | sample SI_122_August201_6_FD_179870 | JGI IMG/M metagenome (GOLD analysis project Ga0233432, IMG submission 179870) | Seawater microbial communities from Saanich Inlet, British Columbia, Canada - SI_122_August2016_10_MG | ecosystem: Environmental > Aquatic > Marine > Inlet | place: Canada: British...
AAAATTGATTTAAGACTGTCGTCAGCAAGAGGCCCTTCGTTAGCGTCGGCGACTCGGTCTAAGACGAGTTCTTCTCGAGATGGATCGTATGTGACTTCACCGCTCGCAGACTTGATGTGACCAATTTCCCGAGCAACGTCGGCACGCTTGTTCATGAGTTCAACAAGTTCATGATCGATTGTATCGATTCGCTTCCGTAAGGTGGCTAAGCCAGGCTTTCTTTTGGTAGTCTTTTTGCGGGGTGCCTTGGACGAGCGTGATGCCATAATGTTCACTCAATTTGAATCGAAACTTGTATCCAAAAAATAAATTGGATGGAGTACACACCATACCCCACGTTTGCGTGTTGTGATGCACCGTGCAGCTGAAGATTATGAGAATCAGCAGTGCACAGGCCAGACCGTCAAAATGGCAGTCTCAAGGTGGCTGTGGCCACCCTGACTCCACTGTACCTCGAAGACTGTTGCCGTAAACACGCTGTTTTTTTAGCTTTGTGTCTTACTCGCGTCAGAAGCAAGGGTTTTGCGGCTATGGCACGGGCTTTGCAATCTTCTTCTGATGTCGGGACAGGCCGACAAAACTGGCCCAAAGACTGATGAGCAGCGGCGGCTGATCATGTTCCCGAACAGTGGAAGACACTGGACGGTCATCCGGCAAAATATACACGTTTGGACATTGAAGGAGGAGCACAAACATGGCAACAAAACAAGGTGAAAAAATAATTGGCATCGACCTCGGAACAACAAATTCAGTTGTTGCGGTGATGGAAGGTAAAGAGCCAAAGGTAATTGCGAACAAAGAGGGTAATCGTCTAACTTCTAGTGTTGTGGCCTTTAATGACAAAGGCGAGACGCTTGTTGGGGATATCGCACGGCGTCAAGCGGTGACGAATCCAACCCGCACGATTTATTCGATCAAGCGTTTTATGGGTCGTCGCCATAACGAGGTTGCAAGTGAAGAGAAGATCGTTCCTTACGAAGTTGTTGGTGGTCCAGAAGACTACGTAAAAGTAAAAGTTGGTGACAAAGAATTTACACCGCCTGAAATTTCAGCAACTGTTTTGCGGTCACTTAAAGAGTCGGCCGAAAGCTATCTCGGCCACAAAGTCAATAAAGCTGTGATTACGGTACCAGCTTATTTTAATGATGCGCAGCGACAGGCAACAAAAGATGCAGGGCAGATTTCCGGCCTCGAGGTGATGCGAATCATTAACGAGCCGACTGCAGCTGCATTGGCGTACGGGCTGGAAAGTAAAGCTCAGGAAAAAATTGCTGTTTTTGATCTCGGAGGTGGGACATTTGATGTGTCCGTGCTTGAAGTGGCCGACGGGGTGTTTCGTGTTATCAGTACCAACGGTGACACACATCTTGGTGGTGATGATTTCGACCAGACGCTCATTAACCACGTTGCCGATCAGTTTCAGAAGGAGCAGGGCATTGATCTTCGAAAAGACACCATGGCGCTGCAGCGGCTTCAAGAAGCGTGTGAGAAGGCAAAGAAGGAACTTAGCTCGGCCCAAAGTAGTGATATTAATCTGCCGTTTATAACTGCGGATGCCTCCGGGCCGAAGCATCTTCAGATCACAATTACTCGTGCACAGTTCGAGGAAATGTGTGATGGGCTTGTTGAAAGGTGCCGAGGGCCAGTTCTGCAGGCTCTTAAAGACGCGAAGCTTGATCCCAAAGAGATTGATGAGGTTGTTCTCGTCGGTGGCTCTACCCGAATCCCAAAGGTTCAGGAACTTGTTAAAAATGTTTTTGGGAAGGAGCCACACAAGGGTGTGAATCCAGATGAAGTTGTTGCACTTGGTGCAGCAATTCAGGGTGGTGTCTTGGCTGGTGATGTCCAAGACGTGCTCTTGCTTGATGTAACACCACTGAGCCTGGGGATTGAAACCGAAGGTGGTCTGTTTACGAAGTTAGTGGAGCGAAACACAACGGTTCCAACCGAACGGAAACAGGTTTTCAGCACAGCGGCCGACAACCAGACGGCAGTGACTGTGAGCGTATACCAAGGCGAGCGGTCGATGGCCAAAGATAATCGGCTTCTCGGTCAGTTTAATCTCGAGGGAATTCCTTCAGCGCCTCGTGGGACACCACAAATCGAAGTCAAATTCGATATCGATGCAAACGGTATTCTTTCAGTAAACGCAAAAGACCTCGGTTCGAATAAGGAACAGTCGGTGACCATTGAGCAATCGAGTGGGCTGAACGAAGAGGAAATCGAGAAGATGCAGAAAGATGCCGAGCTTCATGCTGAGGAAGACAAGCAGAAGCAGCGGTTGGCTGAAGTACGAAATCGTTCTGAAGCACTCTGTTTTCAAACGGAGAAGCTCATTAAAGAGAATGATGAAAAGCTGTCTGACGCAGACAAGGCTCCTCTTGAAGCAGCGATTGCAAAGGCCCGGGAAGCAGCCAAGGGTGAAGATGCTGATGCCGTTCAGTCAGCACACGATGCACTCGAGCAGGCTTCACACGCACTGTCGAAGGTGCTGTACGAGTCTCAGGCAGATGGAGCCGGTGGTGATGCAGCGGGTGGTGAACCAGCTGGTGCAACTACAGCCCCCGACGACACCATTGATGCTGAGTTTGAAGTAAAACAAGACGAAGACTAAATCGTCTAGCCGAAGGTGTTGGTCACAGCACCTTCGGCTGCCATGTGCTAGGGGTTCAGGATGGAGGGGGAGTAGCAACCTGCTGCGCGCAGACGTGAATTGAAAGGAATGATCTAATGGCATTTCGGTTTGATAAATTTACAATCAAGGCTCAGGAGTCGGTTCAGCGTGCAGTGGACCTGGCTGCAGATCGGGGCAACCCTCAGACGACGCCAGTGCATCTCCTGTTTGCGCTTGTTGCTGAGCAGGAAGGTATTGTGCGTCCGTTATTGGAAAAGATTGGTGTTGAGCGAGGACACCTCGAACGCATTATTGAAGCAGAACTGTCGCATCTCCCTAAGGTTGCTGGTGGATCGCAGCCGCAGCCAGATCAGGAGCTCATCAAAGTTTTTGAGATTGCGACGTCCGAGTCGGGAACGATGAAAGATGACTTCGTGTCAACGGATCATCTCCTCATTGCACTCTCAAAAGCACCATCCAAGGCGCAGAACGTACTGAAACTTGCAGCTGTTACCGAAAAAGAGCTGTTGGCTGGGTTGCAGGCGGTACGCGGCAGTTCGCGTGTCACCGATCAAAGTCCAGAAGAAAAGTTCCAGGCGCTTGATAAGTATGGCATTGATCTCGTACAGCGGGCGAGCCAGGGCAAATTGGACCCTGTCATTGGTCGAGACTCGGAGATACGTCGGGTCATTCAGGTATTATCTCGTCGCACAAAGAACAATCCAGTTCTGATCGGTGAGCCTGGTGTTGGCAAAACAGCCATTGCTGAGGGGCTGGCCCTGCGTATTGTGCAGTCGGATGTACCGGAGACATTACGCAATCGTCGGGTCATAGCGCTCGACCTTGGCGCGCTTATTGCGGGGACTAAGTACCGTGGCGAATTTGAAGATCGTCTCAAAGCGATTTTGCGTGAGGTTGAGTCAGCTGCTGGGAGTGTCATTTTATTTATCGATGAACTTCATACTGTGATTGGTGCAGGTGCTGCAGAAGGTGGTTCAGATGCGGCAAATCTTCTGAAGCCAGCTCTGGCACGTGGTGAATTACGATGCATTGGTGCAACAACTCTCGATGAATTTAGAAAGCACATTGAAAAGGATGCAGCGCTTGAGCGGCGATTCCAGCCCGTGTTTGTTGGGGAGCCTTCTGTTGAAGATACGATTGCAATACTTCGCGGCCTGAAGCCTCGGTATGAAGCGCATCATAAGGGTGTGAAGATTAAAGACTCGGCACTCGTTGCAGCTGCTGAGTTGTCTTACCGATATATTGCAGATCGCTTTTTGCCAGATAAGGCAATCGACCTCATGGATGAGGCGACAAGTCGTATTGCGATGGAATTGCAGAGCGTTCCGAGTGAAATAGATGAAGTGCAAAGACGCCTCGTACAGCTGGAACTTGCTGGGCGACAGCTTGCTGAAGAGACAGAATCGCATGCGCAAGACCGGCTCGTTGAGATTGAAAGTGAAGCGGCTGATCTCCGGCAGAAGCTGGCGAGTCTTCGTGAGCAGTGGGAGGCGGAGAAATCTGGCGTCGGGAGTGCACAGGAGCTTCGACAGAAGTTAGATGAGGCACAGCTGGCATTTGACAAAGTCAACGTGCAGGTAAATGAGCGACAGTCTCTCGGTCAGTCAGTCAGCGAGGAGATGTATCAACAGCTCTACGAACTCGATGTTGCAAAAAAACAACTCGCCTCACGACTTGAACAGGAGGAAGCCGAGAAAGAAACTGCTGAGAAAGATGCCAAGAAAGAAACAAAGCCTACGAAACGTCTGCTCCGCCGATCGGTCGGTCCTGAAGAAATTGCTGAGGTAGTAAGTTCATGGACCGGCATTCCGGTCACTCGTCTTGTTGAGGCGGAGAAGGCAAAACTGCTGGTTCTTGAGGAACGCCTCCATCAGCGTGTCATCGGGCAGGAAGAAGCAGTTGAGGCTGTGAGTAATGCGGTTCGGCGAAGTCGGTCGGGGTTACAGGATCCAAACCGACCCATTGGATCCTTTATATTCCTTGGTCCTACCGGTGTCGGCAAAACAGAACTCTGCAAGGCTCTGGCCGAGGTTCTGTTCGACGATGAAAATGCGATGGTGCGGATTGATATGAGTGAGTACATGGAGAAGCATACTGTGGCGCGATTGATTGGCGCGCCTCCTGGCTATGTCGGGTATGAAGAAGGTGGACGTCTAACCGAGGCGGTTCGTCGGCGTCCCTATTCAGTTGTGTTGCTTGACGAGATCGAGAAGGCCCATCGTGATGTATTTAATGTTTTGCTTCAGGTGCTCGATGACGGACGGTTAACGGATAGCCTTGGACATACCGTTGACTTTACCAATACGATTGTGGTGATGACAAGTAACGTTGGGAGTCAACTTATTCAAGAGATTACAAAAGAAAAGGGTAGTGAAGAAGAAATTCGTGAAGCGGTTCAGGAGTCTCTCGAAACACGATTTTTGCCAGAATTCTTAAATCGAATTGATGAAACAATTATTTTCCACCCACTCGATGAGCGCCATATACATCGCATCGTTTCGTTGCAGTTAACACAACTTGTGAAACAGTCGAAGAAAGCTGGAATCACACTCGAATATCAAGATGCTGTTGTGGATGAGATTTCCCGGTTGGGGTATGACCGAGCCTATGGCGCGCGTCCACTCAAGCGGGTGATACAGCAGCAGTTGCAAAATGCGTTGGCAAAAGAACTGCTCAGTGGTGCTTTTGTTGAGGGTGACCAGGTCGCCGTCGACTTCATTCAAGATGAATTTGTATTCACAAAGTTAAAGTTTTAGACGACCTGATCGGTGAAACAATTGAAAGAATCGTCCAGTGAAATGGCGATTCAAATCAGATCGTTTGACCTATGCCTTGCCGTCTTCGATGCCGAGTTGCACGATGAGGTCTTCGCATCCAGGAGTCAATTTACGAAGCTTCTCCGCAATGACTTGTTTCTCACTGGTCGTTGCTTTGGTGAGTTTGCCTTGAAGCTTTGTGACGGTTTTGCGGCGATGACGTCGACGCTTAATTTCTTTCATGCGGTTGCTGATGCCACCCATTACGAATCTCTCCTTTATAGTTCCTAGTTGTTTTTATACTGTAAAGTAGTAAAGTTCGGGCGTCAAAGGTAACCACTGTGGCTCGGGCACGAAGCGATGTAAGATCATGTAAACATTGGTCGAGATTCCGGCTGATGCGTCACTCGGACGGGTGGCAGAGCGGTTGAATGCACCGGTCTTGAAAACCGGCAGACGTGAAAGCGTCTCGTGGGTTCAAATCCCACCCCGTCCGCCTTATTCAACAGGTAATAAAACCTTCCAATAGCACGAGTGCCCTAGATCTATTCAGAAGGCAAGGCACCTGCAACAAAAGCATCACAATGAGGATTTGCTGATAAATCTGGTTTGTGACACGTGCAGGTGCATCGAATAGACGCTCTCGTAATTCCCAAACAACCGTCCCAGGGGAAATCCTATGACTTTGATACGCCACGAGGCCCGTATTGGTTTGTCTTTATTCACACTTTTTCTTGGTGGCTTTACCATCACGCATTTGAGAGGTGCGGAGCAAACGGAGTCGATGCCCAACGTTCTCTTTGTCATTGCTGACGATTGTACATTCCGTGACATCGGTTGTTATGGAGGTCAGGCACTCACGCCCAATATTGATTCTCTAGCTCAACAAGGCATGCGCTTTACGCACTGTTTTCAGCAGGCACCAATGTGTTCACCCACACGACATGCGATCTACACAGGTATCTATCCTGTAAAGAGTGGAGCCTATCCGAATCACACGTTTGTCAAAGATGGTACGAAGAGTATTGCTCATTACTTAAAGCCTCTTGGCTATCGAGTCCATCTCAGTGGCAAGACACATATTGGTCCCAAGAGTTCCTTTCCCTTTGAGTATTCAGGAAAAAGGAATCCTGATTTCAAAGCGATCGATCAATTGCTGATCGAATCAAGCCGTGACGGGACACCGTTTTGTATTTTTGCATGTTCCAACGAGCCTCATGGGCCATGGAATAAAGGCGATGCGTCACAATACGACTCATCGACCATTACATTGCCACCCTACTTCGTGGATACCAAAGAAACTCGTGAGAATATGGTCGACTACCTTGCTGAGATCACCTATTTCGACGGACAGGTAGGCGAATTGCTTACGCTGTTGGACAAGCATGGAATCGCAGGAAACACCATGGTTGTGGTGGTCAGTGAGCAGGGGTCGAGTTTTCCGTTTGGTAAATGGACTTGTTATGACACCGGCTTGCAGAGTGCTTGTATTGTTCGCTGGCCTGGTCAGGTGAAGGCAGGCTCAGTTACGGATGCCATGGTTGAGTACGTCGATATTGCACCAACCTTCATCAATGCAGCGGGAGGAACCCCAGAGGCTGCTATCGATGGCAGGAGCTTTGTTTCTGTGTTAACGGGCGAAACGGATACGCACAAGCGTTTTGTGTTTGGCGAAATGACAACTCGAGGAATAAATAAAGGGTCTCCTTACTTTGGTATCCGTTCGGTTCGGTCAGAGGAATACAAATACATCGTAAATTTTACGCCAGAGGTCACCTTTCAAAATGCTTGTACGACTTCAATTATTTTTAATTCGTGGCGTAAAAAAGCTTTAGCCGGTGACAACGAGGCCGCTGAAAAAATATCTCGGTACGAAAATCGACCTGCGGAAGAGTTCTATGCAATTCAGGAAGATCCATATGAGTGGCATAATCTTGCGAATGATCCTAATTACGCAATGCAAAAAGCCAAGCTCAAGCAAGAATTATTAAGCTGGATGGAAGAGTGTGGTGACAAGGGGCAGCAGACAGAGCTTGAAGCTTTGGAACACCAAGGAAGGAAGAGACAGTCAAAAGACACTGTTCGTGTTGAAAAAACGGGAAAACTGTAAAAAACGGCAGATGATCTGCGGCGGAGAGTCGTTTTAAAGGTGTCGTTTTTTTGTCCGGTTGTTCACACGGCCAGAGTCGGTGACGATTTGTGTTTTAATTCTGCTAGTTCAGTCCTTAACTTTTTCCAACTGAATTGCCTGAGCCCATTCATCAAATTCTTTCGCCATGCGTGAGACGAGATCTGGCTTGCGGGTAGCAAGGTTATGCTCCTCATATGGGTCATGAACCAGGTCGTAGAGTTCCCAGTCCAGGCTCTGCTTCTTTTTATTTTTTATGGATCGAACAATTTTGTAAGGTGTACTCGTCCATGCCTCCATGCCATTGCAGTGAAACCCAATTGGTGGACGTTTATAGTTTGTCTCTTGTTCGATGATAGGCAGTAGGTTTATGCCGTCGTAGGTGCGGTCGTCCGGTAGTGGTAACCCAACTGCGGCCAGAGCGGTTGGAAAGTAATCACTTGTTACTGCTGGAAAATCTGTATGCCGAGATTTCTTAATTCGTGATGGCCATTCAAGGATTCCCGGGACTCGGAGTCCGCCTTCGTAGCAATCTCGTTTCCACCCGCGATACGCTCCGGTGGATCCGAGTGCTGTATAAACAAACTTGCCATTTTGAGCGACGGCTGCCTTCGGGTTCTTTTTACCCTTCAGGTTTGGTCCATTATCACTCGTGAACCATACCATTGTGTTGCTGGCAAGATTTTGTTTTCTTAAAGCCATACGAAGTCGACCAATCTGATGATCAATTGCCGTGATGTTGCTGAAGTAGATCTGTTCCTGCTCGGTACAGTCGCTATAAGAAGCCATAAGGTCAGGGTTTTTGCCGAGTGGCGTATGCACATTATGAAACCAAATAAAAGCAAGGAAGGGCTTGTTTAATTGCTGTTGCTGCTGGATGAAGGTGATTGCCTTATTCATGACAATGGCAGCGTCATCACCTTGCAAAGATGCTTCTTGTCGTGCCTCGGCGAGAGGTATATTTCTACCGTTATGCCAGTAGCAGGCTTTAATACCTCCTTTCCCCAATTTGTTGTACGGGTTGAATGTGCGGAGAACGTTGTGGGTTGAAAAGCACTCTTGGAATCCAGCGTGCCACGGTGGCATTACATGAGGACCAGCGGTCTCAGTGTCAAATCCACCAACATGCCATTTTCCGAAATGACCGGTAACATATCCGTGTTCGGTAAGAACTTCTGCAAGGGTGATTTCATTTGCTGGGAGATGTCCCTCGTTAGCAGCCAAAGGGCCATTGATATCCATTCTCCAATTGTTCCGGCCAGTGAGGCACGATGCCCGCGTCGGGCTACATACAGAGGCACCGGCATAGAAACGGTCAAAACGAAGGCCGGATTCCGCCATTGAATCAAGATGGGGCGTTTTCAAAATCGGATGTCCGTTATAGGCAACATCCCCCCAGCCCTGATCGTCACTCATAACGAAGATCATGTTTGGTCGATCATCAGCTCTTGTATTTTTCAGAAGTACTAAGGCTGGTACTAATGCAGCAAGGAAGGCAACTGTTCGCATAGTAGAAAAGTGATTCAGTCGGTCTCGTCATAGAATGAATAATCAGAGTGATTGTAAAGTTGTTTTTTGGCGGCTTCCTCAATGTCGTTTGAGTGAAGCCACCTCGTTCCAAGTTTTGAAGTCCAGAATGGATGATCTTCTTCAAGGTGAGACGGCAGGCTCGCAATAATGGCCTCTAATCGCTGGCGGTCTTGTGCATGTGAAGCTTCACCGTCAACCCGTTTATAGTTTCGGCCAAAGCGGGAGTCGCTTGTATAGTAAAACCGCCCTTCTGGTTTTCCGTAGAATGGCGAGACTGCTTCAAGAAGATGGGTTTTGGTCCGAACGACTTGTACCGGTCCTGTATAGGCATAGATCCATTCACGGTGGGTGTCTGTTTTTGCTGTTAAGAAAGGCAAAAGGCTTTTTCCATCAAATGCGGTGTCCGTCGGGGGGGTAGTCCCTGTCATGTCGAGCAGTGTTGGAGCAATGTCGGAAAAATCTGTTAATTCATCCGTAAGCCCTCTTTTCTTGATGCCAGGGCCCTGGACGACAAATGGTACATGGACGCCACGCTCTACTCCTCTGTCCTTCGCGGTCACCGCTGTGCCATTGTCAGCACAAAAAATGAAGTAGGTGTTGTCATAGATTCCTAATTGCTTTGTACGGGCAACTAATTTACCAATCAGTTTGTCAAGATGCTCAATGAGATGAATAAATCGTTGCTGACGCTCTTGTTCATATTGATTCATGACTTCGAGCTTTTGATCACGCTGCATTCCTGCCGTATCAGGTTTCTCCTGCTCAATGTCCAAAACATCACCATGGTCAGGCGTCGTAGAGTAAGGGCCGTGTGGAATCACCGTCGGCCAATATGCCAAGAAGGGCTGCTTCTCACGTGTCTTTTGCTCAACAAAGTTGAGTAGGAATTCGAGTCGCTTATCCGGACCAAAATCTTTTTTATCGACTGGAACATAATGTCCATTTTGCACCATTGATGGATACCAATACCGTGTATCCGGCAAAGTAACGTCATCCCGTTGGCCTGTCGTTATTGGGTTCGTACCAAAGTGAGATTCAATTTTTCCAGGACTTTCCCAGAGGCAATATTCATCAAAGCCGACAACACTTTCCCACGCCTCTTTAGCTCCACAGTGCCATTTGCCCGCGATAGCTGTTGCATAACCGGCGTCTCTAATCAATTTTGCCCAACTTGGTTGCGCTGTGAATAAGGTTCCACGTGAATCAAATGCCCACATGTCATTTCGAAAAACACCTGTCCTGTTGCCATAAACTCCAGTCATCAAGCAAGCGCGAGATGGGGCACAAATAGCAGGTGCAAAGCAGGTTCGAAAACAGACTCCGTTCGCTGCGATTTGATCAATATTCGGTGTGTGTGCTGAGTCTGCTTGCTCGTAGCATGAAAACATATCCGCGCTTACGTCATCTGCCAGAATCAAGATAATATTAGCGGGCTTCGAGCAGGCGATCGAAGGGGCAGTGAACAAAAAAAAGAGAAGGCCAAACAGTTTTTTCATTTTTGATTGCGTGCAAGACGGTTGTTCTGAAGTGTTTCAACTAAGAGCTGTTCTTAGCGTTTAAGTAGTGAATGAGTCTACTTTGTTGCCGTAGGTTGCTAAAACGATACAGGTTTTTGTGGTTCGCCGGCACACGATCTGAATAAATAGCAATTCTATTGATGATCTGTTCCTACGTATGTCTTCGGCGTCCTGTCTCCACGAGCAAGTTCGCCAAGTCGTCGTGCGAGAAACTCATGGGAAATTTGAATTGCTTTTTCCCGACTACTCGTGTCGTAATCCCAGTATTCTTGAAGTATCTGTTCGCACTCGGGATAATGAGTGCCATCGTCGCCTATCCGCTGCCGCAAGGTAGCAAGCCGAGCCTTTAAGTCGGCGACGAGGTCAGTGTTCTCGGGGTTGTCGTATAGGTTGATCGTTTCAGCAGGGTCACTGGCAAGATCATAAAGTTCCCAGCCCGGTGGCGTGCGGTAGCCTCCGTCATAGTTGCAGCCATAGTAGAAGATAAGCTTGTGCGTTTTCGTTCGAATACCGACGTGTGCGGGGTTGTCGTGATGGGCCATGTGCATCCAGTACCGATAGTAGGTTTCCTTCTTCCAGCTATCGGGTTCGCGGCCGGTTTCAAGCAGCGAGCGAAACGATCGTCCTTGGATCGTACTTGGAATGGTTGCTCCAGCGTATTCCAGAAGCGTAGGGGCGAAGTCGACGTTCTCAACAAGTGTGTCAAAGCGTTGTCCGGGTTTCACCCGTTTTGGGTAACGAATCATGAGTGGCATTCGCTGAGACTGTTCATACATCCACCGCTTGTCCTGATAGTCGTGTTCCCCGAGCATGAAGCCTTGGTCCGCGGTGTACACGATGATCGTATTGTCAAGTTGCCCCAATGCTTCAAGTTTCTGAAGAAGCCGACCAATATTGTCATCGATGCCTTTGACACAGCGCAGAAATTTTTTCAGGTATGCGTTGTAGGCGAATTTTTTGTTTTCATCATCCGAGTAGTCATTTGGATCAAAATTAATAGGGAATTCATCTGGATATCGTGATGGCAAGTCGCTGAGGTATGAACGGCGAGGGTTTCTTCCGCCAATCGATGTACCAATGTGTGGGACAAGTTCGTCGCGGTCGCCACGCGTAGCAAGTGAGCCGAAGTGCGGGTTCATCTTCCAAAGTGAGGCAGGTGATGGAATGTCGATATCGGCAAGATATGATTCGTATCGTGGTGCATTGTCAAAGTAATCGTGTGGTGCCTTGTAGTGGTGCATGAGGAAGAATGGTTTTGATTTGTTGCGTTTGTGTTCGAGCCACTCTATCGAAAGATCAGTGATTACATCCGTGACGTGCTTGTCCTCAAAAGCGATCGTATTCTTACCCCATGGTTTTGTTCCTCGAATTCGAAATTCCGGATCATGGTATTTGCCCTGTCCCGGCAAGACGCAGTAGTAATCAAAGGCAGCCGGTTCAGCCTTTAGGTGCCACTTTCCAATCATCGCTGTCTCGTAACCAGCGTCCTGCATCTGGAGAGGAAGCATTTGTCTGTCTGGTTGGATTCTGCCGCCGAGGTCAAACACGCCATTCGTGTGGTTGTATTGACCCGTAATGACGCAGGCCCGTGACGGAGAGCAAATGGAATTTGTACAGAAGGCATTTGTGAACAGCGCGCCTTCGTTTGCGAGTCGATCAAGATGTGGTGTCGGCGCAATTTCAGCCAGGCGGCCCTGATAAGCGGAGATGGCGTGTGCAGCATGGTCGTCAGACATGATATAGAGAATGTTTGGTTGATCTGCTGCGATTGCAGGCAACGTAAGGAAGAATGACGTGATGCACATGAGTCGAGAAAAATTCATAGAATGTGGTGTCCTGATGGGTAGAGACATCTGTGTTGAATAAATTCTGGCGTAAGTGTTAGGGGTTCGTAGAATTTTGCTTAACCTGCCATGCCAGCCTCACAAACGTAGTACTATACCAACCAAGAGGAATTGCAGGGTGGAAGATGTCTTCGGTGGTTCTTAAAAAGGGGTGAGTTTTTATGGTGTGGCGATCTTTTAAGGGGTTTCTCTCGTCTAGTGTTGTGCTGGTCGTGTGTTGTGCATTCAGTGTCATTTCTTTTCCTCTTTGGGGAAAAGCTGATGAGCCAGACTCCCGGACCGGTAGTCGCCTCAATGACCGCCTAGATGATCGCCCAAATATTGTTTTAATTCTTGCAGATGATCTTGGGTGGGCAGACCCTGGTTTCCATGGTGGTGATGTGCGGCTTACACCAATGATTGATCAACTTGCCAAAGATGGCATGCAGCTTCATCAATTTTATATGACCCCAGTCTGTGCGACTTCACGGAGTGCATTGTTAACTGGACGGTATCCGTTCCGTCAGTGGATGGATTGGAGGAGTGAGGACTTTGGGAAGCCAGATTATCTTGCGCTCCTTAATATTCCGTTAGCCAGACTTACCGACGGAACACCAACGCGACGAATTCATGGGCTCAACCCACGGGAACGAACACTAGCTGATGCCCTCCACGAGACTGGCTATACAACTGCCATGATCGGAAAATGGCACCTCGGCGAGTGGTTGCCTGAGCATCTTCCATTGGCTCGTGGGTTTGATCATCAGTACGGGCATTATGGATGGGGTATTGATTACAATTCGTATCTCATTCCGCACAATGCCCCACAACCATTCTGTGTTTTTGATTGGCATAGGGATCAGCAGCCAGTTTTGGAAAAAGGGTATTCAACAGATCTCATCGCTGATGAGGCTATTCGGCTCATGACCATGCATGCAGAGGGAAGAAAGCCATTTTTCCATTATATAGCGTTTAATGCAATTCATGGTCCCCTTGAGGAGATTCCCCGGCACCGGAACGTCTTTGATAAACGCGGTGCTGCAATTCGGTGCCTTGATGAAGCGGTTGGACGAATTGTGCACTCCATTGAACAGTTAGGGATTGCAGAAAATACATTGATTATTTTTACAAATGATAACGGTGGACTCACCGAGGAAGTCAATCGGCCGTGGCGAGGCACGAAAAATACGACCTTTGAGGGTGGCATTCGTGTGCCCTGCGTATTTCGATGGCTTGGAGTCATTACGCCGACATCAGTTTGTAAGGAACTGATTCATGTTACAGATCTCTTTTCAACACTTGTTTCCATCGGGGGCGGCTCAACGAAACAAGCCCTTCCACTTGATGGTCATGATATGAGTAGTGTTATTTTTGAAGGTAAGAAAAGTCAGAGGACAGAGATGCTCATTGAGGCCACTGGAAGTGTTCGACTTCCTTCAATGCGGAGTGGGCAGTGGAAGCTTGTTGGGGAGGCACTATTTAATCTGCAAACTGACCCTTATGAACACGATGATGTATCTGAGTTACACCCTGAAATTGTGATCGAGTTGCGGGAAAGAATTCTTGCGCTATCAGCAGAGCGACCACCGTTAGGTGATCTCTCCCACGTTATGGATCCCGCCCTTCCATTTGTTTATGGGCAGCTTGAGAATGCCTCCACTCCGGAGGAAATACGGTCTCACGTTGAGAAGGCTCGGCGTGAACAGCAGCAGGTATGGGAAGCAGGGACATACCCGTGGCCACCGCCGCCTCAGGATGGTCAGATTACGTATGAGGGTGACGGTCGTTAGTAGTGGAAACAGTACGAATCGGTAGGGCGGATGGTGCCGTTGATGGGACTTTTATGCTACGAAACGTATTTTCCTGTAGTTTTTGGCCGCGGCCGTTAACGTTTGTTCCGGTTGCGGCGTCTA
>Ga0233432_10003444_pt1 | contig 14301 bp, 4 predicted proteins | sample SI_122_August201_6_FD_179870 | JGI IMG/M metagenome (GOLD analysis project Ga0233432, IMG submission 179870) | Seawater microbial communities from Saanich Inlet, British Columbia, Canada - SI_122_August2016_10_MG | ecosystem: Environmental > Aquatic > Marine > Inlet | place: Canada: British...
CAGATGGTGCATCGGCAAAGAAAGTTACCCAACTAGCTTCAGCAGATACTGATAGGTTATCTAAGTTAGCACACGCTGGTAGAGTAGTGTACTCTGAGTTAGCTGACCAATCTGACTGACAGTTAATGGTCAAGTCTTCGTTTAGTACTCTAGCTCTCATTGACCACTCATAAGTAGCGCCTGGCTCCATAAAGTAACGTGTTCTACTTGTACCGTTAAAGGCAGTAGTGTTAATTGGTCCGGCAGAGATTACCGCCCAGTCTGTTGTGCCTACAACTCTATAACGAATCATATAGTGTGATGGTGCAGCATCTGTTGCTGACCAGTTGAATGTTATTCTATTGTGAATAATGTTATCCACTGTTAAGCCTGTTGGAACAACATCGCAAGGGTCTGCTCCTGCTGGCTCACCAATGGTGAATTCTAATTCTGAAATACAGTTGGATGTAATATCCGTTACTGCTACGGTATAGTTTCCTGCTGATAATGCAAATGGGTTTTGAGGTATGCCGTCTGCATCAAATACATTTACATCATAATTCGATGAGCCGCCCTGACCACTTGCTTGAACGTTACCGTTAGATCCGCCTATAGTGGTAGCATCTGTAGTCGCAAAAATTACAGCTGTGAAGTCTCCACAGAATGTGCAACTGCCGTCGTCTTCAGTAGCGTTAGGGTCGTAGTTATCCGCATTAGCATCTGTACAGCCAAGTAAGCCGTCTGTACAATCATCGCATTCACCAAAGCATAATATAGGCAGGTTTAATGTTTCTCCACATTCTACACTAAAGAAATAGTTTGGTGCAGAATCTCCTGAAATTGGATCAATGCCTAAAGCACACTCATCCGGTGCATTTCCAACTTGCCCCCATCCTGACCATCCATCAGATGGACCTGTTAAAGCATGAACATATTGGTAATCTCCTGGGTCTAAGCTAATTGAGCCTGTATAAATACCATCGCTATCGTCGTCTTCTAAAGTTATTCCCCAACTGTTCCAGCCTACATTTCCATCGGCATCTTCCCACGCATCCCAGTTACCGTTGATAAGAACGTTGTCAAAGTCTCCGTTACTCATAGCCAATGCTACATCTGCTCTCACACTAAAGTTAATTGTCGCTTGGAAGCAATAGTCACATGAACCGTCGTCTTCAGTAGCATTTGGGTTATAATTTACTGCTAATGAATCCGTACACCCTATGGCTCCTTCACAATCATCACATGAGCCATAAGTGTCTGCAGTAGCCACACCAGCTGGCGTTAGACGATTTGCATAGCCGACATAGTCGGTTATTGGCGCACATGTAGCTCCATCTACCATGTCGTCCACTAAGTTTTCTTGAGAGGCCCAGTAGTCAACCATATATTTATACTCGATATCTCCTGTTAGATTCTCCATAGTAATGCTGTAAACGCCATCACCATCTTCATCTGACATAATAATATCTGTTGTCCAGCCCCATAAAGGGCCTGTTAAATGTACGGTCTCAAACTCTACACCTGCACAATTCATATCAACATTAAATACTGTTGGTTCTACAGGAACACACCCAATTTCAATATTTTGAGAATAGGTTCCAACGCCTTCTTCAAAAATTAGTAGGAAGTTAGAGTCTTCACATCCGTTCCCCCACTGTTGCCCCCATCCTGACCATCCATCAGAAGAGCCTGTTACAGCTACTACATATTCAAACTGAAAAATAGTTGGGTCAAATTCACCTGAACCTGTCCATATTCCGTCGTCGTCTTCATCAAAGAGTTCAACACCCCAGCCATTCCAGCCATTCCAAGAACCGTTAATTACAACATTTGTATAGACATCGGTATTGTAGTCTGCTCCATTCATATCAACCGTGAAATCAACACTAACAAGATCACAGCAATACGTACAACTGCCATCATCTTCATCTGCGTTAGGGTCATAATTTTCAGCGGTTTCGTCTGTACAGCCGAAAGTAGTACCATCACATGCTGAGCAAGAGTTAAAACAAACTACAGGTAAATTTGTCGCCGAAGCAACGGTAAGACCCCTGTAGCCATCAACGACATTACATTCTAATGAAGATACATCTTCTGAATTAGCAAATCCTCCATTGGCAAATCTGTAAATGTATTCAAGAGAAGAAGTCATTACAACTGATACTTCGTAAATACCATTTCCAACATCTGTCATTGGTATTAGTGTAAAGTAGTTAGGTGCGTCAAAACTACCTGTAAGAAAAACGCCATTTTCTGAAACGTCTTCGTTTGACATATCAACAGAAAATACCACTTCAACTTCTTCTGTTATACATTCGTTACAGGTGCTAAAACAATTTACAGGCATTGTATTTAATGTCGCCGCTTGGATTGTATCGGCTCGGTTGTAGTATGTAATGTCACCGTCAGGTATAGCCAAAATACACTCGTCACCTTCTCCAAACATTTCTTGTGCTTCCCATCCATTAACGGTATATAGATATTCTATTGGTCCAGCTGTTAAAGGAATCGTAGTTGTATAAATATTGTCTCCGTCTTCGTCATATAATTCATTACATGTACCACACCATCCGTTGAATGTTCCATTCACATTTACTGTTTCAATTGAAACATCATTAAAGCCCGTCATATCAACGGCGAAGTCAACATTATATAAACAGCCATCCATATCAACGGTTGCTTCCGAATCATAATTAATTGCTAATGGATCAGTACATCCCTCAACTCCTTCGCCGCAGTCCAAGCAGCTGGCATAACATACTAAAGGTAATTCAAGGGAAGTTGAATCCGTAGAGAATATACGTGTTGGATCAAATTCGCCCGTTGGATCAGCTGACACACAAGATCCTACTCCGGGTAATACTTCAATTTGATTGTTAACTAAATATCTAAACTCATGTTCTGAGTTAGCAGGTAAAGTAATGTTTATGGTCCAAATAGTACCATCTGTATTTTCTAAGTTTAGAACATTTCCTGGATTCCAACCTATGAATGTACCTTGTATTTGTACTGAATCTACTGGATTTGGAAAGTCAGCAACATTTACAGAAAATAAGACTTCAACCTCGGGCAAAGGACATTGCTCATCACAGCTAGCAAAACAAAAATCAAAGGTTGTATCTTCTGTAGGAACAATAAGAATACGGTCTCCCCATTGTCCAAAACCACAGCCTAAGCCGTTAAAATTTGGCTCCCAATAACCAGCAGGTGCTCCATCCCAATAGTCTAAAAACCCATTTCTAAATTTCCAAGTGAAATTTCCATTTGCTTGAAGTGGAATCGTTACTTCCCAAAAGCCATCACCGTCATCATCATTCATTATAATTCCTGGAGGGCCTCCGCCTGATATTGAAGAAGCAGAACCTCCTGCCATGTATACTCCTGATGGATTTACATCCTGATCCTGCATATTAACTCTAAACGTAATGTTAACGGGATTAACAGCGGGAGTAGTAATATCATTTGTCATTTCAACATTTATTGTTCCAACCATGCCGTTTGCGGCGTGACTACCAATAGAACAATCGTAGTTATACTCACCAGGAATAGTAAATACATGGGAGTAAATTAGTTCGCCAACTACTGCTGTTGCTGCTGAAACGAAAGACTCTGGATTATTGTAAGGTTCATCTGTAATAGCATTAATATCTGCGTTTACATTATGAAAGCCTCCGTCGTTGTACCAATTAACGGTATCGCCAAGGCTAATGGTTAGCGAAGATGGCGAATAATAGTAACTTCCAGAATTAATTGTGTGCGTATCAGCATTAATCGAAGTGCTAAAAAACAAAGCGAGCATAGCAATTGCCCCGCCTTTAATTGTATTAAATTGCTTCATAAAAATAGTTTAATAAAGGTCAAATTGAAACCTGTGATAGTTAAGAAATTAGATTTTACTTTAAATTAAGTGTTAAAAGTACACAAACTTTGTTAAATTTGCAATAACCTTGATTTTACATTTGTGAAAAATATTATATCCATTTTAATATTATTAGTGTCTTTTCAACAGTCAAATGGGCAATATGTGACGCTTGAAGATGCCTTTCAGAATAATGAAAATTTATGTCAGTGCATTACTCTAACTCCCGATGACAGCTACATGATGGGCGCATTTTGGCATGAGAATGCTTTAGATTTAAGCGAGTCTTTTGAGCTAATCGTTGAGCCCAGTTTTGGGTGTAATGTTGCTAGTGCCGATGGTGGAGATGGAATGGCGTTTATTCTTCAAGAGGTTGGCACGGGTTTATTCCCTACTGGAAGCGGCGGCAACCTTGGTTATAACGGGATAGTCCCTTCTTTAGCGGTTCAATTTGACACCTACAGAGATAACCCAATAGACTTCCCTGAAACTAATGACCCTGGCGGAGGGTTTTTTCCGTTTTATGATCACGTTGGGCTAATGGCTAATGGCTCATGCAACCACGAATCTTCCGAAGATTTATTTACAGGCTCTTTTTCTCCAGCCTTTACTGATGTTGAAGATTGTGCTACTTACAGCTCCCATCAAATTACCTTAAACTGGGATGCTAATACTCAAGATTTAGAGGTTATATATTGCAATGATGTAGAAGGCTGCTTTACAGTATTTAACCAAAACGTTGATATTGCCAACACTATTTTTAGTGGTAATAACTTAGTGTATTGGGGCTTTACAGCTTCTACTGGTGGGGCTCAAAACGAACAAGGCGTGTGCATTCAATACTTTGACCGCGACACTATTTTAAGTGACACTATTATGTGTTATGGCGAAAATTTAGAAATCGATTTAAGCTGCATTAATAATTTCTCATTTGAGTGGGCCGACAACTTAGGTAATGTGGTGAGTAATACTGGCATATTGGATGAGGTGGCAACGGCAAATACTTCTTACACCTTAACGCTAACAAACGATTTTACTAGCAGCACATTTACAGAAACGTTTTCAGTAACCGTCTTAAACCCAGAGCTTGAGGAAGATTTATCTCAGCATATAGATAATTTATGTTTTGGAGATGCAAATGGTCAATTAGGCATTAACTATGTTGATGCGGTAGGACAGGTTAACTATTCTATAAATGGTGGCACAACACAAAACAACAATATATTCAGCAACCTTTTCGCCGATTCCTATGAAGTTATTGCTATTGATGGCAACAACTGTGCAGATACAGTGAGTGTTATTATTACTGAAGAAGCTGAAATACTAGTTGCAATAGATAATATTACTGGAGTCGTTTGTAACACTGTCAATACAGGATCCATAGAAATAACCCCTTCTGGCGGTGTAGGTGGGTTTACTACTTTCTGGGAAGATCAAAACGGCATTATTTACAACTCCGAAGATTTAATCAATATTTCTGACGGTTTTTATGATTACTACATAACCGACGCAAACAACTGTGGGGTGAGCGATCAGGTTTTGGTTGAGCAAATCAATTCTGTTGATATGGACACCACAACATTAGTAAATGTGGATTGCTACCAATTTTCTACGGGGGAAATTAGTATTACACCAACAGGCGGATTAGCTCCTTTTGATTATTCATGGACTGGACCTAACGGCTTTACATCTACTTCAAATACTATAAATAATTTGGAAGCTGGAAATTATTCTTTGACGCTTACAGATTTTGAAAATTGCTATAAAATATACCCGATTGAAATTACTGAAGGTGATGAAATGTTAATCACAATTAATGACACAGTAGATGCGAAGTGTACCTACTCTGCGGACGGGGAACTTTCCGTTACTCATAGTGGCGGAACAGGTAATACTACTGCCATAGTGATTGATGCTTTAAACAACCAAGTAAGTAATTTAGACTTCACAAATACATTAACAACTGGCGATTATACGGTATTTGCCGAGGACGATTTGGGTTGTGTATCTGCTACATTAGGTTTCACAATTAGCTCACCACCGGAAATGGTTGTAAACACCTTAGACATTGACGATGCCGAATGTTTTGGTGGTGATGAAGGTAAAATTCAAGTAAATGTTTCTGGTGGAACCTTGCCATACATTGGCTTTAACTGGACAGGGCCTAACGGCTTTACAAGCACTCAACCAAACATCTACTCTCTATTTGCAGGTTCTTATACTGTTTCCGTTACGGACAACAACAACTGCATCAAACAAGAAACTTACACTATTATTGAGCCAAACGATATTAGTATTAGTGCTTTGGATATAGAGTTTGTCAAATGTAAAGGCGACAACAGTGGCTCTATTAACTTGAGCGTAATAGGTGGAACACCGCCTTACGGCAACTTCTCGTGGACAGGACCAAATGGATTCACATCAGTTAACTTGGATATCTTTGATTTATTTGAAGGAGAATATACCATTACTGTAGAAGATGATAATGATTGTGAAAAGTCTACTACATTTGATGTGTATGAGCCGGATGCCCTATTACAATTTAACTTAAACCCTTCACCCTCATGCCTCATTCAAAATACAGGCTCTGCAAGTGTGGATATTAGTGGTGGCGTACCTCCGTATACTACCAATTGGTTTGACGAAAATCCTGATGCTCTTCCTGCTGGTCAGCATTTTATTGAAGTCTCTGACGATGCCAACTGTATAATTGTAGATTCATTTATTGTTGAGCTATTGCCACAACCAATCGCTGACTTTACAGTTGATAGTATTTTAAAATTGAACACTCCTATCAACATCCAGAACAATTCTGATGGAGAAACAGAATGGAGCTGGAACTTTGGCAACCAAACCTTCTCCATTTTAGAAAGCCCTTCGCCTATATATGCCTTTGAGGACAGCTACACTATTAGCTTAGAGGTTACTAATGACTTTGGCTGTAGTGATACCACCTCACGACAGATAAGAGCCATTGACAATCTTATACTATATATACCAAATACCTTTTCTCCGAATGGCGATTTAAAAAACGATATCTTTCGCATTTCCATTCTCAACGAGGCTGAGTTTGAGGTAAAAATATACAATAGCTTTGGAGAGAGATTATTTAGCACAACAGACAAAACACAAGGCTGGGATGGAAAATATAAAGGGAAGGATTTACAAGAAGACACCTATATTGTCACCCTTTTTGCAACAGATGTGTTTGGAAGAGTGTACAAGAAAAATAAATCATTTAACCTAATTCGATAATTAACATGAACAAATTTTTATTTTTAATGCTAATCATGCCATCATGTATCTTCGGACAAGTGCTTATTGAGAACTTTGAAGACGAAAGACATTTAAACTATGTCGAGAAAAGTGGTGAGTTTATTTCTGATAACCCAAACGAAGCTCCTGCTCTAATGGGCGGTATGTATTGGGGAACTGCAAACCCTGATATGACAGGAATAAACCAAAGCCCTAGATGTGGATCATACATGAGAAACGCTGTTGAAAGCTTCGATTACTTCGTGACGATTCCTGCTGGGGGATTTACCAATCTAAATGACTTTACAGATGGAAGTAACTTTTTTACTCTTGACGTATGGACACCAGAAGAAAACACAACCTTTTTGTTGAGTTTTGAAAATAGAGAAATCGCCCTAATAGACCCAGACAGTTTAGACGGTGTGCACAGTAGATTTACTGCAACATCATCGGTAGCGAATGCATGGCATACTGTTGTATTTGAGTTTTTAGACTTTCCTGATTTAAATATTAGCGAGGATGACATTGACCAAATGGTTGTTTTAGTTAACAATGATACGGAAGGCAATGACGTAACGGTTTATTTTGACAACCTATACGGCCCAGACTTTGGCTGTATGGATGTTGATGAAAATGAGGTTATCGAAGATTTTGAATGCCATAGAGAATTAGAATATAGCTTTACGCATGGCGGCATTGACTTCGTTACAAACCCTCAACAAAGTGGAAGCAATACTTCAGAAAAATGTGGCTTTTACGAAAGCTATGGTGCTGGTGATGAAAATGGAAACGTTATTAATATTTTCACTTTTGACCCGCCACTCAACTTTGGTGACTACAATTCTATAAGCATGAATGTAAAGTCTACATTCATGAAAAATGTACAGTTAACTTTACAAGACGGTAACAACAGTTATACTGCTGAAGTAGAAACAAGTGGAAATGACACATGGTCTGAACTCGTTTTTGACTACTCAGATGTAAGTGCGTCAGAATTTACACAGGCAATATTAATATTTGCTCCAGGCGAGTTAGAAGCGGGTTATACATTCTACTATGACGATATTGCTTTGACTCAAACGACTTCAGTAGAAGAAAACATCAACACTGATAATATAACAATTGTAGATAATTTTATTTACTTTTCGGAAATGACCACTTCAAAACACATTAAGGTATACGACCTATCGGGAAGATTAATTCTTGATGAAGTATGTCAAAACAATAGTTTTGAATTAATGCCAAAAGGCTTGTTACTAGTGAATATTTCTGATAACAATGGTCTTAATACTACTATTAAACATTTAAACAAATAATCATGTCGGAAAACAAAAACTACAGTCAAGCACTTTCAACTCTTGTAACAGTATTTTTCTTTTGGGGATTTATTGCTGCCTCGAACGGAGTATTTATTCCATTCTGTAAAACCTATTTTCAGATTGACCAATTCCAATCTCAATTAGTTGATTTTGCATTTTATGGAGCATATTACTTTGGAGCTTTAATTATGTTCATTTTATCCAATTCCTCTGGAAAAGACATTATGAATAAATGGGGCTATAAAAACAGTATTATCTATGGTTTACTCCTCAGCTGCTTGGGTGCATTGGTTATGTACCCTGCTATGCAAGGCGCTCAGCCTGGAGACTCTCAAGTTTTTTACTACGTTCTTGTAGCCTTATTCATTGTTGGTCTAGGTTTTTCACTACAACAATCCGCAGCAAACCCCTTTGCCATTTCATTAGGTGATCCTGAAAAAGGGTCACATAGACTAAACTTGGCTGGTGGTATAAACTCTTTGGGAACAACTATTGGACCAATTGTTGTAGCACTAATTTTATTTGGTTCTACCCCAAAGTCTGGACCTGAACTTGACGATATGATAGCTAGCGGAGCCATCAGCCTTTCCACCGTACAAATGCTGTATTTGGCAGTAGGTGGATTATTCTTGGCAGCTGCAGCGTTGTTCTATTTTTCTAAAAAATTACCTCAGGGCAAAGATGACTCTGAGTTTTTAAAAGCACCTAAAGCTATGACCGCTCTATTGGTTATGACGGTTTTATTAGTCGGATCCTTCTACTTTATTTTTGACCAATATAAAGGCGAGCCAAACAATGAAGTTATTTTAAACCTTACCATTTTTAGCCTTATTGCAGTAGTTGGAACCTTACTTGTTTCTAACAAACTTGCGGCAAAAGACAAAAACAATTGGGGGGCTATGCAATACCCACAATTGGTTTTAGGTATGTTAGCCATTTTCACCTATGTTGGTGTAGAGGTAACCATTCAGTCTAACCTAGGTGAGTTATTAAAGGTTAATTTAGGAAACGGATTAAACCCAATAGGTTTGCCATCCATGAGTGACTCTGAGATAGCCCCATTAATCTCTATGTACTGGGGTGGGCTGATGATTGGACGTTGGGCAGGAGCTATCGCCGTATTTAATCCGGTTGGAAAACTAAAAACATGGTTATATATTTTAGTGCCTTACGCAGCCTTTGGAGTCGTATTATTTGTTAATTCAATTTCAGGCTTTGACGTTTCAGTATTGTACTGGTTTGCACTATGTGTAGCCATTCAGATTGGTGGATTCTTCTTAGGAAAAGAGAAGCCTGCACTAACACTAAAAATATTTGGCTTCTTAGGAGTTGTATCTGTTCTTGTTGGACTATTCAGTTCAGGTCAATTAGCCTTATACGCCTTTTTAAGTGGTGGTCTATTCTGTTCAATTATGTGGCCATCTATTTTCGCACTAAGTATACATGGACTTGGAAAATATACTTCACAAGGCTCTTCATTCTTGGTGATGATGATTTTAGGTGGTGCTATTATCCCTCCATTACAAGGAAAATTAGCAGATATTATAGGAATACACAGCTCGTACTGGATTGCAGTAGCATGTTTTGTATACCTCGCGTTTTTCGCACAAAAAGTTGGTAAAATTTTAAATTTAAAATAATGATTAGATACAGTTTTATAATAGGTCTTTTAATAGCCTTTAGCTCATGCTCAATAAATGGCAAACACGACCTCGCTAGTGATAATAGTGCTCAAATAGAAAGCAAGATTGATTCTATAATGGCCTTAATGACCGTTGAAGAAAAAATTGGTCAGATGACTCAGATAGATCAGCAGTTTTTAGATACTATTCAAGATATTGCTGATTATGGAATCGGCTCTTTATTAAGTGGAGGAGGCTCTCATCCTGATACTAATCATTTCGAAGCATGGACCGATTTGTACGATGAATACCAAAGAGTAGCCCTTTCTTCTAGATTAGGAATTCCTTTAATATATGGTATTGACGCTGTTCATGGTCACAACAATGTGCATGGAGCAACCATATTCCCTCACAATGTTGGTTTAGGTTGTGCTAACGACTATGAAGTATGTAGAAAAGTTTCTGAAGCTACAGCTGTAGAAGTCGCTGCTACAGGGATTAATTGGAATTTTAGTCCATGTATCGCTATTGCTGAAGATGAGCGTTGGGGAAGACACTACGAAGGTTATTCTGAAGACGTAGAAATCGTTACCAATATGGGAGTAGCTTCTATAGAAGGTTATCAAACCAAAACATTAGGAAGTTCAAACATATCGGTAGTCGCTTGTGCCAAGCACTTCATTGGTGATGGAGCCACTGAATGGGGAACTGGTATGGATAATCAACCAGATAAAATAGACCGTGGTAATGCTCTAATTTCAGACTCTTTAATTCGTGCTAAATACTTGCCACCTTACATCGCAGCTATAGAAGCTGGGGTTGGAACAGTTATGGCATCTTTTAACAGTATTAACGGATTGAAGTGTCATGCAAACGGTTACTTATTTAACGATTTATTGAAAGGTGAATTAGGCTTTGACGGATTCGTTATTTCTGATTGGCAAGGAATTGATGAAATACCAGGCGATTATAAATCTGATATTATCAATTCTGTAAATGCAGGAGTTGATATGATTATGGTTCCAGGTGCAGTAATATGGGGTGGCGAACATTACAAAACGTTCATTAGCCTGTTCAAAGAATCGTTTGACGAAGGACTTATCAAAGAAGAAAGAATTGATGATGCTGTAAGAAGAATCCTAAGAATAAAGTTTCGTTCAGGCCTTATGGAAAACCCAATGGCTGACCGTTCTTTATTAGAGAAAGCAGGAAGTGAAGAACACCGTGCTATTGCTAGAGAAGCCGTTCAAAAATCTCAAGTGCTATTGAAAAATGACAATATGCTTCCATTAGCCAAAGACAAGAATTATTTAGTTTGTGGCTCAGGTGCTGACGATATAGGTAAGCAATGTGGTGGTTGGACAATCGAGTGGCAAGGTGCTTTAGGCGATATTACCGAAGGAACAACTATATGGGAGGGAATCTCAGAACAAGCATCAGCAACTTTAAGTGCTGACGGCAAAACAGACGGTAGCTTTGATGCTGCAGTAGTAGTCATAGGTGAAAACCCTTACACAGAAATGGAAGGTGACTCAGACACATTATACCTCTCAAAAGAAGACAAGCAAACTATTGCCAATGTTGAAGCGTTGAATATTCCTTACACTGTTGTACTAATTACTGGTAGACCACTAATTGTAACCGAAGAAATTGAGGCAGCAGATGCCTTTATGGTAGCATGGTTGCCTGGAACTGAAGGAGACGGTGTATCAGATGTATTATTTGGCGATGTAGCACCAAGCGGAAAACTATCGTTCTCATGGCCAAAAGACATGGACAATGTCCCTGTTAATTTTGGCGATGAAGACTACGACCCGCTATTCAAACTTGGATACGGCTTAACGTATTAAAAATATATGAAGCGTTTTATCATTTACATATTAGCGATTATTCCGTGTATTCTAAATGCACAAGAATGGGAGCTAATATGGAGTGATGAATTTAGCGGAAACAGTATCAACTCAGAATACTGGACTCATGAAATCGGCACAGGCGACTGGGGCTGGGGAAATGGTGAGCTACAATATTATCAAGAAGAAAATACAAGTGTAGAAAATGGACATCTAACCATTGAAGCACGAGAAGAACCTCAAGGTATCCTTGGGCAATGGAATGTTCCCTATTTTTACTCATCTTCAAGAATAATTACCAGAGACAAATTCGACTTCAGATACGGAAAAGTAGAAGCACGAATGAAAACCATTGACGGAACTGGCTTTTGGTCCGCCTTTTGGTTATTGCCTAATGGTGGCTGCTGGCCCGAAAATGGAGAGATTGACATCATGGAGCAGTGGGGCAACGATGGACCAACCAATCAAACAACAGGAGCTGCACACGCAGGAGATGGCTGTCAAGGGTCAAGCATATACCAATCATGGAACACCACAATTAACGGCTCATATGCTGATGATTTTCACACCTACTCTATAATTTGGTATGAAAATTATATCGGTTGGTATGTCGATGGAGATTTAAAACATTTCATAACACCTGCCTCATTTTCAGGCGGATTCGAATGGCCGTATAATCAAGACAATTGGTACATCATACTGAATTTAGCCGTAACTAATAGTGGACCAAACGACAACACTGATTTTCCTTCTGACATAGAAATTGATTATGTAAGAGTCTACCAAACAGACGATATCATGGGGTGCACAAACCCCAACTCATCCAATTATAATCCAGATGCGACATTTGATGATGGAAGTTGTGTTGAAGTAGTTACCTTCAATGTAGATTTAAATTGCTCAAGCGAAAACCCAGAGACGGTTTATATCTCAGGACCATTTAATAATTGGTGTGGACAATGCCACCCTATGAGTGATGAGAATGGAGATGGCATATGGACTGCTAGCTATTCGTTTGAAAATAATGATGGTCAATTAGAATACAAATATTCCATTGATAACTGGGCAGGGCAAGAAAGCCTTATTGATGATGTGACAAGTGGCAACGGCTCATGTGTAGGAAATACAGATTACAGCACTTATGCCAATAGGGTAATTTACCTCAATGGAAACGATTTTACAGTTAATGATGTTTATGGTCAGTGTGGTGATTGCTTAGGAGGAGGATGTACCAACCCCAACGCTTCCAATTACAACCCCAACGCAACATTTGATGATGGAAGCTGTATTGAGCAGATTAATTTCAATGTAAATATGAATTGCTCGGGGGAAAATCCAGAAACAGTTTACATCTCTGGACCATTTAATGACTGGTGTGGCTCATGTAACCCAATGAGTGATGAAGACGGCGATGGCATTTGGTCTGCAAGCTATACTTTTGAAGATAATGATGGGCAATTAGAATACAAATACTCTATTGATGATTGGGCAGGGCAAGAAAATCTTATAGATGATGTTAATAGTGGAAACGGTTCATGTGTAGCTATAACAGACAATTCAACCTATGCCAATAGGCTGATTTATCTCAATGGTGATGACATTACCTTAAACGATGTATATGGACAGTGTGACGATTGTATCGGTGGATGCACCGATCCGTCATCAGTAAACTATAATCCTGAGGCAGAATACGATGATGGTAGCTGTATATCTGAGTGTATACCCCCACAAGTTACCTTCAGAGTTGATACAGATGGTCCACTTGCAGATGGCTTTAGTAATGTTGTAGTAAATGGCTCATGGAATGAATGGTCTGGCTGGGGAGTAACACTTCAAGACGATAATCAAGATAATATTTGGGAAGGAACTGCTGAGTTTGAGGCAGGTGAATTTGAATACTTATACTCTTATACCGGGTCTAGCGATAATTGGTCTGGATGGGGACAAAGCGGAAGTATCCCTTTTGGCTCAGACTGTGATTATATCCCAAATGATGAATATGGTAATTATGGTTTAAACCTACAATGCGGCGATGTGATTGATTTGCCTGTAGTTTGTTTTGCAAGTTGTGAAAGCTGCTATCAAGAAATTAGTGGATGTACGGATTCAGAGGCAACTAATTATAATTCCGATGCCACTACAGATGATGGCTCTTGTGAATACCCACCTTCAGAAAATCCTTGCGATGTTGTTCCTTCTGGACTATCAGTGGATAACATCATCCATAACAGAGTTGTATTTAACTGGTCAGCAACTGATGCTGCACCATCACACTATATGATTCGTTATAGAGATGTAGGCACAACAGACTGGACGGTAATCTCTGCCGGACCAATTAACACTACTGCCTTTAACGGTACAAGTAGAACACGTTACTTTATGGAGCCAGGCGCTACTTATGAGTGGTCAATGAGAGC
>Ga0233432_10003445_pt1 | contig 14294 bp, 12 predicted proteins | sample SI_122_August201_6_FD_179870 | JGI IMG/M metagenome (GOLD analysis project Ga0233432, IMG submission 179870) | Seawater microbial communities from Saanich Inlet, British Columbia, Canada - SI_122_August2016_10_MG | ecosystem: Environmental > Aquatic > Marine > Inlet | place: Canada: British...
AGGCCGTGAGGACGGGACTGGCCTTTGTTGGTTTGGGCAGGGGTAGAGGATGAGGTGCGTGCTGGTTTAGGTGGATGAGGGCCGAGTTTGTGGATTTTGGGGTAAAGAGAGTGGTGGGTTACGTGAATAGTGACGGAGGAGGGCCCGGATTTATGGTGAAAGTGACAAAGCAGGGCTTGAGTCTAGAAGCAAATTCCTATCCTTTTGCCATCGATCTTCTTCGCTTTTTTGCCAAACTGGAGAATTGACTTGGGGTCCCGGGCATAGGTGTACCGACAGTAGAAGCGAAGGACAGGGATTTTTCCGCCGGCAAGATCTGTGGCATTCTCATATACCGCGTCCATATCAAATTCACTGCGCAACTCATCATCCTGAGTCACCTCAGATTCATCAAGGCCGTCGGTATCGCTATTGTCCTTATCCTTATATCTCTTGTTATCGGGGACCAGATCTTCATGTTGGGTGAAGTCAAAGACCGGGTCGCCGTAGAGAGGCAGGTTAAAGGTGGGTATAGTAAGGCGGGTTTCGCTCAGTTCCAACTTAACCGGAGCCCCGGCGTGGTCATGAAAACCAGCCTGGGTCGGGTTGTAGCGACCGGAATGGAGGCGGTCTCTCAGGGAGCCCTGCCAACCCCGTCCGTAGAAGGGTGAAACCTGATTCACACCATCTCCCAGATCGAGGTAGTTAAGATACCCCCCGCCCATATCGCTAAACCCGAAGGTGAGATCCCCGATCTTCAGTTTATGGGTAACAACGGTTGGGTTGCTGGTCTTCACGATTGGCAGATCCGCATTTGAAGTGGGTTCTGTAGCCCCCGCCGCTGAGTTGAAAGCCACGCAGGTGGTAAGTACTCTTAATACAACCTTATTCATTAGGTACCATCAAAATTACATTTAAGGTAAAAATACTACAGTGGGTTATTTCACCGCACCGGTCAGAGCCTAGCTAAAGGATAGGAATTAGCTTCTAGACTCAAGACCTGCTTTTCACTTTCTCCATGAAAAGTCCTGTTGTTAACGAAAACTTAATTAATAATGGTCTGTTTATTACTCATCACATTACTCATCAACAAATCTTTCTCACTTTACGCAAAAGATCGTACTTGCTGAGCGTGGTGATTGGGGCTACAAAGAGAGATTGATTTTAAAAAGAATTAAACTTATAGGACTGACCTCATATTATCCCAAGCCAACAAAATCAATCAATCCTGATAATGGTGCCAGAGGACGCTTTTTTGACAGTAACCTTTACAACTATTGAGGTTGAATTGCCAAATGCATCGGTCGCTTTAATAGTCACATATTTCTCTGCATTTAGAGTGATCCATGAGGAAGCATTGCTTACAACTAAGTTGTTACCACTGATAGCCATGAGGTCAGTTCTGCCGTAAGTTAAGGAATAGTTGATTTCGCTAGCACCAGATTGTGATACTAGTGTAGCAATAACTACACCATTTGTAGCATTATTTTTTACATCTGCATCGATAGTGTATTGTGGACCAGTAGTGGTCGTAGCACCTATCATAAAATTGCTATTTTTGGTATTGCCACTATTATTATTGGCTGAAATAGTTATGTCGTAAAAATTGCCACTACTTAGAAAACTCTTCGAACGAATTTCTCCAATAAGTGCATTACCGGTGGGTAGAACTTGAAACAATAAATTATCAGCACTTGAACCCATATTGTAACTTGTATTTGATAAAGATAAATCGTAAGTTACATTTCCTATGAAAGTACCTATTGGGGAATTGGAAATAATTATATTTCCAGAGAGGCGAACGTCGCTTGGCCTTCGCAAGATAAAACCGCTCGTTCCACCAGCATCGTTTCCCTTCATAGTACGAAAGTATAGGGAATCGCCGCTAGAAATATTAATGACGAGGGTCTGACTTGAATTGGCATAATCACCGGTGTTTGTTGCAGGTTCATCGCCAAGCACACCACTCCATAGTATGCCTTCTTGTGTAGCATCATCGGTTCGACCTGCAAATACAGAAATATTATAATAACCTGGATCCAAATTCTTAAACTCAAAAAGAATGTTTGCTGGATCGACGGAACTCCATACATAATCATTATTGGCCTCAAGTGGTACCGTTATACCGTCAACTGTCGTTGCACCGGCAGGATTTGGGTTGTTATCGCCTTGGATACCTGTGATCGTTAACGTAACATCATTGTCATTCCCGTCTTGGTCAGTAAGAGGCGAATCAGTAACATCCGAGGAAAAAGTATTCCAACTAGTTGCTGAACCGCTATTATCGGATAGGTCGATTAGAAATTCGTTTGCTTCGATCGTTGTGTTGATAACCATACTCAAGATTATTATGATTGTTATTGAATAAATGTTCAACAGTAAGGTTTCCATTATAATTTACGACATTTTGAAATGTTAGATTTTTAAGCGGCTTTCTTTCTCTTTCAATTATTAACCCTCAATAACTTTATTGCCACCTTGTATCAGCCCACTCTTCGCCAGAGCTCACAACTTTTTCTGGGTGCTCTGCACTGACAATATAATGACCATTACTTAGAGTATTTTGCCTTGCATCTCTAAATCTGAAGTCAGCATTCCAACGCAGTTTTCCCGAATAATTTTCTTGACCTTGATGAAAAATAAAATTGTGAAATAACACGATATCGCCCACATTGAGTTCTATATCAACCGCTTTACCCGCTTCGAGATAGGGGTTGAGTATTTTTGGATCAACATGCAAATAACCGTTTGGTTTCATAGCTACATGGTTCACAACCCCGAGCTTATGTGTGCCCGGAACGAATTCCATGCAACCATTATTTTTATTGACTGGAACTAAAGGTGCCCAACAATTAATAAATTTTAATGCCTGCAATTTCTCATTCGATTCCTTGCTATTCCCCATGCCTAAATAAGCAGAGTCTTGATGCCACATACTGCGATATTTCTCATTGGGGAATGCTCTTATTCGAACTACATTCATTAAAAGCAAAACTTCGTCTCCTAAATACGATTGCACTAGCTTTAGCAGTGGAGGATGAGAATAGAGTTTGAAAAATTCTTTTTTTTGTAACTCATGAGTAAATTGCAAAGGACCAGAATTTTGATCGTTTTCATATAGTTTTTTAAATCGATTATTAAAAGGTTCCTCTTTAAAAGATTCAGTGATCAAACCCTTTTCTAACCTATCTTGAGCCAATTCTTCGACTAAATTCTCAACTGCTTTTTGTACTTCTTTGAGAATTGTGCTAGGAATAAAATTTCGCAAAATGACATAGCCATTTTCTTCGAATTCTTCTTTAAATTGTTTTATTTCCATTTGGGCTTTTTAATGTTATAATGAATGTGAGTTGATAGCTTGTTCTAAACACATTTGTACTTCATGACTATTTATATATCCACTGTCTATAACAGTTTCTAAGAAAGTACCGTTTTTTTGTTTGCTTTCTTTGACTAAACTGCAAACCTTGGCATATCCCAATTTGGGAACTAAGCTTGTAGCTAAGGCAAATGAATTCATTAGATTATTCATAGAGCGCTTTGGATCAGCTTCAATGTTATTGATGCATAGTTGAACAAAGCTCAAAGACACTTCGCTTATTAAGTGTATCGATTCAAATAACCTAGCGGCTATAAGCATTTCATAATGATTTATTTCCAGTAAGCCATCGCACACTGCAAGTGATATTGAGGTGTGATTTCCGTGTACTAGTTGGTGGACTTGTACAACAGACATGGGAATGACGGGGTTGACCTTGCCCGGCATGATAGATGAACCAGGTTGCACACTAGGTAATTTTATTTCCGCTATTCCACCATTGGGTCCAGAAGAAAGTATGATAAAGTCTTTGGCTATTTTAGACATAGCTCCAGATAATACTTCTAGTTCCCCCGATAGTCGTTGTGCGTCGTCTAAGTTTTGCATGCCATCGAAGGAGTTTTTACTAGCTTGTAGGTTAAGCGCAAAGTGTTTATTGAGCTGTTCATACACAGCTGCTTTAAACCCTAAAGTAGATCCCAAACCCGTTCCAATGGCGGTGCCTCCCAATGGAACACATAAAAGTTTAAGTTTCTGAGTTTCTAAATTTTTATAACAACGTTCAATAACACTAGCATATCCACCAAAAGCTTGACCCAAGGTCATGGGTTGGGCATCTTGCAAACAGGTTCTGCCTAAACGAAATACTTTTGAAAATTCTTCTTGTTTGTTTTTTAAAGAATTCACGAGCAGTAAAACATTTTTTAACAATTTATCCATGTTAAGGAAACACGCAATTTTTATGGCACTGGGTATAACATCATTAGTTGAGCAACCTGTGTTTACGTGATCGTTTGGGTGTAAAGAATCATAGTCACCCGCTGATTTTCCCATTATTTGTAAAGCTCGGTTGCATATGACTTCATTTACATTCATATTTATGGAGGTTCCTCCAGAACCTTCTAACAAAGGAACAACTAAATGTTCATTGAGTTTGCCTGTAGCTATTTGATCACAGGCTTGAACAATAGCATTGCATTTTTCTGAGTCTAATACACCTAGACTTTTATTAGCCAGAGCAGCAGATTTTTTAATGCCCGCTAGTGCAAAAACATAACTAGGTTCAGAAGCCAAAGTTTTACCTGAAAAGGGAAAATTTTCAAGGGCCCGACTCGTATTTGAACCATAGAGTGCGTTTTCTGGAATTTTTCTTTTTCCTAAACCATCTTTTTCTATACGGTACTTCATAAACACTCAGGGTTCTCGTCTATTTGTATCCAAATTGATTTGGATTTGGTATAGGAGTCGAGTGATTCTCTGCCCATATCTTTACCCCATCCGCTTTGTTTAAAACCACCAAAAGGACTGGTGAGGTCATAACAACCATAGCGATTAATAAAAACAGATCCTGCATCGAGTTTTGCAGCGACCCGATGCGCTCTGGATATATCTGCTGTGTATAAACCGGCCGCTAAACCGTAGGGTGTATCATTGGCAATTTCTATCGCCTCAGCTTCAGTTGTAAAAGGTATAGCAATTAATATCGGTCCAAATATTTCTTCTTGAGCTAGTCGTGATTTATTGTTAACATCGGCAAAAATTGTCGGGCGAATATAATAACCTGAAGCATTGTCGCCTTGTAAATCGGCATTTCCTCCTGCGACACAGCGAGCACCTTCTTTTTTTCCTAGTTCAAGATAGCTTATTATTTTTTTGTATTGTACCTCATTGCACTGAGCACCTTGAGTGGATTTTTCATCGAAGGGGTCACCGCAAACAACAGCTTCAGCTTTTTTAATTAAGACTGCGAGAACCTTATCGTATATTTTTTCATGAATGATTATACGGGTTGGTTCACTACATTTTTCGCCTTTTTGAGAGAACATAACCTGAAACGAACGGTCGATAGCTGCATCTAAATTTGGAGTATCTTCAAATAAAATATTTGGAGATTTTCCACCTAGCTCTAAACTCACGCTTTTTAAATTTGATTGACTCGAAGCGTTAACAATTGCTTTACCTACGACTGTACTGCCCGTGAAAGCTACTTTATTAACTTTTGCATGATGGCTAAATAACGAACCTGTTTCGCCATCTCCCAATACCATATTTAAAGTTCCAGGTGGTAGATTCACGTTTTCATGCACCAATTCCATCCACCTGATTAGTGAATATGATGTATGTTCAGAAGGTTTGATGATTACCGAATTTCCCATAGCCAAAGCGGGTGCCATTTTCCAGCACGCTATGAGTAGAGGGTAGTTCCATGGCACGATTAATGCACAAACACCCACGGGTTCTTTAACGGTGTAGTTTATAAAACCGTTATCTGCGGGTAGGGTTTCACCATTTATTTTATCCACCCAACCGGAATAATAGTCCCATATATCTGCGGTATCTGGTAGGTCGTCATTATAAGCTTCACTGTAGAGTTTTCCATTTTCTAACGAAGCTAAAGTCGCTAACTCGGCGCGGTGGTCTCTGGCTACTTGGCCGATTCGTCGTAATGTATTTATGCGTTCAGCTCTGGGCAGTTTTCTCCATGCACCGGCTTCAAAATTATCTGAAGCTGCTTGAACCGCAGAATCAACTTGATTTGCATCAGCAAAGTTATATGAGCCTAGAACCTTTTTATTAGCTGGATTTATAGCATGCCAGATTTTACCAGAGGCACATTTCCACCTGCCGTTGATGTAGATTGATTTATCTTTGCCAAGCCAAGCTTCTGCCCATTGTCTTTTGTCTCTTTGCATGGTATATTAATATGCGTGCTTGCAGGTTTTTAATGGTTTATAATAGAACTGTATTCACTCACCTTTCCTTATAAATAGTTTGATTTAGAAATTATAATGGTTAATTTTAGAAACTCAGTTATTCCAAGCTGGAAATTACCACTTATTAGTGCACCCGTAGTCCACGCACTTGGTTCTGCCACCATGGGACACCATGAAATTGAGATTTATCATGCTGGTCCACATTGGCAGTTAGGACATTTTAAGGGCTCAACAAAAGTTGAGTTGAGTCATGGTTCAAATACGTGGTCACTCGACATAAAAAACAACGATATATTTATAATTCCTCCAAATAGTACTCGAAAATATTTCTCACAAAAACCACTGCTTAGTTATTATTTGGAATTCAGTTATCCTTCAGAAACTTCCACAGATAATGATAGCTTATTACCTGCTATTATTTCTAGTGGCGCTTCTTCAAAGTCAGTCATCTGCGAGTTTAAAAATATGATTGATTGCAAAGAAACAGATCCTCATGAAAGCGAATTACTGACAAGGCTATGGTTATGGCGTTTACTAAAGTTATCTGAGTCTTCAAATACTTTAAAATGGGATTCACATACAAAAATTCCTAAATGCTTGCAATTAATACGAGAAAACTTTTCAGACCCAGAGTTAAGTTCTGAATCACTTGCGAGAGACTGTGCATTATCGAGAAGAAGACTAGACCAATTATTTAATAGAGAAATGGGCAAAACAGTATCGCAATGCATTAGAGACCGCAGGATAGACCGGTCCAAAAACTTATTACAGCAAACCTTATTACCAATTCATATTATAGGAGAACAGGTGGGCATTCCTGACAGGCAAGTATTTAACAAGTTCATAAAAAGGTACCTAGGGAAGAGTCCGACAGACTTAAGGAATTCAAAGGAGAGTTTTCCAAGCAACACTTTATGATGTTCATAACCGATTGCTCAGTTTCATCGTCAGAACCAAAGTCCCTGGACGATACAAGAAGAAGCTGGTCAGAAGGCAAAGCCTCATCTAGGCAATGATCGGTCATCTCAAATCTGATAGCAGAATGGATCGAAACCGGCTCAATGGTCAATTGGGAGATAAAGTGAATGCGATTCTTTGTGCAGCTGGGAAAAATCTCAAGAAATTGATGGTCTTTCTTTGGAAAGGTTTTCTTCGACTTCTTTTATCTCTGCTGGAATCGAACTTTAGAAGAGAAATCTTGACTCAGCTAAGACTCTCTGGAGCCTGAAAAGTGACGTCTTCAGGATCGACCAATTAAGGTAAAAGGTTGTAGAGTGAATCTCTTCCATCTTTTCATGCTATCATTTCGAAACAGGCTCTCATTGGCTGGGGAGATGCGATAGTAAGGGCCTTAGATGAGTTTGATATAATCATGTCTAAGGATGTCATTGGTGTCGATCATCCACTGTAACAATAATTTCTGAAGTTCCTTCGTCTTGTTCTCGCTGCCAGCGCAGTTGATCAAATTGGTGACCTCCCAGGGGTCATCTTTGAGATTGTAAAGTTCATCGGTGCCAGAAGCAAAGAAGATGTATTTCCATTCTCCGTGACGAATCATCCTATGAGAACAGAGGGAATGGGCGGCACTCAGACCTTCTGCTATCACTGACTCTCGCCAATCATCTGGGATTTGACCGTCGGTAAAAGGAATGAGTGAACGTCCATGCTGGGCATGTTCGGCAGGAAGTCCGGCAAGGTCGAGGATCGATGCATAGATATCACAAGTCTGGGCAAACTTGTGCACATCCAAGCGGGGGCTTTCAGGACGAGGAGGTTTGATAAAGAGTGGAATCCGCATGGTTTCCTGGTACATGTGATAGGACTTGTCTCCCAATCCTCCGTGACATCCCTGAGAGTCGCCATGGTCTGCCGAGAAGATGATTGCCGTCTCGTCGTAAAGGGAATGATCTTTTAGGTAGGAGGTGAGCCTGCCGATTTGAGCGTCGATGGACGACATAAAGCCGAAGTAGTGGCGTAGGGAATGTTCCCATTCCGACCAAGTTTTCTCACGGTCACGGCATCGTTCTTGAAAACTTGACTTTTTTTCACCAGTATCGCTGAAGTTGGGCCATGGCGGGAATGATGTGTCGCGATAGAGGTCCAGAAACTCTGTGGGAGCTAGATAGGGGGCGTGGGGCCCCCAGAAATTAAGCTGAAAGCAAAAGGGAGTGTCACGCTGACGAAAGTTATCGATGTACTTGATGGCCTGATTGACCAGAAAATACTCGTTGGTTGATTCTAGAGGCGAGGTCACCTCGCCGATGTGCGGAAGACCGTCACCGGCCAAACCAAGAGTATTCTTCCCATCAACGTCGAAAGAGAGTCCGTTGTCGTTAAGGTAATCTTGAAAGTGGCGGTAAGAGTACCCGCCACTTCCATGGCCGGGAAAGTCATCTCCCTCGTAGCCCAAATTGGTGGGAACTCCATTATGATCAGGGGCATAGAGTGAGCGTAAGCTACTGGTTTTATGGTGAAAGTGACAAAGCAGGGCTTGAGTCTAGAAGCAAATTCCTATCCTTTACTAGCGGTGAATTATAGTAGAAAAATAACGACTATTCACTGACACACCAGTTTAATACCCAGAAATCAACGCATGTTAATTTCTGATAATGTCGATTTTCGCTAATTTTGCAGTATACTTAGAAAACCTAATGCGATTCTAGCTGTCATGAAGAGAATCGCCTAATCTAGGTTTAATTAATTAGCTCGGGAAACAAATGACTACTCCACAACCAGCATCAGTGTTTCGGGCGGAGCCATATCGAGTTTGACCTCGTAATAATCACCTTTAGATTCAAGCTTAACCAATGATGGTTTCAGCGTGAGATTTTTCTGCAATAAACCAACGTATTTATCCATGTGATCAGCCAGAAAGATCTCACTAACTTTGCCTTTGCTGATCATATCACGCATCTTCGATATCCTGAGCGGTTCGTCAATATAACCCCGATTCAGATGCCCTGCTTTTTCAAGATCGTTTCTTATAACCGTGTACGGATCGGTTGTACGATTCAACACCACATAACTAACTTTCTTAACCTTATGCTTGATATGTGACTTTGGGATCAGATAACGCACAGTTTCCTTTTCCTGTATTGCCATATCGGTGTTATGAGCGGTCAAAAGGAAATAGCTCGTGTTTTTTTTCGAACTACCAAGGCACAGGTGTTTGGTATTGTTAATTGAGAATTCCTGCTGCGGACGGTATACTGTAGCGTGACCTCCGATCATTTTATCCATCAAAAGGTAAAGATACCCATGTCCGGTAAGATATTTATGCAGCGTCGCATTTTTGCGTACCAGATCGAGTAATCCCCAGTGATACAAGCGGTCAAGGCCCTGCTCGCCCAGCCTGATTATCTTGTGGGCAATCAACGATGTACCGAATGCCCCGGGTTCTACCGACGGCACTTTTGTTGCCGTACTCTTCGATTCAAAATAGTTCAGCCCCCACTCGTGGATCTCCAGGTTTGAGTCGGCCAGATGCGGATACAGATACTGAAGGTTCTTAAAACAGTTCATATAAACGAAAGCGTAAAGGTCCGGGTCCTGGACAGTAGTATAATATTTCGACGCCCCCATAAAGTCAAAAGGTAGATTCCTTTCCTTCGTGAATTTGGCCATATCTGTAAAATTCACATGCTTTATGTTGCCAAGGATCACATTTTTTATCCCGATCGCCGATTGATTATATGGCCCGAACTTTGCTTTCGGCAGAACTTTTCTGATCGCTTTTGCCGTCGTTTCGTATAATTTCAGATAGTCCTCTGTCGTGGCAAATTCCTTTTTTCCTCCCTTACCTTCCACAAACAATCGTGCTTCAGTAAGCAAACGGAAGCGGAATTTATTGGCTTTACTCGAACCTAAAATTGTTCGCAACTGCCTACACAGAGCTGAGACAAATGCTGCCCACTCCTTGTGGCTATCAGGTCCGCCAACCTGCCCGTACGGTCCATAAACCGGTTTTTTAAGAAAGCAGTAGGGTATATTATCAAGCACAAATGTATACTCTTTCACGCCCGCACTTTTATACGGGGCAAGTTTCTTTTTAAGCTGACTCCAACTATATTTAATCTTACCGCTTTTATCGCGATAGGCCAGATCCAGTTCGCGTTTTGTTTTATCCTTCTGGTCATCTATTCCACCCAACAACCTAACCACATTAACGCCGTTGGCGAAAAGAACATCGCCTTTCGACCCTCTCTTCCGCGGATAGGGAAAGTCTGTTTTCTTATAATGATCCCAATCGTTATAAGCATGAATTCCTTGACCAACCATCAAAAATGGTCCCAGAACAGGTTGGTATTTCCAGAATGGTTTAAGAGCCCCCATCGACAATGATGGGCGAATCTGATCCTTCTCTTCCAAAAGGGAAAACGTAAGATCCTTCATAAATAAAGAGCTCTTGCCGGTAACGCCAAACACAGGATTAGATTTAGGAGGTTGCTCCTTGGTCCAACGGTTTTCCAGAGCGTACCAGTAGAAATGCCCCGCGGCCACATCCTCATCATTTATTTTAAGATCAGCAAATGCCGGGATACCATTACCATACCCGGCAGAATTAATATTCAACGTTACATCAATGAAACTGTCAGTAGATGCGGCAAAAGTGTTCTTAGAAATCAGTACGCGGTTCTGTCGCAGTTCGGCAATATTTTTATCCGGATAGATAATCAGTGTCAGAGGAACGGGGTCCCAGGCTGTTAAATAGTCAAGTGGCATTTGTCCGCTCACCATATGTCCGGAAAACCCGAAACCCAGGTGAACATAAAATGCACGGTCAGCATTATCCCCAATTACTTTAAGCTTAAGCTTAAGAGCGAAACCCATATTCTCGTGAAACTGCTTGTCTGTGATATTAATCCCCAACGTCGTGGTTGCATATGCTGCTGACGACTTAAGTACCAACGCGCCATCCTCAATACTCTGAGCACCCGTTTTTGTTCTGAATACAAAATTCTTTGTTCCGCTCTGTACGGCAGATAGCTTTTTCGCAAAGGTATCTTTAAACAGAACCTCAGCTGTATCCGACGCGTATACGTCCGTCATTAAAAGGCTAATAATACATACCGCGTTAGCTACTGAAAATATTTTTCTCATCGACTCTTCCTTATCTTTTTTTTTTTATGGTGAAAGTGACAAAGCAGGGCTTGAGTCTAGAAGCAAATTCCTATCCTTTTAGCTTTATTGTGAAAGTGACAAAGCAGGGCTTGAGTCTAGAAGCAAATTCCTATCCTTTCAGGGCTGCCAATTCCAGCTTCCACTCTTGATTACTGAATCATGAAAATCGTTCCCTTAGCAGGAGGAGGGAGAACTTCTAATCTCACGTTATCAAACAGCGTTTGAACACCTCCTGGATTAACTAGCTCGATACGTAGGAAGTCACCTATGATACCACTCCCGACTGAGAAGGTCGACTCCCAAGTCTCCCACCCATCGGATGCCCCTCCGCCATTGGTGGGAACAGTGTTGTTCACCACCGTTGCATCCAAGAGATTCAACCCAAATGTTGACCCGGTTCCAAGTCGAAGCTCTCCTCCCCCAAAACTCAAGCCGGTTCTATCACCAAGATCAACTGTCAACCTATAGGTTCTCTTACTCTCTAGATTCGAGCCATTCAAGGCGATATACCAATCCCCTCCATTAGAATAAACGGTCTGTTCACTATCGGATGGATCAGGGGTGGAGTCACAATTTGCAAGACCATTGATGTCCAGTCCACCATCTGCAGTCCTGGCCCACCTATCGGGATTGAAGGTTGACCCATCATTGGCATCGGGAGATTCAAAACTGTAATTGGGCACAAAAATATCCCATGCGACACTTGGGTTAAAACTGGAGGTGCTGCTCACCAAGCGAACATCATCAAACTGAGGTTGCACTCCACCCGCGAGGAGTTCTATTCTCAGGTTCCCAGAGGGTGGGTTATTTCCACTTTCAAAGGTGGCGGTCCAGAGGACCCATCCCGCAGAAGGAACTGGCCTCACCTCGCCTGATAAGAGAAGAAGGTTTTCACCGAAAGTTGAGCCCACCCCCAACCGCAATTCGGTGTCGGTCATTGGGAAACCCGTATCACTGCGTTTACCCACATCAACCGTCAGAGTGTAGGTCGTGTTGGCTTCTACTGCCGTGACGGTTTCCTGATATCCATCAGTTCCATTGGACCATGCATTGTTTGTGGTTCCATCTGGGCGGGGTGATAGCCCTGAATTTACGGAGTGGCTTCCAAGTCCTGTCCAGCCAGTTGTTCCGCTCTCGAATGAGGGATTCGTAACGGAGATGGATGCCGCCTTCAAACCAGAGACGGAGATCGTGGCGGAGAGAAAAAGTAGAAGGCATCGCATGTTTCCGATCTTAAACAAAAATGGTAGAAAAGGTCTCAGTATGAACATGATGCCTATTTTATCGACAAAACTTTGCTTATATTGATGTAACTGTGGGAGAATAATGACTCAATCCGCTTTATACTCTGTCAGGGAAATTCATGCCTCACAATTTGCCAAGCATGGCTGGGGCATCGCCCTCCATTCCTCTTACATTCAGCAAAAACACAAACCACATTTCCTGGATGTGATTCTGATCAGTTTTTTATTGCGAGGCGAAGCCGAACACATTATTGGAGAAGATGTTTTTATCCAAAAAGAAGGATCTATTGCCATCATTTACTACGGCCAAACCCACAGTATCAAAACCGATGCCGTAGGAGTGGAAAATATCAACGTCTTTTTGGACCCCGAACGAATTCCACTGCCTCGATTTGAAGCAAAGCTATCGAAAACGATGCATCAACTCTTTCCTGCTCACAGCAACCTATTACATGCTCGGAATAGAAGCATTTACTGTGATCTAATCAATCCAGAGTTAACATCCTCATTTCTGATCAATGCAGAGAAGGAGATGAAGTCTCCTCGTGTTGGGAGTTCTTATGTTCTGAGTCAATATAAAGAACTCTTTATCGTTGAATGCTGTCGATCGGCTCTTGAAGAAGGAGTTTCCACTATCTTTAAGAATGGTGATGCCTCTTTCAAATGGCTGAGCAAAGTCCTGGAGTATATCGATTCAAATTATCACAGGCCGATTACCCTCCAAGAACTTTCCTCAATTGCAGATTTGAGCAAAGGCCACCTCTGTCGAGTTTTTAAAAGGGAGATGGGGAGAAGCGCCTTTGATCATATCATCAACCGACGCCTCCAACATGCACTATATCAATTGAAAAGTGGTGACTCCAAAGTCCTCTCAATTGCATTGGAGTCTGGTTTTAGCGATTTGACCTACTTCAACCGAGTTTTTAAAAAGAAAATAGGCTGTTCCCCTAGGCAATACCGTCAGCAATCCAATATTTCATGACTTCACTTATCAGCGGTATCAACTTAGACTCAGCTCTTTTCTTCCTGGCATTTATAAAAAGTCTTTACTCCCTTTTTTCCTTCAGCTCTACTCCGCCTTATTCCAAGAACGACCATCGCGCTTGAGCATCTCTTCGGCAGCCTTGGGCCCCATGCTTCCAGCGAAGTAGTTGGGGAATTCATCTGCCTCGGTTTTTGCCCAGTGATCTAGGAGAGGCTGAAAGAATTCCCAGGAGGTTTCCGTTTCGTCAGCCCGGATGAAGAGCGCTGGTTTGTCCAAGATCGCATCGTAGAGTAATCTCTCATATCCATCCGGACTGCGTTCATCAAAGGTGGTTTTGTAATTGAAATCCAGAGAGACCGACTGGAGTTTCATGGAGGCGCCGGGAACTTTGCACTTCATGTGCAAACTCACACCCTCATCGGGTTGGATCCGAACGAGAATTCTAGAAGCAAATTCCTATCTTTTGAGTTTGATATTTCACTAATTTCCGACTCCAAATCGACTCCATTTTTTCTTCCTGTGCCAAATAGGCTCCAGAATCATAGGTTACTACAGGAACATTAAGGAACCATATTCTATTATATTTCAAATAGATATGACAATATGGGAACAACAAGGATAACCTGGGAATACCCCGTCACAAGCCTTACAAGCAAGGGGTCACAGGTTCGAATCCTGTAGTCCCCACTATTTAAAGCATTGTAACAAAATTA
>Ga0233432_10003452_pt1 | contig 14288 bp, 9 predicted proteins | sample SI_122_August201_6_FD_179870 | JGI IMG/M metagenome (GOLD analysis project Ga0233432, IMG submission 179870) | Seawater microbial communities from Saanich Inlet, British Columbia, Canada - SI_122_August2016_10_MG | ecosystem: Environmental > Aquatic > Marine > Inlet | place: Canada: British...
CCGCTGGTCGTGTCGTCATCGGCAGTACCGGAATCACCACCGCTAGTCGTGTCGTCATCCTCAGTACCGGAATCACCACCGCTAGTCGTGTCGTCATCCTCAGTACCGGAATCACCACCGCTAGTCGTGTCGTCATCGGCAGTACCGGAATCATCACCGCTGGTCGTGTCATCATCGTTACCAGCTTGGTCGATAATCTGCTGAATCTCTTCAGAATCGTATGTAATGTCACCCAATTTGACGATAGCCGTCACAGGCAAGCTTAAAGAAGCCTCAGTTGAACCCAAAAAGTTCTGACTTGGTAAATTCTTCGTCTCTTTTGCTTCTAAGACGATATTTCCGGATGCGTCTTCCGCCTTTACTTCAAAAATCAGATCACTATCTAAGGGTAGCTGATTTAAAATAATCTCATAAATTGTCCCCTCGACATGAACCATCTCCAACTCACTGAAAAGGGTTCCCCCATCATATCTAATATTGAGAGAAACTTTCTCCACCTGTGACAGATCGGCCTTTTCTCTTTTAGCCTTTTCGAGAATGCTGTAGTCCTCAAGATCAATCCTAAATGTGGCTTTTTCAAGGGCTGGCGTTTTAGCTTTTGCTTCTTCACCACCTCCTCCACAAGCGAAGGTGAATCCCAGAAGGAGACACTTCAGGACAATTATTCCAAAGACGCGCATACAGCGATCCTGGTGGGGAAAAATATCTCCTCGATTCATAGAGGGTCACTATCGTTCGGATTCTATTTTATCGACCAAAATTAACCGAAGTTATAGGAGATGTAATAAGGTTCACATCCCAAAATCACCTGGTACTAGTCATCACATTTCACGAGTTCCGAGAAGCGTAGAATCAATGAAACCATTGATTCTCCTCAACAGCACATTCAGAATCGAAAAAGTTATATTAACTATTTATATTTCATGACCTTAGGTCATTTCTTTCCGCTTTTCAGAACAGAGACAACATTTTCTCAACCATCGGACTTCCCATAGACCAAATCACGGGACTTGGACACAAACAACTACGATCAAATTTAAAGAAAATCACTTGATTCCGGAGTCCCAAGAGACAATATCCAAAATCTATGTCTCATTTTCAATTAGAACACTTCCGCCTTCCCTCAGGATTTCGAGGCGCCTCAGCTCTAAAAGTTCAGATGTGGTGGCTGGTTCAGGAAACTCTTTTCCGCTGGAGCCCCCAATGGGCATATGGCTTCAGAAATTGGCTTGCAAAAATATTTGGCGCAAGAATTGGCAGGGGGGTCTTGTTACGTCCTTCCTGCAAGATCACCTACCCATGGAAGGTCTCCATTGGTGAATTTTCTTGGATTGGAGATAATGTAACCCTTTACTCATTAGGGGACATCCAGATTGGAAAGAACACGATTGTGTCGCAGAATAGTTATATTTGTGCAGCAACCCATGATTACACCAAGTCAACCTTCGATATCCTCGATTTACCCGTCAAAATCGGAAACAGCGTGTGGCTGGCTAGCGATGTCTTCATTGCCCCCGGCATAACAATCTGCGACACAACCATCATCTCTCTCCGAAGCACTGTTACCAAAGATATTAGAGAGTCGGGAGTCTATGCCGGAACCCCGGTCAAAAAGATCAAGGATAGGCCAGAAATCAACTGATGCCCAAGGTTCTTCTCATCGAAAACTATCTTCCCGATCAGCAATTGAGCATGCTTAGATACGGGGATGTTCTTAAGAAAGAACTGGAAAAAATTGGCTACAACTTCGTCAGCCTTCGCCCCACCTCCCTTTTTGGCAGGCTTCCCTCTCCCCAAAAACTGAAGAAATGGCTCAGGTATATTGACAAATACATTCTCTTTCCTATTCGCCTGAAGTTTACTTCCCACTCTTTTGATCTCGTCCACATCCTCGACCATTCAAATGGGGTATATGTGAATTCATTCAGGAAGAATAAAGTCATCATCACCTGCCACGATCTTCTAGCGATTCGAGCAGCTCTGGGGGAAATACCCCAGCAAGAAATTTCAAAGACAGGTAAGATACTTCAAAAGTGGATCAGAAAGTCACTCTCAAAAATCCCTTACGTCATTTCTGTCTCAGCAGCATCCCAAAAAGATCTAGATCGAATCTGCCCTCCGATGAATGGCTACGTAAGGAAAGTTATCAGCACAGGTGTTTTATTATCTGACCACGAACCTAGAAATCTTTCCTCAGATACACAACCTTTCCTCCTCCACGTTGGTGGAAACCAGTGGTACAAAAACCGCTCCTATGTTGTTGACCTTTTCTCTAATCTGAAAACCACTGAACCCTTTAGAAATCACAAGCTGTTCCTCGTAGGCAAACCCCCCTCCCCCTCTCTACTGCAAAGTATTGATAATTCTGACCAGGCAGATGCGATTGAATGCCTAACAGATGTATCAGACGAGGAACTGATCAGGTATTATCGGCAAGCTGAAGCTCTACTCTTCCCTTCTCTCTACGAAGGGTTCGGCCTTCCAATTATTGAGTCCCAATCTCACAAGACATGGGTGATCACAACCCAAAAAGACCCAATGATGGATATCGCAGGAGAAGGAGCCACTCTTGTTTCTCCTAAGGATTCTGAAAACGCATGCTCTACTATTTTAGAGGAATATTCTAAGAAAGATGAACTGATCAAGGCTGGCACAAGAAACTTGGAAAGGTTTTCCATGCCCTTAATGATCAAGAATATTACCAAGTTCTACGAAGAAGTTGCCTCAATCTAACCATGAGGATTCTTAGGATCATACACTCCCTTAACCCAAAAGATGGTGGGCCTGTCGAAGCCAGTCTACAAAGCTCAAGGGCCTTGGAGAGAAAGGGGCATTACATCGAATTTGCGTCATTCGATCCCTCCGACTCTCCCTTTCTTCATAACCGAGGCTTCACGATGACGGGCCTTGGCTCTTGCTTCCCAAGGTATGGATTAAATTTTCGATATATTAATTGGCTTAAAATAAAGAGCCAAGACTTTGACTGTGTTCTTGTCCAAGGTATTTGGCAATTCTTAAGCTTTGGAACTTATTTGGCTCTAAGGAAACACAAAACACCTTATTTCGTGTTCTCCCACGGCATGCTTGACCCATGGTTTCACATCGGTCATCCCTTCAAATACTTAAAGAAAAGAATCTATTGGGCTTTAGCTGAAAGACGTGCTCTTCTCGGTGCCCAGAGAGTTCTTTTCACAACTAAAGAAGAACAAAAGCTTGCTCTTACATCCATGCCCAGCTCAAACTACATGAGTGAAGTTGTACCCTATGGGATTCGGCCCCCTAAAAAAATGTCCTTTAATAAAGAAGATTTTTATTCACTTTTCCCATCAGCTCAAGGCAAGAAAATACTACTTTTCATGAGTCGACTTCATCCCAAAAAAGGGTGTGATTTACTTTTGAAGGCTTTCTCCAAAATGCGCAATACTGAAAACGTCTTCCTAATAATGGCTGGCCCAGACCAAGTTGCCTGGAAAAAGGAGCTTCTCCTTTTAGCTGAGAGACTAAGAATCAACGATTCTGTTGCCTGGCCAGGAATGCTTGAGGGAGAACTCAAAGAACTGACTCTTCACTTTGCTGATGCTTTCATTCTCCCTTCCCATCAAGAAAATTTTGGAATCTCAGTAGCCGAAGCCCTCGCTAGAGAGATTCCTGTCCTCATCAGTACGAAAGTTAATATCTGGAGAGAGGTCGTTGAATCTGACGCAGGCTGGGCAGCAGAAGATACTGAAGAAGGGTGCTTGCATCTCCTTAATCTTTGGGTCGAAGAAGAAAATATTCATAAAAAAAGACTGTCAGCCAAGCTCTGTTTTGATAAGAATTTTAACCTTGATCTCAACGCTCATAAACTAGAAGAAACCTTAACTCTGAGGTCTGTATAAGATAACAGAGCATGACGGATATTCTTCAGATCACACCCTATCTTCCACCAGCCGTCAGCGGAGTAGGTGATCATGCCAACATCATTGAAAAAAAACTTATAGATAACGGGTGGACTATAGAAAGCATTTCAACAGAATCCATCAAGAAGAATCGGAGTGGAACCTTTTCCTTTGGAAATGGCAAAGAAAAAACTGAAGCTCTTCTTGAACAGATGTACAAGAAACCTCATCAAACAATTCTGCTTCATTATGTCTGTTATGGCTTTCACAAATACGGTGTACCTTTCTGGCTAATAAGAGCCCTGAAAAAGTTCACAAAGGACCCAAGAAACCGCCTCATCACTTTCTACCACGAACTTTACGCATTTGGACCTCCTCACCGTAGTGAGTTCTGGCTGAGCCTAATTCAGAGAAATCTGATTAAGAGAGTTTTTAAATATTCCTCTGCTCACATAACAAATTGCCACAAGTACCAAAAACAGCTTCTCCTTTGGAACCCTAAAGCAGAAATAAAACTCGCCTTCGTCTTCTCCAACATAGGGGAACCATCAAATATTGGACCCAAAAAACAGGGGTCCTGTGCTATTTTTGGGTCCCCGGGAAGAAGAAGAAGAATTTACAGAAACTTAGAACCCTATCTGAAAAGCCTAAAAAAACTAGGCGTCGATAAATTTATAGATATCGGAAATCCACTCCCAGAAAATGAACTCTCAAAATTTCGTCACCTTATTGAAACTACGGGTTTTGTTACTCCTCAGAAAGCCAGTGAGATTCTTTCTGCCGCAGAATTCGGCCTCGCATACTACAACCCCGATGAAGTTCAAAAATCTGGTATCTTTGCAGCATATCTAGCCCATGACACTAAGATCATCAACCTGACGGAACAGAATACATTCGGAGATCTAAGTTTGCACCAAGAAGAATACGAATCTCGAAGCATTTCCCACACTATTTCCACGGTAGAAGAAGCTCTTTCAGAAATCAAACTGTGAATCAAAGCAAGCCTAACCTTCTCCCTAAGACGACAATGTACCTTTTCTTTGCCTCCCCACAAAGGACTATCCGAAACTAACATTTCATTTTTCGATTGATCATAGTCGTTGAAAACACACATTTACTATCTAAAAAAACTCCTTTGTCACTTTCCCAGGACATACCTATTTCTACAAAGGATACACAGGCGAAAACACCCTAGCCTCCAAAATATAGTCGGGCCAGATACCGACCTCACTATTGAAGGCTTTCCAAGGTCAGCGAATTCATATCTCTCTAGATGCCTTAGAACAACTCATGGCCAATTGGGCATTGCAACACATCTTCATCACCCAGCAAATTACCTCGAGAGCGTCCGACTGAATATACCAACCATCGTCTGCATTCGGGAGCCTTATGATGCCATCCTTTCATGGATTGCCCTTGAACATCAAAGCGGCACTATTCGCAATACTTCTGAAAAGCACATCGAAGGCACTTTCCTTCGCCTATGTTCTTACTTTTGTGACTTTAACCAGCCCCTCTTATACCTTCGAGGCAACTCGGCAATCCTCTGCCCCTTTGAGCAATCAAAGGACGATATCAATCTCATAGTGAAAGAAACCAATGAGGTGTTTAGCAAAGATTTTCAAATGATTAGTGAAGACATAAAAAAGGGCGCACTTGAAGACAGAGTTGCCTATCATGTAGGCCCAAATGAAGAAAGAGAAGAACTGAAGCTGATTCTTAATAAGCTATGCAAACCTTTAAAGACGTCCAATTCATATCTTCGGGCATATCGATGCTATGAAGAGGTATTAAAGAAGTTCAAAAAACTAAACTACGCTTGAGCTTAAAGGGACTCATCTTACTGTATTTCTGGCTTCTTCTTTTTGAAGGAGCCTTGAGGAAATGGGTCGTCCCCTCCTTGGCCACCCCCTTACTCGTCGTTCGAGATCCCATCTTGATCCTCATCTACGTAAAAGCCTTTCAAACTAGGATGAGAATCCCGAATCACATAATCTCCATCATTGTCCTATTCAGCATCTCATCTCTTGGAGCAGCAATTCTCTTTGGCCATCGGAATTTGCCAGTTGCCCTTTATGGAATTAGGGCCAACTTTTTCCATGTACCTCTCATCTTCATCATGGGGTACCATCTAAAAGAAAAGGACCTAAACCATATCTTCAGGTTGTTTCTTTATACCATTCCTTTTATGACCATACTTATGCTACTGCAATATTATTCTCCAGAGAACGCCTGGGTTAATCGTGGAGTCGGGGGAACTGGAACAGCTGGATTTGCAGGAGCGGGAGGGCGCATGCGCCCACCAGGACTATTCAGCTTCACCAATGGATTAATTTTTTATTACACCCTAGCAACTGCGGTGATCTTTATTGCAATTTTCAAAAAAAAGCTCATCCCAAAATGGCTACTGATCATCAATGTCGTATGTATCCTAATAGCTATACCAACATCTATCAGTCGAACTCTACTCCTCTCTATTTCCATCATACTTCTCTTTACAGCCTTGATGTCTGCACTAGCCAATCATGGAATAAAACTCTTTTTTAAGATTTTCATCCCTCTTGGCCTTGCACTTCTAATCGTCACTAAAATACCAATCTTCGCAGAGGCACTAGAAACATTCATGGTCAGGTGGACAAATTCAACCACCAATCGCGGAGGTCTGGAACAAGCCATTCTCATGCGCTTTTTTGGCACTACATTTGGGAAACTCTTCGAAGACTATCCTCTATTTGGCTATGGAGTTGGATCAGGAACAAATGTAGGCCTTCGGATTCTTCAGCTTCCTCCTTCACAACTTTTCAATACCGAGGATGAAGTCTCCAGAGTTCTAGGTGAGCTTGGGTATATCATTGGCATCAGTTTTCTTCTTTTCCGACTCAGCCTAACCTTTGCACTTTTCAGAATGATAGACAAAAAGAACATCCAAAGCTACATCCTTTTTAGTGCATGCTTCATGTGGATTCTGATCGGACAATGGAAACAGCCTACAGCTCTTGGATTCACCATTTTCACAACAGGAATGTTGCTTGCTTCAATAAACATCTACAGAAAACAGAATATCGTTCAGCAAGAACACTCCTTCCTACCCTCCGCTCAGACTCAAGGACGCTCCTATCCTTGACTCATCAATCATGACAACAGATGAACGTAAACTCAACATCGTTAGCCAATTTCCCTTAATCAGAACGACTTCTTTACGACCTCAAGCACCAGTCAGAAAGTAGTTTTCGAAAATATGGTGTCTTTACTTCGGTTACTCTAGAGATCAACCAAGAAATAACGATGCTGATCAATAGTAAACATACAGACAGCAAAAGAATATCACCTGAAAGTTTTTCTCTCCCAGAATACTGCCCACCCCAAATTGAGCAGATACTTACCAAGAAGATCATCAGCGGAAAGTGAATCAGGTAAAGAGAATACGAAAAGTCAGCAAAATATCGATGGAAACTCTTCAGGAAAATGTGTCGCTCACTCTCAATGAATCCTACCAGAATAATCAAATAAATAATTGGAATTAAATAGACCATCTTAGTATGTGGGAAAATTTTCGCCTTATATAGGGCTAGGGAAATTAGCAGCAAACTGGGTCCAATGATCCTAAATATCCAATGACCCTTCCGTATCTGCGAAACCACCGCTCCGAGAACCCACAGAGCAAAGCCCTCAAAAAGATGTAGAGGAAAAACTGCAAAAAGGCTGAGCAATACGGCAATTCTCAGCAACAAAGCTGCCGGGGAAAGTTTAATTAGGAACATTGAAAAAAGAAGTGGTCCTGATGCGTAGTACCACCACTCATAGGACAAACTCCAAAGAGGTCCATTCGAACCATAAGTCGGAACAAAGAAAGGCTGAAGCATAATTAAATTTCCAAATAACGCGACTAAGTTCCATTGTTCTGAATAACTTGAAGTGATCGAGGGGATAAGATCTTTTTGCGACCCATCATATAGAGTAGGCGCGTCAAGAACGGCATATCCAAGAAGATCACAACAAAGAGTAAAAATAAGAGCAACCAGGTAGACTGGAAAAATTCGGCTAATCCTTGCGATGAAATATTGTGAATATGAAAAAGATCCGTTCTTCATTTTTGAAATCGTGCTTCCACCAACAAGAAAGCCGCTCATCACGAAAAAAACTAAGACGGCCTCATGACCAAATGACGTAATGAAGTAAAAGACTTTCACAATGAGAGAAGGATTCACCACATCTACAAAGTCAATGAACAATAGACTTCTAAGGTGGCCCAAGACAACAAGTAATGCAGCTACCCAGCGAGAGAGGTTGAGAACGTCACTTAATCCGGGCGAAAGCTTCATGATTTCGGCCCTCCTACATGCCGGAGCAGGGCCTCCTTAACTCGAGCGTAACCATTCTCATTCAAGTGCAAACCATCATATGCAAGATTATTCCCAAGATGCATATCAGGCCCGACTAAAACAGCATGTAGATCAACGAGTTCAATTCCTGAATCACTAACACGCTGCTTAAGTCCGAAATTAAAACTTTCAATCATATGGTTTAACCTCTCCGATTTGACCCAGGATTTAGACACTGGCGCTAAAGTACAAAAATAGACAGGGCAATCGAGCTTTTTGAGATCAGATATAAGACGATCAAGATCTCTTAATACCGCTGTATACTTTTGCTTTCTGAGGAGATTATTGATACCAACCCAAACAATTACTCTCGACAGTTTGTACTGAGCAATCGCTGCAATCCTATCTCTTACACCCTCTAGGGTGTCACCCCGAATGCCTCGATTTACTACGGGTCCGATTTCAGGCATAAACTCATGCCATTGAACCTCTGACACCAGTGAGTCTCCAATGAGAAAAGTCGACTTTTCAGATACCGAGTAGCTTAAGCTCAGTTTACGCTGAGCATGATAAACTGGATTATTATGGTAATCTTTGAAAAGAGTGGAAATGGAATTATTGCGGAAATAGCGTTCAGCTTTCTTGATCAACCTGAACTCAGTAATAAGAACCAGCAGAAGAAGCGTTTCAAGAAAAAGCGTAACAAACGCCACACGAGTCATCCACTTGGCAATGCTTTGCTTACGGACTTTCAAGCGTGTGTTCATAACCTCCGTAGGCTTCCCTATCCAAGTCTCAATCATAACCTAAACATCGAAAATTAAAGCGTTAAGGTTGAACTGGAGTCGAGGTGATTGGAAGAAGATGGAGGTGGAAGAGTTGAAACTGTGAATCAAGAGTTCAGCCACCTTGAGAAGCCTTGGTATTGACAGAGGTTTATCAAGGTGGTTTACGAGGCGGAACCACTGATTTGTCCACACTAGCACAAAGAGATGAAGGTGGTGAGCTGGATTGATGAGGCTATTGTCTATTTCAAAATCGCGAACCACTCGTGTATGTTGATAAGTGATCAAGATTGGAGAAGCAGTAAAACAGATCCGCCGCAGTAGATCATAGGAGGGTGATGCCGCAGGTACTTATAGTGGAGGTCCTGGAACGTTTAAGAAAATGTCACATGAGCCCCTTGAGCATGGGACTTGCCCTTGCCGATCTTAGACAGGGGTAGAACAGGTGATGCGTGCTGGGTTATTGGTGGGAGTGGGAAGGTGATGACCCTTGGAGGCGAGAAGGCTTGGTGGTGTCGTGAAATGTGACAAAGGTGAAGCCAGATTTCTGGTGAAAGTGACAAAGCAGAGCTTTAGTCTAAAGTCCTATCATCATTAACGATCTTTCGTTGGGATCCTTGCCCTCTAAGTGGGTTCTTGAGTTGTCTCAATCCTAATTCTTTAGCAGCAAAACATTATCCTTCCTCGATCAGTTTCTCCATAGTTGATGTTGATAGTTCCCTCAGGGCTTTGCTCCTCATTGCGGAGCCTCAAGGAGTGTTGCCATACCGGGGTGATCCTCTACTAGTTCGGCAAGATTGCTGCGTCAAGGAGTCGTGATCAGTGCTTTTCCGCTCATGCTGCCCAAAAAAACTTTAAAAGAAATTGATTCTGTCAGGTATCCATAGGATACCCCTTTAAGAATACACAAATGGAATTCTTTGAGCATCACTTACCTTAAGAGGAAGAAGATAGATTAGGGATGCTTTTCAACGACTATATCTTCTTCTTAATCTTCCTTCCAATCGTCTGCGCCTCCTATTTTATTCTAGGTCGTGAATTCTGGAAAACCAGCGTCCTTGTAGGGGGCTCAATTGCTTTCTACATGTACTGGAACCCATGGAATATCAGCCTAATTCTGGGCTCCTTAGCCTTCAATTTTTTTCTTGGAAAATATATTTCAAGAAAAAAAAGGGCAAAAGAAATACTTACCCTTGGTATAATCGGGAATCTTCTCCCATTAGCTTATTATAAATATTCTACTTTCTTCTTTGAAAACCTTAATTCTCTCGGCGCCAACTTTAGGGTTAGTGAGATTATCCTTCCATTGGCAATTTCATTTTTCACATTCCAGCAGATAGCTTATTTAGTCGATTGTTACCGACTGAAAAAATTCGAATCATCATTCTTAGTTTATTCAAAATTCGTCCTGTTCTTTCCTCAATTAATCGCAGGTCCCATAGTACACCACAACGAAATGATGTCTCAGTTCAAAAAGAAATCATTGCTTGACATTAACTACGACAACATTTCCAAAGGAATCTTTATTTTCACAATAGGATTATTTAAGAAAAATGTCCTTGCTGATCAACTATCTATATGGGCAAACCAAGGCTATGATCAGGCTGGAATGCTAAGTACACAAGAAGCATGGGCAACATCCTTTGCCTATTCTTTCCAACTCTATTTTGACTTTTCTGGATATTGTGATATGGCAATTGGATCTGCCCTTCTCTTCAACATCAATCTTCCAGATAATTTCAATTCCCCATATAAAGCCATCAACATTCAGGACTTTTGGCGAAGATGGCACATGACTCTTTCACGTTGGCTCAGAGACTATGTTTACATTCCTCTAGGAGGAAACCGTTCTGGAGAGAACCAAACATTTCGCAACATTTTCCTAACTTTTCTCATCGGTGGCATTTGGCATGGTGCTGGTTGGCAATTCATTGCGTGGGGGACACTTCATGGTCTTGGTATAGTATTTTTCCTAATTTATTCTAAACTAATTCCCAACACACCGAAGTTACTCGCAGTGCTCACCACATTCTTATTTATAAATACCACATGGGTATTTTTCAGAAGCGAAAACATCAGTGATGCCTGGAATCTACTCACAAACATGTGCCAATTTACACCGGACCTCCCCCAAGAGAGAAAAGCTCATCTATCACAAAGGTCCCTCCTCCTGTTCTACATACTGTTCTCGTTTCTAATTTGCTTCCTGACAAAGAACTCTCAGGAACTAGCAAGGAAATTCTCGCCCAACTTTATTTGGCTGACATTCACCTTCATCCTATTTTTTCTGGCATTAACTTTCAAACCAGAAACTTCAGAATTTCTTTACTTCAACTTTTAATGAACGGAAAAAAGTTTTTTTGGACATTTTTTTTGGGAGCCTCCATTATCATCGGAACCAAGGTGTCTCTCATGATTCACATGAGAACTTCTTTTCCACCCCCAATTTACCATCGCATATCAACAGACGCGAAAACATGGTTTCTATCTTCAATCAAAGAAAAAGATTCTTTCAAGCATGCGATACTCGGATCCTCCTTGGGGCTAAATAATCTCGATGGAAATACTTTAGAGGAAAAGCTCAATGAAAAAGTAATCAATTTTTCCTCATGGGGCCTTACGCCAAAGCAGACCCATCAACTCTCATCAGTTTACCTTAAATATTTTGACTCGATAGAGAACATTACTATTGTCGTGCAAACTTTAGATTTCTTCACAGATGATTCTCTTGACGACGATGATCTCACTCTAATGGACCATTACTTCAAACATTCTTTTTCCTCTCAGGTCAACTTCTACTGGAAATTGCTGCCAAGGTTTAGAACCCAATTTAAATATTGGCTAAATTACAATAAGAATCACATGAACCCATCCCGTTACCAATTCTTAGGCTTTGACAACACAGGCTCTGTCCCTCTTCATATACCTCAAGGAAATATTTCTAACCACCGATTCAACACTCCTCATCAAAATTTATTAAAGAAAGATAGCTTCTTAACTTTAAGAAACCTGATCTCTTTTCTCAAAGACGAAAAAGCCCTAAATGTAAATATTCTCATCTCCCCCTATCGAAATAAAGTAATAGAGAAATCAGAAACCTTATCCGCTCAAAATGAATTCTCACGAAAGGAAATACTTGAAATTAGTCATGAATTCGGAATCGACGTGTATGATTCCCAACAAGACTTTGGAGACAAAGACCATCTATTTGTTGACAGAAGCCACTTAAATCCATCTGGATCAAAACTACTAACAATAGCCTATGTTGATAAATTATACTCACAAAGGGAAGACGCTGGAGAACTCTAGGCAAAGTCCCATTTCAGTGGAACAAGTAGTTCTAAGGCAAACCTCATTCGTATTGTTAACACGCGTCGAGTGAAAGGAAAGATGCGCTTGTCCACAAGAGCTTATCAAGCAATCAGGTACAAAATCCGACATTAGAGATCTGGTAATCCCGATTGGAAAGGCCATTTACACATTCCTTTTGTTCCGTTCGGCCTCCCTGTGCGGGCGTAACCGACGACCGACTCCACAGGAAAGACCAAATTTAAGACGCCTTATAAATTAACCTAAGAAGGTTACTTGGGATAGTGCGAAACTTGACGAACTCTACCTCTATATACCGGCCTTTACCGTCCATGCAGAGCCCTTTACCTTCTTTGTGAACAGTAGAGAATAAACTCAATACTAGTAAATTGAGAGCCTTCGTCAGGAATAAAAATTTCAGGTCTCCTATAACGAGCAAAGGCCTACTGATTTTTTTTGGGTTTAGTAGTTCTGTAATGCTTCTGACCACCTGATGAAGGGATTCGAAAACTCAAGATCCGACCCCTGACTGAATTTTCCGTCAAGAAATTCGTAAATGATTGGCTTTGGATAATTGAGTATGACTCGGCTTCTGCTCTCTAAAAATAAGGATGACCCCAGCCATGTAGCAGAAGAGGGAAGTTTCAAGAGTTCAGTTAATGTTGGAGCAAGATCAAGCTGGCTTCCCGTTTTGTTATTGGAGGAAGGGGGAAGTTCTGGATGATAAATAAAGAGAGGAATGTGTTCTTTCACTGTGGAGGGGAGTGGGTAGCTTTTGGCTGGGTAATCAACTCCACTAGCATGATCTGAAAATAAGAAAAGGATAGTATGGTCTAGGAGCCCCTTTGACTTTAGGGACCTGAAAAAATGACCAATTGCATGATCAACTTCATGGATGGACCTAAAATAGTCTGCTTGCAGTTCATTGTAGATACTGGTGTCGAGGCCATCGGAAAATTTTCCATAATTTTGATATGGGCCATGGCTTTGCATGGTAATGAAATATGCAAAGAAGGGTTCTTTAAATTTCTCTAGCTTGGCAAGGCTTTGATTGAAAAAGTCGATATCCTTGGAGTTCCAACCTTTGGCATTCCCAGTAAAAGATTCTTTTTCGAAAAATTCATCAAATCCCGATTTTCTTAATAATCGATCGCGATTAAAAAAATTACCGATATTTGCGTGAAAAGCCAATGTATGATATCCTTTCTCCTTTAGGGTGGCAAGTAATGAGGAAGTCTCACTCATCTTCAAGCTGTTGAATCCACTTCTGCCGTTTACAGGAAGAATGCTATATAAGGCACTTAGCTCAGAATCTTGACTGGCACCACCTCGATGCTGTGCAAAAAAATGAGGAAAGTAGACCATCTGATCCTTGAGAGCGTTCAAATTTGGGGTTAACTCTTTGCCTCCGATTTTGAGGGTAAGAGCTTTGGCATCTAGGGATTCCACCTGCAGAAAAATCACGTTATACTGAGTTCGCTTGGCATCGGGTTTTCGAGAAGAGGGGACAGGGTTTATTCGTCCAGGAAAGTCCGGTATCTGACTGTTTCTCCTGGAGACTATCAGAAAGGCTTCAGATAGGTAGAAGGGAATGAAACCAAACTGTTTCGCCATATGAAGTTCATTATGCTTTCTTACCTTAAGAATGCCGTGACGTAAGCCCAGAAAAAGTGGTTTGATAATGAGTAAGAGAATAATGATTAAAAGAGCGATCTTGAATAAGCGGGAAGCGGTCTTTTCTACCTGCGGCCTATGGGGAGCAGAAAACCAAATGGAATAGGCCAAACTGAAGGAAATAGGCAGAAACAGTAGTATTTCCTTTATTGTAATGAGTTGACTGAAGATCTGACCTGAGACATCATTCAGAACGGAGCCTGTCAACGAAAATGGGAGTCGGTTGGTTAAAAATAGCGTGTTGAAAACGCTGTAATATTTTGATAACAAGTCTGCGGAACTCTGGTCTTGAACGCCAGATTGGGGGATGTCTATGACCA
>Ga0233432_10003454_pt1 | contig 14286 bp, 12 predicted proteins | sample SI_122_August201_6_FD_179870 | JGI IMG/M metagenome (GOLD analysis project Ga0233432, IMG submission 179870) | Seawater microbial communities from Saanich Inlet, British Columbia, Canada - SI_122_August2016_10_MG | ecosystem: Environmental > Aquatic > Marine > Inlet | place: Canada: British...
AAAGAGGTCAGAAACGAGATGTGATGCCCTCGAAGGTGAGAGAAAGAGATGGTCGGCGAGGTCTTTTAACGAAGTCTTTTCCGATGCGTGTTGGTAGATGAACTTGCGGATGAGGCTCATCCTCTCAGTTGAACCTGATGGGCTGACGGCGTGTTCTTCTAGATGCTCAAAGATACTCTGGCCAAGAACGATAAGGACTTCAGAAAGGTTTCGTAGACGATCTTCGTTGCGTAACTCGAGCTTTTCATATTCCTCTCGAATTCCATGGGGGGGTGGTTCTGATTTTTGAAGAGACCTAAAGGGACCAGCAAAGATAATGAACTGAAGCTGTTCATCGCGGTAATAGGGAGAAACGACTTCCACGAGTCCTTTCCAGCATCTTTTCTCAAAAGAGGAAGGTGAGCTTGAGGCTCGAGAATGAACGTCCGTTAGGCAGGTCTGTAGGCAAAAACGGTCCGCCATTCCTTTTCTTTTATAGCAACAAATAGGGTGCTGATGGTTGAGCCACTTTTTTGATATTTCGACTCCCCTGAGAAGGCCACGGGCATCGTGGAGGGTGAGGTTGACCCCGAGAGAGATTTCCATGGCTGTGAGCATGGGGTCGAGAGAGTCTGATGGTTCTCGAGGTAGATCGATAAACTCACTTAAATTGTCCATTTTAGCATATTAGGGCAGTTAATTAGCCTTAAATGTCATTTACAGAGGGGTCGACTTGGACAGAATAGACTGCATCTTTCATCATCTTTCTCGAATCAGCATGAGCCAAAGTCTTTCCTCAAATCTCCCCACAGAAGTGCCTTTAACCCATGATGTGGATATTTTTATCGCGGGCGGTGGACCAGGCGGTATTGGAGCCGCTGTAGCTGCTGGGAGAAAGGGAAAGAAAGTGCTATTGGCAGAGCACTATGGTTTTCTTGGAGGCATGGCGACCGCTGGAGAGGTGAACCCCTTTATGCCCAATCACCACGAGGGTGACTCGTTGGATAAGGGAATCTTTGAAGAGTGGTTGGCTCGCATTAAGGAATACAACCCAGGGGGTAATGGCAGGATCTTCGACCCGAATGCTGCGCGGTTGGCCGCAGAAGATCTCTGTATCGAAGCGGGGGTTCAGTTGCTTTACCATCACAGGGTCGTCGCCGTCAGCAGGACGGGCTCAAAGATTGAGCATGTCATTCTCCACTCCAAGTCAGGGATGACGGCCGTAAAGGCGAAAGTATTCATCGACAGCACAGGTGATGGCGACATGGCTCAATTGGCTGGGGCAGAGTTTGAAATGGGTGGCTTTGATACGCCCCATGTTCAGCCCATGACCCTATGCTTTAAACTGAAGCTCAATATCGCGGAGACGGGTCTCGATTATCGTGATGCCGTAGACGCTGTGGCTAAGGAGAGGGGGCTCATTCAGGAATCATTTAAGAAGGCTCAGGAGAATGGAGAAACGTCCAACCCACGGGAGAATGTTCTGACATTCGCCACTCATTACAAAGACGTGGTTCATTTTAACACAACTCGCGTGATTAAAAAATCTTCGGTCAATGGTTCGGAACTGTCTGATGCTGAGGTTGAAGCCAGAAAGCAGATGCGGGAGCTGATCACGATTCTGAGGAGAGACGTGCCCTGTTTTCAGAAAGCCACGATCCATTCTGTTGCACCTCAGATTGGCATTCGTGAATCCCGAAGAATTGTGGGCCATTATATGCTGACACAGGAAGACCATGCGAGATTCGCCACCTTCCCAGATGCAGTAGCTCGGGTGACTTACCCTATTGATATTCACAACCCCAATGGAACAGGGACCGAGATTCGCTTTCTGCCGAAGGGAACTTGGTATGAGATACCATACCGCTGTATCGTGGCAAAAGGAATCGAGAACCTTCTGATGGGGAGTCGATGTATCTCCGTGGACCACGGTGTTCACTCTTCTGTCCGAGTCATGCCTCCTGTCTGCTCGATTGGGCAAGCTGCGGGGACAGCTGCCGCTTTGGCCGTAGAGGGCGACTGTGACTGCATCTCTGTCGATGGCGTTGCTTTGAACGACGACCTTAAATCTCAAGGACGGAGTCTAGTGGAGTACGACCCAAATAGGGAATGGGGAGACCTTGAACCTGGCAATTGGCAGACCATTCAGAGAAAGGAAAGAAAAGGAGGCGTTCTGCTTTCCAGCTGAACCTGCCTATGGGGCATGATTTTTAGCTGATGCCTTCGCTTTAGACGACGTCGTTATCTTTGAGGTAACGGAACAGGGCCTGAGGTTCCCAGGGCTTCTGCAAGACGAGATCCGCCTCTTTTGCTAATTCCTGAAGAAGGTGTGTGTGACCTGAAAGAATGGCCATGTGAAAGGGGCGTTTTTGACCACCGAATTCTTGGTTGATTTCTTTGGCCCACTCTGATCCGGTTTTGGCATCTCCATCCTGATGTCCTTCGCCCACTCGGACAAAGTTATCGAGGATAATGAGTCTCAAATGTCCTCGGAACTGAGCATAGGCCAATTTCGCTGACTTGAGATCTTCGACATGATGACAGTCGAGTTTGATCTTTTTACAGAACTTGAGAACCAGAGTCGCACAGTTCAGGTCATCTTCGACGAGGAGAACGTCAGGGGGGTTTTCAACTTCTGGGGGAGGAGGAAGTGGAGAGGCTTCAGGGGAAACCTCAGGTTGGGGGGGAGGGGCTGAAGGTTTGGGGAGAAATTCCGCGGGAATCACTTCCTGTTTTTTTTCTCTGATAGCTTTGTTCTTTTTTCGAAAGCTTAGGTATTCGTCAAAGGCACCGTTTCCTGTTCTGACGTCCTTCCCAAAGAGTTCCCCCATTCGGTGAAGGTAGTAGCTGGGAATAAAGACGGGGGATAGAACCATGACGATCCCCATCGATGGGATCATGGAGATCACTCCGCTGCCGATCTGTCGCAAGGAAAAACCATCGAGAGAAAATTGGCCAAGTTGAATGACCTCTCGATCGCGATAATGAACGAAAAGGCCTGTGGCAACGGCCCCCAAGATAATGAGTAAAGCCAAGGCCGGCAGGAGGAATATTCTGGCCCGATAATGGGTGCTGATGAGGAGCCTCACCATGATGCACACGTAGACTGCCGTGAAATGAAGGGCTCCGGTCACTCTTCCAATCATGTGTAAGTCTTCTTCGAAGACTGGTCCTCCCACAGAACCGGCTGTTAGACCCCAGAAAGCATCGACGAGTGGAATGAGGATCGACAGAATGAGGGTGAGGAAGAGTTGTCGTCGTTCCTGGACCCTCTTGGGAGTCAGGGTCATGACGTGATCAGTGAATGCTTCTCTAAGAAGCTCTTAAGGTCAGCGGGGTTCCACGGCTTAGCGAGGACCATGTCGGCAAGATCTGTTTTTTCTCCCAACTGTTCGGGGTGGCCCGTGGTGATGACAACTCGAAACGATCTGGATTCTTTGGGGTAGGACTTTGCAATTTCATCCAGCCATTCTGCTCCAGTGCGACGATCGTGTTCAGATTCGACTCGTACAAAGAGATCGAGAAGAATCAGTTGAATCTGCCCCTCTAGCTCTTGGAAGGCTCGGTCTGCTCCGGTGATCGTATCTTCGTGAACACACTTCTTTCCAACCTTCTTACAGAATTTGATAGCGAGATTGGCACAGGCTAAGTCATCTTCAACCACAAGGACTTCCGCCTTTCGCGTGTTGAGGGCTTTCTTCTCTTTCAGGTAGGTGTCGACATCGGTGTGTCCTGTGCTCTTGGCTTTTCCGGCGTTCGCTGGCCATTGAAGAAGCATGTCTAGCGGAATCAGGATGGGGGTGAAGCCCAATAGAATAAAGACTGCTTCGATATTGGGCAGGTAGGCTCCGTCCAAGGTAGCGGTAAAGTCATACCAGTCCACGGTGCCAGCTCCGGTGGCATCTAAGGCCTCCTTGCCTCCTGCCACCAAAAAGACCAAGGCCATAGCGATGCCTCCGGCAATGGCGAAGGCCGTTGGAAGAAAAAGAAGACGCAGGGTGACAGGTTTATTGCTGAAGAGAAGCAGGTAGGTGGATAGGGCGACATAGAGGAGGACAAAGGACCCAGTGGCGATGAGGCGCCCTCCTTCAAAGTGAAGGGCCTTGTCAGCAGCCATGGTATCGAGGTCGATGAAGATGCCTGGAGGAAGAGCGAGGACCACTGCTCCTGCAATGAGAGTGAGGGTGTAGAGAATCCGGATCCGGATTTCGGGCCGTGCGATAAGGTTGAAAAGGGAGGTGAGGCTCATGCCTTCATCAGAGACGCAGCGTTGGCCAAGCCCTGTTTGAAGATCTTTTGGAAGACAGGAATGTCGAAGGGTTTCTGTTGGTGTAGATCCATTCCAGCATCGAGGCATTTAGCCTTGGCTTCATCAGCTCCACCAGCTGTAAGACCAATAATCCAGGTGCGACGCTGTTCGCCTTCCCAGGTGCGGATGTCTCGGGTGGCGGAGAGTCCATCTTGGATGGGCATGTGCCAATCCATGAGCACCATACCTCCTCCATGTTGCTTAACGGCTTCGACGGCATCTCGACCGTTGTCCACGAGTGTAAACTCTTGGCCCCACTTCTTCATCAATTTTTTGAGGACTTTTTGGATCATGGGGTCGTCTTCGGCGATGACGAGGTGGACGGACGAAAGCTCCTCTTCACCATCCGGCGATGGGTTTTGAGAGCCTTCATCTTGAATGAGGACTTTGTCATCGTGATGATTTTTAGAAGCTTTTGCTTCGGAGAGGGTGTACTTTGTGATCAGATTCCCGGGTGTCTGATCTCCTCCTATGACGAAAGAGAGAGCTTCCAATAAAACCTCAGAAGAGGTCGGTTTGACGAAATAAGCTTCAAAACCCGCATCTGACATGAGCTGGGAGTCACCCTTGCGTCCCATGGAGGTGAGCATGACCAAATGTGGAGTCTTGTCTGGGCAAGTTTTGGCGATGGAGATTCCAAGCTCGGCGCCATTCATGTCAGCCAGATCAAAATCGGTGATGACGAGGTCTGCCTTGGGCTTACTCTTTAATATTTCCAATGCTTCGTTAGCCGTCGAGGCTATGAAACAGACAATGCCCGAAGACTCCATGTTCCGAGCTAAAATTTTTGCTGTTGAGGGGTTGGGGTCGACGAGAAGAACGACTTTGCCTTGGATTTCTCCCTGATCCATGGTCTTGGATTCTTCTTCTTCGGCGATGAGTGGGAAGCGAAGCCAAAAGCTAGATCCTTTCCCGACCTCGCTTTCGACTCCCACGGTGCCAGACATCAGTTCTGCAATCTCATTACAGATGGCCAAGCCCAAGCCCGTTCCTCCATAGCGACGGGTGGTCGAGGCATCAGCTTGTTCAAACTTGTTGAATATTTTTCTGAGAGAACCCGTCGGAATACCGTCGCCAGTGTCCGTGACGATGACGGAGACTTCCACGTGATCATTCTCTAGAGGCTCCTGGGACATGGAAACGGTGACGCCTCCCTCGGAGGTAAATTTGATAGCGTTAGATATGAAATTTGTGAGGACTTGTCGAATTCTAGCAGGGTCTCCCTTGAACTGATGGTTGTGATCAGGTGGGTAGTCGATGGCCAGTGAAAGGTTTTTTTTGTTGATTTGAAGAGAGAATCCGCGACAAACCTGTTCGATCAGGCCGTAGAGATTGAAAGGAATGGTCTCCAGTTCAACTTTCTTGGCGTCGAGCTTAGAGATATCGAGGGTGTCATTGATCAGATTTAGGAGGCCCGTCGCCGAGGTGGAAATCACTTCAGCACAATCACGTTGTTCAGCGTTGAGCTCGGTTTCGAGCAACATGTGGCTCATGCCGATGACACTGGTCATCGGGCTTCGCAGTTCATGGCTCATGTTGGCCAAAAACTCACTCTTGGCGATGGACGCCTTTTCAAGATCCTCGATACGCTTCTTGAGTTCTTGAATGATTTTTTCTGATTCTTCTGAGGACACGGCTTGAAAATCTTGGGAGGACCTATCTTAAGGGCTGACTAACGAACAAAAGTGATTGCTTAGAAAATGGGGGAATCCAAAAGAGCTTAAGACTGGTGATTTCCCAGTGCGCTGAAAGCATAGACTTGGAGAAAAGGAGCCCTTATGGACCAACCCAAGCTCAAGACCCTGGGAGAACTCAGGGATAGTGGCTATCAGCCCCGCAGCGTTAGAGATGAAATCAGAGCCAATTTTATGGCTCAGGCAAAGGAGGAGACGGACCTTTTCCCGGGAATCATTGGCTATGAGAATTCCGTTGAACCCCAGTTGATGACAGGGATCCTTGCGAGACACGACATTCTGCTTCTAGGGCTACGGGGCCAGGCGAAAACTCGGCTGCTTCGTGGCTTAGTTCGCTTCCTCGACCCTTGGGTGCCGGTCTTGGTTGGATCTCCCCTCCGAGAAGACCCGATGGCTCCTGTTCTACCCCACAGTAGGGAGTTTATTGAAGAGAAGGGTGACGAGACCCCCATTACATGGATGCCACGAGAGGAACGTTTTGTTGAGAAATTGGCAACTCCGGATGCGACCATATCTGATCTGATTGGCGACATTGATCCGATTCGCGCGAGCCGAGAGAGACTGGACCTTTCTGACCCCAAGGTGATTCATTTCGGCATTGTGCCTCGTTCTCACCGAGGGCTCTTCTGTATTAACGAATTACCTGACCTTCAGCCACGGATTCAGGTTGGTCTGTTAAACATTCTGGAAGAGAAAGACATTCAGATCCGAGGTTTTCCGATCCGACTTGAACTTGATGTTCAGATGCTTTTTACGGCCAATCCTGAAGACTACACCAACCGGGGTAGAATTATCACACCTCTCAAAGATAGAATCGCCACCCAGATTATCACTCATTACCCCAGCGACAGGCAGGAGATCACGGCGATTTTTGAGCAGGAAGCGAAGGTGTCACAAGATATACAGGTCGACGTTCCTACGTTATGCAAGGAGGTCTTGGCGGAAATCTCAATCCAGGCGAGAGAGAGTGATCTGGTGGACCAAAGTTCGGGCGTTAGTGCGCGCCTGGGCATCACAGCATATGAGACGCTCGTTGCCCAATTAGAACGCCGTAGAATTCTTTTCGGCGAGTTGGATGATGGCTTTAGGTTGATGGACCTATACGCCTGCTTACCAGCGATCAGTGGAAAACTCGAACTTGTGTTCGAAGGCCAAGAGACAGGGGCCGAAGCCGTTGCCCATCGCCTCATCGGACAGGCGATTAAAGCGGTGTTTGCGTCGACTTTCGAAGGCGTCGGACTTGAGAGCGAGGACGATGGTTCTGACCCGTGGGGGAAAGTCTTATCGTGGTTCAATGGGGGTAAAGAACTCTCCCTGCTGGAATCGGATTCGCGAGAGGTTTATCGCAAGAAGCTCAGGGAGGTTCCGGGCTTGGAGGGGAGTGTGATGGACGTTCTCGACCTTGAGGGTGATGAACTTGATCTCGCCATGGCTCTTGTCATCGACGGCTTGCACCACCACAGTCTTCTGGGTAAAGAAGGATTGGGAGGAACGGTGGTTTATGGTGATGCCCTATCCGACATGATGGGTGATTTTGGCTGAAATGAATTTTAGCCCCAACGGCTTTCGGTATCTGGGGCGAGACAGCTCAAGAGACAGGCATATCAAAACGATGGAGGAGCTTCTGAAGCTCTTTCATCACCTCCTGCTCAAGACCCACGGAAATGCAGAGGAGGCTCTGGATTGGATGGACGAGCTCAAACGCAGGGGTTATATCGACGCCGATCTTGAAGCCTTTCGAGAGTTTTTGAACAAGAAGGGAACTGTCGAGCGACGTCCGGGAGGAGGAGTCGAGCTCACGAAGAAAGGGGTTAAAGAGTTGCGGCGACGATCACTGTTGAGTATTTTTGACGATCTGAAAGGAAAGGGCCAACAGGGGGATCACGACACGCCCCAAGACGGCATGGGCTCATCGGAACCTCTACCGGAACTTCGGGATTGGGAATTCGGGGATGATCTGCGTCACGTGGATTTCAACCAGAGTCTTCTCCAGCAAGTCCAGCGGACGGGTGGGACGGACCAGCCACTGGAGGAAGAAGACCTCAGGGTACACGAGACACGACACGCTGTGGGGTGTGCCACCGTGCTTCTTTTAGATGTGAGTCACAGTATGATCCTCTACGGAGAGGACCGCTTCACTCCTGCAAAACAAGTCTCCCTTGCCTTAATGGAGATGATCACCACTCGATTTCGCAATGACTCATTGGACGTGGTGCTCTTTGGTGACCACGCCCGCGTGGTTCCTCTGAAGGAATTGCCCTTTGCTCAGGTCGGCCCATTTCATACAAACACCAAGGCAGGGCTTGCCGCAGCACGGCGAATTCTGGAGCAAAGACATCAGGGCCAGAAGCGGATATTTATGATCACCGACGGTAAGCCAACGGTGATTGAGGTGCCTGGTGAAGGTATCTACAGAAATACTTTTGAATTGGACGACCGAATCGTGAATCGCACCTTGGATGAAGCCGTGATCTGTCGGAGAAAGAACATCGACATCCACACCTTCATGGTGGCTAGAGACCCTTGGCTCGAAGACTTTGTCCACCGGCTGACGGAACTCAATCAAGGAAAAGCTTATTTCAGTTCCGCTGATCGAGTAGGGGGATTTGTATTGAAGGACTTCGTCAGGGGCCGGAAAAGAGGGTGAACCCAAAGGGGCCTTCCATTTCTAATTGCGATCAGCTTGATTCTGAACAAGCAAGGGAGACAGCCCGCTGGTTGGTTTTTTCTCCAACACTCTGGGTTGAGTCTGAGTTTTTGTCTAGAAGGCTTCCTGACTGGTGGAGCACGAGCCATGAAGATTTGGCCTCATGGGGAGGGATACCCGATTTGGGAAGAATCGGCAAACTTTCTGAAGAACTGCTGGCCAGATTTATTTCACTGTCTCCAAACCTTCGTTTCATTCGAAAGGGTTGGGTTATTCAAGACTCCAAAAGGACGATCGGAGAGATCGATTTTCTAGTTGAAACACCTCAAGGCATCGAGCACTGGGAGTTGGCCACAAAATTTTATCTGTATGACTCCGCTTCCGACGCCTTCATTGGAGCCAATGGCAAGGATCATCTGAAGAAAAAGTTAGAAAAACTTAGAGGGCAGCAACTTTCTTTGGGTCAACATCCTCAAGTGTTGGACTGGTGTCGAGAAGAGAACCTTCCAGAACCCGACTCGTACCCTCTGATTAAGGGAAGACTATTTTACCGTGACCAGAAAGAAGAGGCTTCCTCGGATTGGTCTAAGGAGTTGACTGCGGAAGGGGATGTGGGATTTTGGCTTTTCCGCGAAGAGTTTTCTGATGCTCTGCTGTCTTGGAGGAAGGAAGGTTTGAGTTTTGTCCCTCTAAAACGCAAGGAGTGGCTCAGTAGAAACCTTTCGTGTGAAAACATAGTTGTTGAGGATGGACGATGTGCGGACCTGCCCAGATCTTTTCAAGGGATGCTCGTGGGCGGCTCGACGAGTTCTGAGGAAATTCGACGGGTCTACGTTGTTCCTAGGGGGTGGCCCGACTCGAAAAGCGTCGCGGATTCACAAGATTTTGGACCCCTTGAGGTGGACCCGATTAGGTACGGATTAAGGTCATAGGCTCCCCATTGAGTATCCCATGAAAATCGCCGTCATAGGCAGTGGCATCGTTGGATTGTCTTGCGCTTGGAGACTTTCGAAATCAAAAGCGAAGGTGCATGTTTTCGACGGAAACGTTGAAAGTCAGGAGGCTTCATGGGCGGCCGCGGGCATGCTCGCTCCCCACCACGAGGCTCAACAGGCTGACGAGCTTTGGAAACTATGCCGAGATTCTTTTCAGCTATGGAGAGACTTGCCTGAAGACTTAGGGGTCTCTTCCCACGAACTCGACCTTCGGTTTGGTGGAGGGTGGGTTCCCGTTTTTGATGAAGAGGTTCACCGTGACTTGATGACCAAACATGACTGGTTGAGGGAGCAGGGAGTACAGGCCCAATGGCTGGACTGCGATGCCGCCCTTGAACTTCAACCACATTTTAACCCAACCATTCTCGGAGCGCTTCAGGTTGAAGGCGGGCACGTCAATCCCAGACGAGTTTGCGAAGTCCTGCGTGCCAAGGCGGAGGGAAAGGGGGCTAAGTTTCATCTCGGTAAAGAGGTGAAAAACATCGAAGAAGGTCGTTTGAGCCTTGCGGATGGAAAAATATCCACGTTCGATCATGTCGTCCTCGCAGCAGGAGCTTGGACCCCAGCATTGGCCAGCCTGTGTGGTCTTGAACTCAATGGTTTGCCAGTTCGAGGTCAGATGCTCCGGTTTGCTCCTCATCCATCTCTTAGCATGGGGCACTTTGTTCACAGTGACCAAGCATACGCGGTACAGCGTGAAGATGGTTCCCTTGTCATTGGTTCCACGATGGAGGAAGAGGGCTTTGACCGAACTGACAACCCCGAGTCCATCATGCGCCTCACCCAAGGAGCGAGGAGGGTCTTCCCCTGCCTGGAAGAGGTGAAGGTGATGGAGACGTGGACGGGGCTTCGCCCAAAACTCAACGGTGGTCAGCCTTTTATTTCACGGGTGAACGACCATCTGACGGTGGCAACGGGGCACTTCCGAAATGGCATTTTGCTTTCTCCAGTAACCGCACGGGTAGTTGAAAACCTGGCTTTAGGCAAGACTCTTGGCAAAGAGTTGGCTTATGCCAAGGTGTTTTCAAAACTTCCTTAGGCTTTCGTTTGGAGCCCGTCCGACCCGACACTTTGAGTGATCAGCCCCTTTGGGGTGGGATGGAGAATTCCGAAGTAAAGCCAGTTGAGGTGCTGGATAAATTGAGGTCTGTTCTAGATGAAAAAAGAACAGTCTCAGGCCTTGATGTAAAGACCCACGCTTGGTCGACGGAGAGTCGACGTAATCTTGAACGGATTGAAAAGGGTGAGGCGATCGCAGTGATCACCGGTCAGCAGCCCTCCCTTTGGGGAGGCCCTTCTCTCATTCTTCACAAGCTGTTAACCACCCTGAACATTGTTCGCTGGTTGGAAAGGGAGGGAGTTCCTGCCGTTCCGGTTTTTTGGAACGCCTCTGAAGATCACGACCTTGAGGAAATGCTACAGGTTGGTCTTCTTGGAAGAGAAGGGCAGATTCACCGTCATCGAAAAGAGTCATATCGTGATGGCATTTCTGCGGAGTTTCTTTCATCCTTCGATTATCTGGAAAAAGAACATAGCTTTTCACCTTTTGTTCAAGAAATACTTGGCCGTGGCTCAGTTCGCTTTGCTGGTCAGTTCACACAGTCTCTGCAACGAGCTTTTGGTGATCAGGGCCTGGTGGTGGTTGAACCGCGGGATCTGGTCAGCGTAGCATCTGATTTCTGGGGAAAAATTGAGGAAAGACAAGACGACCTGATTAGAGCCTACGATCAGAACGAGAAGGCGATGCTTGATCGAGGGCAATCCCTTCAGGCTCCACGTCGATACCCACTGCCCCTCTTCGGTATCCATGAAGATACAGGACTGAGAAAAGCTCACTCCTTGATTTCTGAAGGAAAAGAGTTCTCTCTTAAAGAGATGAGGGCCGGGGGTTGGCGAGCTTCACCCGGTGCTCTTCTTCGTCCCCTCATGGCTCAGTGGTGTTTGCCAATTGGTGTGACTGTTCTTGGCCCGGCAGAAGCCAAGTATCACGAACAATTGTTGGGAGGTTTTCAGCCCCTTGGTCTGAAGGCTCCCCTGATATGGCCACGATTGGGAGGCACGTGGGTGCCAAGTTGGGTGAATGAAAAGCTCAACCAGATCGGCGAGAATGCATCTGACCTGATCAAGCGCGGTCGTTTGGATGTCACCCTTGGAGGTGCCCGTGATATGGCCATCAAGGGGTTGTCGGCCCATCTTTTGGCCCTGCGTCAAGAAGGGGTCGGGAGAGGAGAGTCTGGATACATCCTTGATCGTTTAGATCGTGATCTCTTTTCAGCTTTGGGGCGATTCGAACGTGGACTTCTAAGGGAAGAACTCTTGGAGAGAGGCCTTTCCCCCAGAGAGGGTGATGGCCTGCTACGGTTTCTTCTGCCCCGTGGAGCTTTTCAAGAACGAGCTTTAGGGTGGGCGAGCATCCTTGAGAGCAAACAACACCTAAAAAATATCCAAGAGACCTTCGCTGACCCCTTTGATAAAGAGCATCGGATTTATTCATGAAGCTAGACTGCCTTTCTGGACCCCCTGCTCCTTGTGATCTTCTTGTTTTTGGGGCACACCCAGATGATGCAGAACTCCAGTGCGGAGGTACTCTGGCTAAGAGTTCTGCGCTGGGGAAGAAGACGGTGGTCGTTGATGTGACCGAAGGCGAGCTTTCGAGTAATGGAAGTGTCGAGGGTCGACGTGAGGAGCGAAAAGTTGCGAGTGAAATACTTGGCCTTGGAAATCGAGTTCAAATGAGGAGGCCCGATGGGGGACTATCTCTAGACAGAGAACTGGTGTCAGAGCTTGTGGCCGTGATTCGTGCCTTTTCTCCCAAGGTCATTGTGGGGCCACCACCTCATTGCCGCCATCCCGATCATCAGGCTTTACACGATGCTCTTAAGCAGGCGCATTTCTTTTGTGGACTCAAAAAGTATCGTCAGGAAATTCCGGTCGTGGAACGCCCCCTTCATCTCAAAGTCTTAGAGGTGGCTCAAGAAGAGCCAGACTTATTGATAGACATCTCTGACTATTGGGAGGTCCGACAGCAAGCCTTGTTAGCTTATTCGAGTCAGTTTGGAATAAGCGAAGGGCAGGAGGCCACCTTTATCAATTCGGGTTTTCTTGAGACCCTAGAGCGTCGCTACAGGGATTTTGGTGAGAGGGTCGGGGTAAAGTACGCAGAACCCTTTTTGAGCACTCGGCCACCCCACGTGAACCTTCCAACGGATCTGGTCAATTAAAGACTCCAGCTTCCGATTGGTGATGTCGAAGGTGGGGAGTGATCTGCCCTCAAACGAGGGCTGGGATTATGCTTCGACGATGGCCTCTGTCGGGCACTCATCAACGCAGGCCGTACAATCTGTGCAGATACTAGGGTTGATGACATAAATCTCACCCTCGGTGATGGCCTCTTCGGGGCAGGCTTCGGCACACATCCCGCAGGCAGTGCATTCATCGGTGATTTTATGAGCCATGGCTATTCCTTTGTGAATGAGAAAAGAAAAGATCCTGAGCTAAAAACTCTATAATCAGATTAAAAAATCTTAATAAAAGTCAAGGGCGAAACGTTGACTTTTTTGTTCCGACTTAGCCTCTGTCTAGCTCAGTGAATGGTTATTTGACGAGCCCACTGAAACCCATAAAAGCCATGGCGAGAATGGACGCAGTCACGAGACCAATGGGAACGTTCTTAAAGGCCAAGGGGACATCGGCGTTCTCAAGTTTTTCACGTATGCCGGCAAATAGAAGGATAGCTAGGGTGAATCCAATCGCTGAGAAAAGGGCAAAGAGGATCGCTTCAAAAAGGTTAAGGCCTTTCTGAATAGAGATCAGTGCGACCCCTAAGATGGCGCAGTTGGTGGTGATGAGAGGAAGGAAAATACCTAGAGAGCTGTAGAGGCTTGCCGAAACTTTTTTGAGGACGATTTCGACAATCTGAACAAGGGAGGCGATGACCAGAATGAACATCACCGTTTGCAGAAACTCCAATTGTAAAGGTTGGAGAACGAGATTTTGTAGGAGGTGAGTGATGGCCGTGGCTAAAACCATGACGAAAGCTACGGCCATGCCCATGCCAAAGGCGGTGTCCAATTTTCTAGAGACACCGAGAAAGGGGCAGATGCCGAGGAAGCGAGCGAGGACCACGTTGTTGACCAACATGGCACTGACGCAGAGGGCGAAAATTTCTTCCATGCTTATGACCTCCTTTTTTCTAGTAGGGTGACAATGGCAATGAGGAGGCCCAACCCGGCAAAGGCGCCTGGGGGCAGGGCGAAAAAGAGAATGGGGGGGAAGTCACCAGCGAGGGAGTAACCGAAGATGGTTCCAGCACCGAGTATCTCTCTCAGGGCAGAAAGGAGAAAGAGGGCCAAAGTGAATCCAATTCCCATGCCGAGGGCATCCATGATCGAGGGAAGAAGAGGGTTTTTTGAGGCAAAGGCTTCGGCTCGCCCAAGGATGATACAGTTCACGACAATGAGCGGGATAAAAATACCTAAGGCTTGGTCAAGTTCAGGAGAAAAGGCTTTGATGAGTAGGTCGACGATGGTGACAAAGGTAGCAATGACGATGATGAAACAGGGGATTCTAACGGTATCTGGAATTATTTTTGCGATCAGTGAGATAACGATGTTAGAACCGAGCAGAACAAAGGTGGTTGCCAGGCCCATCCCAAGACCATTG
>Ga0233432_10003456_pt1 | contig 14281 bp, 13 predicted proteins | sample SI_122_August201_6_FD_179870 | JGI IMG/M metagenome (GOLD analysis project Ga0233432, IMG submission 179870) | Seawater microbial communities from Saanich Inlet, British Columbia, Canada - SI_122_August2016_10_MG | ecosystem: Environmental > Aquatic > Marine > Inlet | place: Canada: British...
GAATAGCCGATGTATTGTTATCATCCATTAAAAAACCTAAATATTCCGTATTTAGATAAGGCAAGGACTGAAGTTGTATTTCACCTATATATTCATCCCTCAACACACCATCAGATGTCAACACTTCATCTTTATAAGAAGGATCTAGCCCAGAAATGAAATCAATATTTCCTTTTAAAAACTCTAGAAAGGCTGTTTGCTTGTCTTTTATAAAAGTAACAGAAATAGCATCTAAAAATGGAAATCCATCTTCAAAATAATGAGTGTTTTTTCTGAATACTAGCTTTACATTCTCCTTCCAAAGCTGAAAATGAAACGGTCCAGTACCGATAGGTGCATCTCTAAAGTTCGTATTTTCTACAATGATTTTTGGAACAACAGAACAATATGACATGGACAATAAACCGAGAAAAGGTGGGAATGGCTGTTTTAATGATATCCTAAGAGTACTATCATCAATAGCAACATAGTTAGCAACATTATTCATTACCCAAGCTCCTGGAGAAGCAATTGTTTTGTCTGTTAACCGACCGAAACTATACACAAAGTCCTGAGCCGATACTTTTCTATCTTCTTCTGAAGTGAATAAAGGATGTTCATGAAATAAAACATCATTCCTCAAATGAAAGGTGTAAGTCAAAGCGTCTTCTTTAATATCCCACGAATGGGCTATACAAGGCTGAACATTAAGATTAGAGTCTAATTGAACTAAACCATTAAATAATTGATTAACAGCCCAAATATTTGCTTGATCTTTAGCAAATGCTGGATCAAGACTTGTTATGCCAGCTGATTCATTGTATTTGAAGATGCTTAGATTAGAATCATCAATAGTATTTCTACATGAAAACGACAGTGAAAGAACACAAATAAATAAACAGAAATGGATTAGAGGGCGTATCATTCAGGGAGTAAAAATACACTATATCGATAAACATTCAAATTCCAGCCTAGAAGGATTATAAATGTGAACTTGTCGGAAGTTCAATCTATACTCAAACTTTGTGTAATGGTTAGCTTAATTGCGATAAACGATTTTAACTTTTTAGCGCTAACAAATGTTTGAGTTCCTTACAGACTGGAAAATGAAATTAAAAAACAATTATTAAATGACACTCTTGCTTTATTTTACGAGCAGAATTAAAAAAGAGTTACATACTTATGTAAAAAAAATAACTTTTGAGATTTTCAACAATTTAATTATCCGATATAAAAAGTTAATTTTGCCAGCGTATGGAAAATCAATCCACAGTAGCTTTTTATACTCAAGGGTGTAAACTTAACTTTTCTGAGACTTCTAGTATTTCTAGGCAGTTAGTCAATGAAGGCTATCAAAAGGTTGATTTCAAAGACAAAGCCGATATTTATGTCATTAACACCTGTTCTGTTACTGAAAATGCAGACAAGGAATGTAAACGTATTGTTCGCACTGCCTTAAAAACTTCTCCAAAAGCATTTGTAGTAATTGTTGGCTGCTACGCTCAATTAAAACCTGAGCAAATTTCTGAAATTGACGGAGTCGATTTAGTACTTGGAGCTACTGAGAAATTTAAACTCAACCATTATCTCAACGATTTAAGTAAAAAGGAAACTACTGAAATTCACTCTTGTGAGATTGACGATGCTAACTTTTTTGTAGACGCCTATTCCATTGGAGACCGTACTCGTGCATTTCTAAAAGTACAAGACGGTTGTGACTATAAATGCACCTATTGCACCATTCCTTTGGCAAGAGGAATTAGCAGAAGCGATAAGTTGGAGAACGTCATCAATAATGCTAAATCTATTTCAGATAAAGGCATTCAAGAGATTGTGCTTACTGGAGTAAATATTGGGGATTACGGCAAGGGTGAATTTGGAAACAAAAAACATGAGCATACATTCTTGGACTTAGTCAAAGAATTAGACGAAGTGAATGGTATTAATAGACTTCGTATTTCATCTATTGAACCTAATTTGTTGAAGAACGAAACCATTAATTTTGTGGCGAATTCAAAAGCCTTTGTGCCACACTTTCACATTCCATTGCAATCAGGTTCTGATGAGATTCTTAAGAAGATGAAAAGGCGCTATCTGACTGATTTATATACAGATAGAGTTTCTTACATAAAGTCATTAATGCCACATTGTTGTATTGGCGTAGATGTCATTGTAGGCTTTCCAGGTGAAACCGAAGAGCATTTTCTTGAAACTTATAATTTCTTGAACGAATTGGACATTTCTTACCTGCATGTCTTCTCCTATTCTGAGCGTGCCAATACTGAAGCCGCAGAAATGGACAATCCCATTGATAAAGGCATACGACACAAACGCAGCAAGATGCTAAGAGTTCTATCAGCCAAAAAGAAAAGGCATTTCTACGAACAACAAATTGGAAGTACTAGAGATGTAATTTTTGAAGGTGAAAATGAAGACGGTTTTATGTACGGATTCACCGAAAATTATGTGAGGGTAAAAACTCCTTTTCAATCAAGCTGGATAAATACCATAAAAAAAACAGAATTAAACCAAATGGATGAGAACGGAGTTTTTATCTTTGAAGAAGTATAACATAAGATTATGTATCCTAACATTAGCTATTTACTAAACGACCTTTTTGGAATTAACATTCCCCTACCCATTCAAACCTTTGGTTTTTTTGTCGCCATTGCCTTTCTACTCTCTAGCTGGACACTTTCAATAGAACTTAAACGTAAAGAAGATGAAGGCTTATTAAGTGCAACTAAACGCAAAAAAATTATCGGTGAAAAAGTAAGTCCTCAAGGTTTAATCGTTCAAGCCATAGTAGGCTTTTTGGTGGGCTACAAACTCCTCTATGCCGGACTGAACTACAGTGATTTCGTAAACAACCCACAAGGCATGATACTTTCTAGTGAAGGACACTTTGTAGGCGGTCTGATAGGTGCATTCATCAATGCTTATACGAAATACCGTGAGGTAAAAAAAGAGGAACTAGAAAAGCCTAAGACTATTACAGAAACAGTTCACCCTTATCAGTTGGTAGGTAATATCACTATGATAGCTGCTATTTCTGGAATTATTGGTGCTAAGTTGTTTCACAATCTAGAGAATTTAGACGAATTTATGGCAGACCCCATTGGTCAACTGCTATCATTTAGTGGGCTTACCTTTTATGGCGGTCTTATATGTGGAGCTATTGCCGTAATATATTACACCAAAAAATACGGTATTAACTACAAAATAATAAGTGATGCCGCCGCACCAGGGCTGATGCTCGCTTATGGTATTGGAAGAATGGGTTGCCACTTTTCTGGTGACGGCGATTGGGGCATTACCAATCTCGCTCCTAAACCTGAATGGATGAGTTTTTTACCTGATTGGACGTGGGCGTACACCTACCCCAATAACGTTATTAATGCAGGTGTTCCCATTGAAGGTTGTGTAGGTAACTATTGCAATGAACTATTGTACCCTGTATTCCCTACTCCTATTTATGAAATTGCTATGGCATTGGCATTATTTGGTCTATTATGGGCATTGCGTAAACGCATCAATATTGCAGGTATGCTATTCGGCATATATATGATTGTTAATGGTCTTGAGCGTTTTTTCATAGAGAAGATAAGGGTAAATACTAAATACATCATTTTTGAGAAGGAAATTACCCAAGCAGAGCTAATTTCTTTTGGACTAATCATTACAGGTATAATAATTGTGTATCGATTGTATGCCATTCATCGTAAAAAAGTAAGAACCTAGTACGAAAGCTAGCCATGAAAAAAACACTACTATTACTACTCTTACTCTCCAATCATTTAATAGGACAACCTATTATCAAAAACCTTGTTTTTGAAGGAGCTGGCGTCAGAGGCATTGCCTATGCGGGAGCCATCAAAACACTAGAGAACAAAAACCTCATGGATAGTATCCAAAAAGTTGGCGGAACTTCAGCAGGAGCCATTACCGCAATGCTAGTATCTTTAGGCTATAACTCTACAGAAATTGGACAGATAATTTGTCAAAAAACTTAATAAATTCAATGATGGCAAATACCTTTTTGTGGGTGGCATATACCGATTAAACAAACGCTTTGGTTGGTACAGAGCCAAACGCTTTGACAAATGGCTATCAAAGATAATTGAGGACAAAACAGCCAATCCAAACATTACCTTCAAAGAGCTTTCAGAAAGAAATTTTAAAGAGTTGTATGTTACTGCCACGTGTTTGAACAAACAAAAGGAAGTTATTTTTGGAAAAGAGCAATACCCCAATATGAAAGTCAAAGATGCCGTAAAGATATCCATGTCCATTCCACTATATTTTGAAGCTGTATTTATTGATAGTATTGGCACCATACACCCAAAGCCAAAGCGAGATGACCATCTAGACATTGTAGTAGATGGTGGCATTACCTCAAACTTTCCTATTTTTTTATTTGACACCATCATTGACGGCAAACGAATAGAAAACCCACATACTTTGGGCTTTAAAATTGACAGAGAAGAACAGATAGAACAAGACAGACTAAAAGGTACTATTGCACCTATTGAAATAAGCCGATTTAACGATTATGTATCGGCACTATACAATTACGTTATGGAAAGCCTAAATAGAACCGATTTCACTGAACAAGACAGAAAAAGAACGGTTTCTATTTCATCTAAAGGAATAAGCCCAAAAATAAAACGCTTGAGCAGTGAACAAAAAAGCAGTCTTATTAAAAGCGGACAGCTTTATAGCCAACAGCACTTTGAATAAATAATAAAGTATATTTGATTTCCTTAAAACCATTATTATGAAAAAACTACTCTACTACGCCAAACCCAGAATGGGACTTAGCGTTGGAAGACGCTTTTAAGCCTTTCTAATTAGCAAACACAGCCCCAAGAAGGTAATTCCTCCATTAATCATGAGCAGTTCAAAACCGAACGGAATATAGAGCTGTAATATGTAAGCCGCTACTGGCGACAGAAAAGCCACAATAGGCACTGCTTTATCCCTAACACTCCACTTGGTAAAAATACCAAAGGCAAATAGGCCTAAGAGAGGTCCATAAGTGTAACCTGCTACTTTGAATAAAGCCGAAATAACGCTATCGTCATTTATGGCTTTAAATATGAGTATCGCCACCACTAAAAGCAATGAAAATGCAATATGAACGTATTTTCTAGTTTTTCGACTGTTTTCTTTCTTTTCAATATCCAAAAAGTCCACACAAAAAGAAGTAGTCAGAGAAGTAAGTGCTGAATCGGCACTAGAGTAAGCCGCCGCTATAAGACCTAAAATAAAGAAGACCCCTACTCCTAAACCTAAATCGCCTTGCAAAGCCACCAAAGGAAATAAATCATCGCCTTTAGGGATATCTAAACCAATTTGCTGAGCGTATAAGTACAATAGAGCTCCAAGTGCCAAGAAAAAGACATTAACCACAATCAAGGCGACACTAAAGGAATATATATTTTTTTTAGCCTCAGATAGGCTTCTACACGATAAGTTTTTCTGCATCATATCCTGATCTAAACCCGTCATGACTATTGCCAGAAAAGCACCAGATAAAAATTGCTTGATAAAGTTCTGCTTCCCCTCCCAAAAGAACATTTTAGAGTATTCACTCTGACTAATAGTCTGCGTTAAGTCAATAAGACCTAAACCCATTTTATCTGAAATAAGCCAAATACTCACCCCTACTGCCGATAGCATAAAAAGGGTTTGTAAGGTGTCTGTCCAGATAATCGTTTTGATACCACTTCTAAAAGTATAAATCCAAATCAGTACTATCGTTAGAGAAACCGTTAACCAAAAGGGAACATTCCAAGCATCGAATATGGCAATCTGCATCACATTAGCCACTAAATACAATCTAAAAGATGCCCCTATTGTTCGAGAAAGTAAAAAGAAAAAAGCGCCTGTTTTGTGTGTCACTTCTCCAAACCTATCGCCCAAATAAGCGTAGATAGACGTTAAATTCATTCGGTAATATATGGGCATAAGTATATTAGCAATAACTAAATAACCAGCCGTCATACCCAAAATCATTTGCATATAGCTGAATTGACTATCCGCTACCCAACCCGGAACAGATATGAAGGTCACACCAGATAAGGTTGCCCCAATCATACCAAAAGAAACAATGTACCATGGCGACTGCTTATTACCTAGAAAAAAAGTTTCATTACTATCATTCTTACCTGTCAAATAAGAAATCACAATAAGCCCCACAAAGTACAAGGCAATAATGGTAAGGATTAAAATTGGTGACATATTTTTAGGCTAGAGAGTTTTCATAAGGTGTTCGGTTCACTATCGAGCGACCGAGCGTCAGTTCATCAGCATATTCCAGTTCATCACCAACAGATATACCACGAGCAATCACCGTCATTTTAACATCGTAATCTTTCAATCGCTTGAAAATGTAAAAGTTGGTGGTATCACCTTCCATGGTGGTACTTAATGCCAAAATAATTTCTTTAATCTTACCCTGTGCTACCTTCTCAACAAGGGAATCAATAGTAACATCATCTGGACCAATACCGTCTAAGGGAGAAATAACATCTCCTAAAACATGGTATTTACCCTTAAACTGATGGGTATTTTCAATCGCCATTACATCGCGAATATCTTCGACTACACAAACCGTATGCTCCTCCCTATTCGGATTAGAACACAACTCACAAATATCTACATCAGAAATATTGTGGCATTCTTTACAGTAATTGATGTTTTCTCTGAGATTGATAAAAGCTTCTCCAAAGTCACGAACCTCATTTTTATCCATTTTCAACAAATGAAGTGTAAGGCGTAGTGCAGATTTGCGACCAATACCAGGTAACCTAGAAAATTGCTCAACAGCATCCTGAATGAGTTTGGAGGAAAAGTTCATTATACAAAAATAACAGATTAGAGCAATAAAATACCAATTGAAATAGAGAGTTATTGACAAGGTAAATTACTGAATCTGAACAATAATTCTATCTTTGCGAACATGCTATTATCGGTTATCATTGTTAATTATAAGGTCAAAAATCTGCTTAGGGATTGCCTTAAAAGCGTTGAACTAGCTGCTCAACACATGGATATTGAAATATGGGTAGTCGATAACCATTCCAATGATGGTTCTGTAGAAATGCTTCAGCAAGAGTTTCCACAAGTCAATGTCATCGCAAACACAGAAAACAAAGGTTTTTCAGTTGCCAATAATCAAGCCATTGACAAGGCAAAAGGAGAATATTTACTCATTCTCAATCCTGATACCCGTGTTAATAAAAACACCTTTCAAGACTGTCTAACATTTAACCAATCAACAAAGGACTGTGGTGGTATAGGCGTAAAAATGGTAAACCAAAAAGGGAGTTTCCTAGCAGAATCAAAAAGAGGTTATCCTAGCTTATGGACAGCAATAAACAGAGGATTAAAGCTCTACAAACTCTTTCCAAAATCGGCATTTTTCAACCCATACTATCTAGGACATTTAGACCAAGACAGCTGCCACAAAGTAGATGTGTTAGCGGGAGCATTCATTTGGATAAAAAGAAGCATATACAAAGAAGTAGGCGGTCTTGATAATGACTTCTTCATGTATGGTGAGGATATTGATTTATCCTACAAAATTAAGAAAGCCAATTACCAAAACTACTATTTGGGAACAACGAGCATCTTGCATTACAAAGGAGAATCTACCGATATGTTAAGCATGGATTACATTAACCGTTTCTACGGAGCAATGAAAATTTTCACTAAAAAACACAAGCCTTTCACCTACCCCTTATTTCATTTAGCCATAGGACTTATGATGATTTATAAGAAAGCATTGCTTTACCTACGATTAATTCTTGTTAAAAAAGCCTAGCTAATAAGCCGAATATTTTACTAATTTAGCCAACAGAAAAAACAATCTTTTTACATGGCAAAAGTTGAGTTAATCATGCCTAAAATGGGCGAAAGTGTTGCAGAAGCAACCATCATCAGTTGGCACAAAGAAGTTGGCGAAACCATCGAAATGGATGAAACCATTGTCGAAATTGCAACCGACAAAGTAGACTCAGAAGTTCCATCCTCACTAGAAGGTAAGCTTGTAGAAAAATTATTTGACGTTGATGCCGTAGTAAAAGTTGGCGAGCCTTTTGCCATTATTGAAACGGATGCTGACGAAAGCGATGTCCCTACTGCTGCTGTACAAGAAGAAGTTGCTCCAAAAGTGGAAGAAGTCGCTCAAAAAGTAGAAGAACAAATTGAGCAAGTCACTGAAAGTATACAAAAGATAGAAAATACAGGCGATAGATTTTATTCGCCTTTAGTACGTTCTATTGCCTCTGAAGAAGGTATTTCAGTAGAAGAGCTTGACACTATAAGCGGAAGCGGAAAAGACGGTAGAGTTACCAAAAACGATTTACTTATCCACCTAGAAAACAGAACATCTGGTCAACAACAGCCTGCTCCTTCTACTAAGCCAGTAACAAATACACCTCCTCCATCACCTGCTCCAAAAGTGACTACTCCACCAAAAGTAAGTGTTAGTGGCGATTCGGAAATTATTGAAATGGACAGAATGAGAAAACTCATTGCTGACCATATGGTGATGTCAAAACAAACCTCTCCACACGTTACTTCATTCGTAGAAGCGGACGTTACTACTGTTGTAAACTGGAGAAATAGAATCAAAGGAGAATTTAAACAACGTGAAGGACAAAACATCACCTTCACCCCTATATTCATAGAAGCTGTTGCTAAGGCCATTAAGGACTTTCCAATGATAAACGTTTCTGTTGACGGTACCAATATTGTAGTCCGCAAAGACATAAACATAGGTATGGCAGCCGCTTTACCATCTGGAAATCTTATTGTGCCAGTCGTAAAAGGTGCAGACCAAATGAATTTAATGGGTATTACCAAAACGGTTAACGATTTAGCCAATAGAGCTAGAAACAACCAATTGAAACCTGACGAGATTCAAGGCGGTACATTTACCCTAACCAATGTAGGCTCTTTTGGCAATGTAATGGGAACACCCATCATCAACCAGCCTCAAGTAGCTATCTTGGCGGTAGGTGCTATAAAGAAGAAACCAGCGGTTATTGAAACCCCACAAGGCGATTTGATAGGAATACGACACATGATGTTCCTTTCCCTATCGTATGACCACAGAGTTGTTGACGGAGCATTAGGCGGTAGCTTTTTACGAAAAGTAGCCGATTATCTAGAGCAATTTGACGACAAAACATCTATCTAAAATATCACAATGGAATTATCATTAAAAAAACCTATTGTTTTCTTTGATTTAGAAACAACAGGCGTAGCTGTTGCTAAAGACAGAATTGTTGAAATATCTGTATTCAAAGTGTACCCCAACGGCAATAAAGAAAATAAGACTTGGCTAGTTAATCCTACTATACCTATCCCTGCTGAAACAACAGCCGTACACGGAATTGACGATGCTAAAGTAGCCAACGAACCTACGTTCAAAGAGTTAGCCCATGACATCAAAAATATGATGGAAGGCTGTGACCTTGCTGGATACAATTCTAACCGATTTGATATTCCCCTACTGGCTGAAGAATTCTTGAGAGCCGATGTGGATTTTGATATGAAAAAGCATAATGCTGTTGATGTTCAAAACATCTTCCACAAGTTGGAACAACGAACCTTATCGGCAGCTTATAAGTTCTATTGTGCTAAAGACTTGGAAAACGCCCACAGTGCCGAAGCCGATACCTTGGCAACCTATGAAATTCTAACCGCTCAATTAGACAAATACGATGAATTAGAAAACGATATTAAATTCCTAGCTGAATTTTCTACTCGAGGAAACCCTTCTGTAGATATGGCAGGATTTATCGTTTATAACGAGCACAACGAAGAATGCTTTTCATTTGGTAAATACAAAGGACAAACGGTAGTAAGTGTATTAAAATCTAACCCAGGTTATTTTTCGTGGATACAACAAGCGGATTTTCCACTCTACACCAAAAAGGTATTGACACAAATCAAGCTAAGGGATTTCTAGAATGGACGATTCTAGCATTTTATTACACCTTTTACTCGGGCCTTTAATGTTGGTAATTAGCCTAATTTACGTTTTTTTTCCACCTAAGAAAGTCAATATGATCTATGGACACAGAACCTCACTGTCCATGAAAAACCAAGATACTTGGGTTGAGGCTAATAAACGCAGTGCTTTAATGATGCTTTTAGTCTCTGCACTAACGATTATCGTTCAGTTAATTGGTATCGTTTTCAAAGTCAATCAAGAAACAACTTTACTTTACGCTACCATCTTTCTTGTAACTGGATTGATAATTGGTGTATTAATCGTTGAAAAACAACTGCGGTTTATTTTTGACAAAGACGGCAACAGAAAATAGTAATATGAAAATCATTTGCATAGGAAGAAATTACGCTGAACACGCTAAAGAGCTGGGAAATGCTACTCCCACAGAGCCTGTATTTTTCCTAAAGCCTGATACAGCCATATCGCCTAAGGGTCACCCCTTTTTCATTCCAGACTTTACGGATAATGTACATTATGAGGTGGAGGTGGTCATTCGAATAAATCGCCTTGGCAAACACATTGAAGAGCGATTTGCACACAAATACTATAGTGAAATTGGCTTAGGCATTGATTTTACCGCTAGAGATGTACAAGAAGAAATAAAAGCTAAAGGTTTGCCTTGGGAAAAAGCCAAAGGCTTTGATGGCTCGGCAGTGATTAGTAGAAAATTTATCTCTAAAGACGATTTAAACCTTTCGGATTTGAATTTCTCACTTACTAAAAATGGTGAGACCGTACAATCAGGCAATACAAAGGATATGCTCTTTCATTTTGACAGCATCATCGCTTACATTTCACAATTCTATACCCTAAAAATTGGGGACTTAATCTATACTGGGACACCATCTGGCGTAGGTCCTGTAAAAAGTGGCGATACACTAGAAGGGTTTATAGAAGATGAAAAGATGTTCAGAGTGAACGTTAAATAAACTTATTGAATAACGCTTAAGCGTTCTACAAGCGTGGTATCTCCCGCTTTAACTTCAACCACATACACCCCACTTTTCAGAGAAGGTAAATCAATGCCAATTCGTGAGTATGTCCATGGGATTTCGCCCTTTACCACTACTTTCCCTTGTAAGTCGATAACTCTATAGCTGATTTCACTTTCATTAGCGGAATAGACATATACCCTAGCATCTGAATATGCAGGGTTTGGATACACTTCTAAAGTTGGTGTACTTACATCCTCTACATCAAATAATAAAGCATTTGCTAAGGCGTAATTGGGAATACCAAAACCTAACTGCTCATCAGGATATTCGTACAAATGCGCACTTTGGATAATGGCATTAATGATTTGCATATTGCTTTTATCGTAATGGGCTTGCCACAAACAAGCCGTCATCCCAGCAATGACTGGAGAGGAAAAGGACGTTCCATTACTCGTTGCAATGGTATTGGACTGCGTAATTATGGCTGTATTCCCTCCTTGTGCTGAAACGCTAGGCTTTACCCTACCATCAGGCGTTGGACCATAAGACGAAAAGGAAGACACCTCTCGCATGGCATTGACCGAGCCTACACTTAAAATACTATCTGCATCGGCAGGAGCACCAATGTATTTCCAATTGCTATTGCCAGAGTTACCAGCTGAATTGCACACAATTATTCCCTTACGGCTGGCTAAAGTAGCTGCTCGAGATATAACGGTTGTTTTACCGTCCATATCCGCATATGAATGGTCATGCCAAGGGTAGTCAAAAGTGGTATATCCTAGAGAGGAATTGATAATATCTGCCCCTACACTGTCGGCAAATTCAGCGGCTACTGCCCAATTGTATTCTTCTATTAATGTTTCAGAACTTACATCTTCCGTACGCAAGAGCCAATAACTGGCTTTGGGAGCTGTTCCTAAAAACTCACCTTCTAGATAGCCTCCCATGGTTGACAGTACCGACATACCGTGGTAATTGTCTTCATAGACAGAAAACTCTCTGTCCACATAATCCCAAGTACCCAATATCTGATTGTTAGCGTGCAAATGGCTAAAGGCATCAATAGTATTCGCATTTCGAAAACCAGAATCAAAGACCGCAATGTGCATGCCTTGCCCTTGATAGCCTTGAGCGTGTAAAGAAATTCCACCAATCATTTCAATTTGATTTTTGGCTGCAGCGTGAGTGTTTTCATCAATAACAATACCATCGAATTTAGAAGCATAACGACTTGACGTATCCACAGCAAAATAACCCAAGGTGTCTATACGCTGTATGAAGTTCATTTGCAGTAAGGAATCAATAGCATTAGTATCTGACTGTAAAGCAGTTACACCATTTAACCACTTGCTTTTGTTTAGCACTTCAAAATTGAGATTTTTAAGGGCTGAGAGGTAGTCTGAAGAGATGGGGTAATCGGTATAATCAATGGGAATGTTTTGCTTTTCTCGTCTGGCTATGGAACGTTCTGAGAACAAATCTGAAGCGGAATAAGTGCTATTGGTAATGCTTCCTTTATCGCTAAATCCAATCCACAATTTATAGCCTATACCCTCTTGTGACCAAGATAAAAGGGGTAAGAAAAGTAAGGCTATTAATACTCTCATTTTTTAGCTATAAATCCGCCTCCAACAACATCATTGCCTTCGTAGAAGACGGCAGATTGTCCGGGTGCTATACCTTCTACTTTTTTGTGGAAGAGTACTTTAACTTCATTATCGTCCAAACTAAGGGTTGACATTTCCCCTTGGTGCTTGTACCTCACCTTGGTTAAAGACTGCATCTCTTCTGGAATGTGGTCGTATTTTACAAAATTGATGTCTTTAACGTACATCTCTTGCTTGTTCAAATCCTCTTTAGAACCAATCACCACTTCATTAGTGTCTGGCTTAATCTCTATAACGTATGAAGCTTCTAGACCAAAGGAAACGCCTAGTTTTCGCTGACCTATGGTATAAAAGGGATAACCATCGTGCTGACCGAGTACTTCGCCTTTGGTATTGACAAAATTACCGCCTTTAACGCGTTCTTCTAAACCGTCAACCCTACGCTTCAAAAAGCCTCTGTAATCGTTATCAGGAATGAAGCAAATCTCATAACTCTCTGGTTTCTTTGCCAATTCCTCATAGCCTCTGTCAATCGCCATTTGCTTAATGTCTTCTTTGTGGTACTTGCCCATAGGAAAGATAGTTCTGCTCAGACAAGCTTGAGATAAACCCCACAACACATAAGATTGGTCTTTCCATTCGTCCAAACCTTTGGAAACCACATAGCGGCCATTTTCTTCTCTGACCTGAGCGTAATGCCCAGTGGCAATGTATTTACACCCCAATTGATCGGCACGTTTGAGTAAGGCTTCCCATTTGATGTGGGTATTACACAAAACGCAAGGGTTTGGCGTACGTCCGGCAATGTATTCGTCCACAAAGTTATCAATGATGTAATCGCCAAACTCATCGCGAATATCAAGTATGATATGGGGAAATCCGCAGTCCACAGCCAACTGACGGGCATCGTTGATGGAATCCAGACTGCAACAGCCTGTTTCTTTATTAGAGCCGCCAGAATTGACGTAATCCCATGTTTTCATGGTAATGCCTATCACTTCATAGCCTTCTTCATGAAGCATCAGAGCCGTAACGGTACTGTCTATACCTCCACTCATTGCTACCAGTACCTTTCCTTTACTCATTGTTTTCTTGTGTTTGAGCTATGCCGTTTTCGTAATCTATCTTGTAATCAAAAGAGCCATCGCTTTTGTAATACTTCCATATGCCTTCTTTAAGGTCATTGAGGTATTTGCCTTCGTAGGTCTTTACCCCTACCGAATTGTAAAGTATGTATTCCCCTTCTAGCTTTCCATTGGCATAATTGGAGACTAGTTTCAGTTTACCGTTTCTATAATATTGGGTGTTTTCACCTTCTTTCTTACCTTCTTTGTAATTGGAAGACTCTAGCAGTTTGCCATCTAAGTAATAGGCTTTTGTTTCGCCATGCAATTTGCCCGCTTTAAAGTTTTCATCTCGGATAAGCACACCGTTTTGGTCGTAATACTTCCAGAGCTGTACCTTTTCCTCATTCTCATAAACCCCTACTGCGCTTACCTTTTCGTTAGGGTGGTACAAACGAGCCGCCGCCGAAGCACCTTCGTTGAAGTACTCCAAATTGGCTTTTAAAATACCACGCTCGGTGTAGTACAAAAATATACCTGTAGGGACATCGTTCACAAAAGTACCCTCGTAACGCAGATTGCCGTTATCGTGCTTTTGCGTCCACTTCCCTTGCTTTCTGCCCAATTCGTCAGTGCTGTTCTGTGCAAATGTAATAGCAGACAAGA
>Ga0233432_10003457_pt1 | contig 14280 bp, 8 predicted proteins | sample SI_122_August201_6_FD_179870 | JGI IMG/M metagenome (GOLD analysis project Ga0233432, IMG submission 179870) | Seawater microbial communities from Saanich Inlet, British Columbia, Canada - SI_122_August2016_10_MG | ecosystem: Environmental > Aquatic > Marine > Inlet | place: Canada: British...
TTGGACTGGAAGTAAACCTACAGGATCTCATACAGGAAACGTAACTCTAAAGGATGGTTATTTATCTTTCGATCATGGTAATCTTGTTGGAGGAGAATTTACAATTGACATGACTTCAATTACATGTTCAGATATTGAATCAGAAAAAAAGAATAAATATTTAGTAGATCATCTTAAAGACGAAGATTTCTTTGATGTCAATAAATTTCCTGAAGCTAAACTTGTAGTTAATAGAGTAAAAAATCTTGAAGGAAGCCAATTTGAGATGAAAGGAAATATGACTATTAAAGGAATTACAAATCCTGTAGCATTTAATGCTGATATTAAGATAAATAGAAACTCATACACAGCTATTGCTAAAATTATTATCGATAGAACTAAGTGGGGAGTTGAATATAAATCAGGAAATATTTTCAAAGATTTAGGTGATAAAATTATTTATGATGACATGGAATTTGATATTTTCCTTGTTTCAGAAAAATAATTAGAAAAGTTTTTTTATTTCATTAGCTAATAATCCAGCTGCAACTTTATTATTTCTAAACCATAATTCAGGTTCTATTAATTCTATTTCCCCCAAAGAAATTTCATTTCTATTATCATATATGATATCTACTCTTGAGTAAATAGGTAGTGTTGGACACTTACTTAAACAATTTTGGGCAAATAATATTTCTTCTTTAGTTGCATTATAAACTTCTACGCTACCTCCATGGTCATCTTGGACTCTAAAATCACCTTCTTTTGCAATTTTTTTAACTGCATGTGTATAATGTTCTCCAATAAATATTAAAGATATTTCTCCTTTACTAATGATATTGCTTAGAAATTCTTGAAATATTAAATCTTCTTTAGATTTAAGATCAAAAAATCTCTTTTCATACTTATAAAAATTATTTTTTGAAATTTTATAGGTTTCTCTTGCAGCACCTGAAATTGTAGGTTTAATTATTGCATCACTAAAGTCATGCTTTTTAAACAAGCTCTCTAAAGTTATATTATCTTCTTTTGTTATGACTTCTGAAGTTGGAATGTTAATTCCTTTTTTATTTAATTCAATTAGGTACTTTTTATCTAGATTCCAATTGATTAGTTCATATGAATTAATAAAAGTAGTTTCCTCTTTTACTTTTTCTATCCATGTTGTAAAATCTCTGAATTTGTCAAAGTAGTCCCAGGTTGATCGGAAAACAGCAAACTTAGTTTCTGACCAATTAAAATCTAGTGAGTTCCATGCTTTTTTTATAACTCTTAAGCCAAGTTTCTCTAATTCTGTTTTTAATAAATTATCTTCTGTTAAAACTTGTTGTACATACCAGTCAATAGATTTTGGATTTTCATACCTATTGTCAGTAAGAATTACAACATCGTACATTTATGGCTTGAATCTTTTTATACTACAACCAACAGGATCAGTTTCACTAACTTTTATTTTTTTTCCATTAGCAAGTTGCTCCATTGCTTCTTTAAGATAAAATTCTTTGACTTTATTTATATCTTCATAATTATCATCAATAGCCCCTTTGTATACTAATTGATGTTCTCTATTAAACATAAAAATGTGAGGTGTAGTTTTCGCACCAAAAGAATTGGCTAGTTTGCTTTCTGTATCAAGAAGGTATGACGCTCTATAATTATATTTTTTTGCATGTTCTTTCATTTTTTCAAATGAATCATCACCATCTCTTTTTTTATAATTTGAATTAATGTATGCTAAGCCAAGGTTATTTTTTTTTGCTAATTCCTCAACTATAGTATATCTATCTTCCCATTTAATTACAAATGGACAAGTATTAGAAGTAAAAATAACAATTAGTCCGTTTTTTTCAGAAATTGACCCTAATGAATATGAATAACCATTAACCGATTGTAATTTATCATCTATGTTAGGCATTTCACTATTAATTTCAATTGTTTTAAATTGAGATTTTTCAGTTTTTTTGCCATATTGGGCTATAGTTAAAAGCGGTAAGGATAAAAGAATTAGAAGTAATTTTTTCATTTTTTTATAGTTTAATTAATTATTATTTTTTTTGAACTTGTACCATTTTTGGAAATATCAATTTTAATTTTATTGTATTTATTAGAGGATTTTCTTCCTAACATATCTAATGATGAGTTAACGTTCTTATTATTGTAATTATTGTTTAAATAATTAGTATTAACAAAATTGATAGGCACTAACTGAACATCAAGATTTGTAGTACTGTTATTTAATACAGATGCATTTATTGTTTTACTATGATAACCACTTTTGCTAAACTGAAATTGATAACTTCCTTGGTAGATATATCTGTGATAATTTCCAATTGGTAAGCTTGAATATACGTGAGAGCTATCTAAATCATGGTTTATAACTTCAACTTTTGCCTTTAATGGAAGACCTGTTATGCTATCAGTTACTATTCCTCTTAATCCAAAAAGAGATTGTTCCATATAGTTGTAAAATGAGGGATGTGTTGCATTCCAAAAAGAAGGTAGATGCTGTGGATTTGGTGTCTTATCATTAGAAAGTTCTAAAGTAAATTCTCTACACTGTTTGAAATAATTCATATAGTCCTGTCTTCCACCATCTATTTCATACCAATCATTACCATTGACAATACCATCATTAAAGTTTGAAAAATAATTTGAGCCTCCATACATTTGACATGTATCTGCATATTCATTACATACATGTTGCCACCAGTTATCATCAGCGGTTAATTGTGACCATGTGTCCCATGGATAATTTGCAACAACAGCTCCTGTGTGAAGATTAGAAGAAAGATTAAAACTAATTGTATCAGCTAAACCCATAAACATTAATGTTTCGTCTTGCCAAGGATTTCCATCTGGGTGTTGTCCATCTTGTGGGTCGGGATAATTTCTATTTAAATCAACAAAATTTGCATTAGATCTTGTTGCACCCCAAACATTATTATTTCCTCCGGCATAGGCACCATCAGGATTTGCTAAAGGGTTTATCCAAATATCAATTTCATTCACTAAATTGGTTATTCTACTGTCTACATTATATTTATTTAAAATATCATCAATAAATCTTAACATTAACACATATCCAGTAAGTTCATCACCATGCATGGATGAAGTGTATAAAAATGATGGTTCATTTTCTTTTTGATTAATATTATCTGAAATATTTAAAATTAAAATTTCTCTTCCTGAGCTCAGTGTTCCCAGCGAATGAATCTTACATATTTGTGGAAAAGAATCAGCAAAAGCATACATCATATTAACATATTGATTGTATGTAGGGTAATAGTCCCAATTATTTTTAGATTGGTTATTGTAAAAAAAACTGTTATCAATAATTTTATAATCAATATTAAGCTTGATAAAATTTTCAAATTGCTTCTTATTAGCATAAGCGTATGCTGTATTTTTATCTATCTTGTGATCTAAAGATATTATTTTAGAATATTTATCTAGTTCTGATTTTTTTTGATACGCAAAAGAAAAATATATTTCATTTTTAGTTTTGAATATTTCATCAACACTTTGGCTAACTAATGACAGTGGAAAAAAAATAAAGAGAAAAATTTTAATTATTTTCATTTATATAAATTACATATTTCTTCTATATTGACCACCAACTTCAAATAGGCTATTAGATATTTCACCCAAGGAACATGTTTTTGAAGTTTCCATTAGCTCTTCAAAAATATTCTTATTAAGGATAGCTGCTTGTTGAACATTAATTAATTTTTTAGTAGCATCTTTTTTATTTGTTTTGTGAAGTTGCTCTAACATTTTAATTTGATATTCTTTTTCTTCTTTTGTAGCTCGAATTACTTCATTAGGAATTATTGTAGGTGATCCTTTTTTATTCATGAAAGTATTAACACCAATAATTGGGAATTCGCCGGTATGTTTTAAAGTTTCATAATGAAGAGATTCTTCTTGAATTTTACTTCTTTGGTACATAGTCTCCATAGCACCAAGAACACCACCTCTTTCAGTTATTCTGTCAAATTCAATAAGAACAGCTTCTTCAACGAGATCTGTTAATTCTTCAATAATAAACGAACCCTGAAGAGGGTTTTCATTCTTTGTTAATCCAAGTTCCTTATTAATAATAAGTTGAATTGCCATAGCTCTACGAACTGATTCTTCTGTAGGTGTTGTGATTGCTTCATCGTATGCATTAGTATGTAGTGAATTACAGTTGTCATAGATAGCATACAGTGCTTGTAGTGTTGTCCTTATATCATTAAAATCTATTTCTTGAGCATGTAGAGATCTGCCTGAAGTTTGAATATGATATTTAAGCATTTGAGCTCTTTTATTTGCTCCATATTTGTGTTTCATTGCTTTTGACCATATCTTTCTTGCTACTCTCCCAATAACTGAATATTCAGGATCAATACCATTGCTGAAAAAGAACGATAAATTAGGACCAAATTCATTAATATCCATTCCTCTACTTAGATAGTATTCTACATACGTAAATCCATTTGATAGTGTAAATGCAAGTTGTGAAATTGGATTAGCTCCCGCCTCAGCAATATGGTATCCAGAAATAGAAACAGAATAGAAGTTTCTTATTTCATTATTAATAAAATATTCTTGAACATCACCCATCATACGCAATGCAAATTCCGTACTAAAAATACATGTATTTTGTGCTTGGTCCTCTTTTAAAATATCAGCTTGAACTGTTCCTCTAACTTGATTTAGAGTGTTTTTAGCTATAGTGTTATAAATATCATTTGGAAGTACTTTATCCCCAGTTATACCAAGTAAGAATAATCCAAGACCATTATTCCCTTCAGGTATATTTCCTTGATATTCAGCTCTTTTAGTTCTTTGTTTTTTGTAATAATCCTGTATTTTCTTTGTAACATCTTTCTCAAGCTTATTTTTGAAAATATATTTTTCACATTCTTGATCAATAGCTGTATTCATGAAATATGCAAGTAGGATAGGAGCAGGCCCATTAATTGTCATACTTACTGAAGTTTTAGGATTTGTAAGTTCAAATCCTGAATAGAGTTTTTTCATATCATCTAAACAGCAGATAGATACGCCAGCGTTTCCAATTTTCCCATATATATCCGGTCTATTTCCGGGATCATTTCCGTAAAGAGTAACTGAATCAAATGCAGTAGATAGTCTTTTTGCTTCCATGTCTAGACTTACATAATGAAAACGTCTATTTGTTCTTTCAGGACCACCCTCACCAGCAAACATTCTCGTTGGATCTTCTCCTTCTCTTTTAAATGGAAATAGGCCAGCTGTAAATGGAAATTCACCAGGAACATTTTCTTGTAATTGCCATTGTAAAATATTACCCCAGCCCTGATATTTGGGTAGTGTAACCTTTGGAATACTTGTGTTTGAAAGTGAGGTGGTATGAGTTTTAATAGATAATGTTTTAGATCTTACTTTATAATTAAAAAACTCTGATCTATATTTATCAATTAATTCGGACCAATTATCAATTAAAAGTTTGTTTTTCGGATCTAAATCTGTTAAAATTTCATTATATTTTTTTTGTAGTTCCTTTTTTGTTTTTTCTTCACCACCATCTAAAATTTTAATTGACTCAGCAAGAACATATAATTTTTGAGCTATTTTTTTTTGTTCTATTACCCACTTGTCATATGCTCTATTGTTTTCTGCAATTTCTGAAAGATACCTTACTCTTTTTGAAGGAATTACATAAATCTTTTCAGACATTTCATCGCTTATTTCAAAAGAGGAGTTGAAATTTCCAATTTTTTCATCCTGGAATTTTTTCATAACCTCTTTATATAATGTATTTGTGCCGGGATCATTGAATTGAGAAGCAATCGTACCATAAACAGGCATATCTTCAATATTTTCATCAAATCTTTGATTATTTCTTTGATACTGTTTTTGTACATCACGAAGTGCATCTAAACTTCCTTTTTTATCAAATTTGTTTATAGCAATTAAATCTGCAAAATCAAGCATATCAATTTTTTCTAATTGGGTTGCAGCTCCATATTCAGGAGTCATGACATAAAGAGAAATATCAGAGTGCTCTATAATTTCTGTGTCAGACTGCCCAATACCTGATGTTTCAAGTATTATCAGATCAAAATTAGCTACTTTTAGAATATTAATAGCTTCATTTACATGAGCTGATAAAGCTAGATTTGCTTGTCTTGTTGCTAAAGATCTCATATAAACTCTACTTGATTTTATTGAATTCATTCGAATTCTATCACCAAGTAGTGCCCCACCAGTTTTTCTTTTTGATGGGTCAACAGAAATAATAGCAATATCTTTATCATTAAAATCTAGAATAAATCTTCTAACTAATTCATCTACAAGTGAAGATTTTCCAGCACCACCAGTTCCAGTAATACCTAGCACAGGTGTTTTAGATTTTTCCGTATTTTCCTGAACTAATTTAATTGTTTCGCTATGTTCTTTTGGATAATTTTCTACAGCAGATATTAATCTTGCTATTGTATTACAGTCTTTTTTTTGAATCTTATTAATTAAATCTTTTTTTTCTATGTTTTTGCCTAGCGGAAAGTCTGATTTTTCTACTAAATCATTTATCATTCCTTGAAGCCCCATTTTTCTACCATCGTCAGGATGATAAATTTTAGTGATTCCGTATTCTTCTAGTTCTTTTATTTCACTAGGTAAAATAGTTCCTCCTCCACCAGCAAATATTTTGATCTGACCAGCATTTTTTTGTTTTAAAAGATCAAACATATATTTTAAATATTCAATGTGACCTCCTTGATACGAAGTCATTGCAATTGAATTAGCATCCTCCTCTATAGCACAGTCAACAACTTCCTCTACACTTCTATCATGACCAAGATGAATCACTTCACAACCAGTAGATTGAATAATTCTTCGCATAATATTGATAGCAGCATCGTGACCATCAAATAGACTTGCAGCTGTTACTATTCTTACCTTATTTTTTGGTTTATATATAGGAGTTTTTTGCATTCTTAGTATGTGATTCGATTGCAAATTTACACTTTTAGAAATGATTTTATATTATCAAATAAAATGATATTTTTACAATAAAAAATATGAATTCTATGCGTTTAATTATTTTGTGTTGTTTGGTATTGTTCTTTTCATGTCAAGAAAAACAACAAAAGATGGCTCTATATCCCTCTGAAAGCTCACAAGATAGAGTTGACTGGGAGATACAAAGATTAGCTGACCCAATGACTGGTAAGATTCCAAAAAATATTAGACAAAAAGAATTGCTGTTTTCAAAAAACCTACCAAAATCTAATACTTTTTCTAAAAATAATTGGCAGCACAGAGGTCCATATAATGTTGGAGGAAGAACTAGGGCTTTATGTCTGGATGTTTTAGATGAAAACACCATTTTAGCTGGAGGAGCCTCAGGAGGAATGTTTCGTTCAACCGATGGTGGTCAATCTTGGGATATGACAACAGACCCCAGTCAGGAGCATAGAATTAGCTGTCTAACTCAGGATAGAAGGCCTGGCAAGGAAAATATATGGTATTTTGGGACAGGAGAAAATAGAGGTTCATATGTCATAAATGTATCTTTATATGGAAATGGAATTTGGAAATCTATTGACGGTGGTCTGTCTTGGGATTCTCTTCCAATGACTACAACTAATACTCCAACCTCATTAGATGGTGATTTTGATTTTATGTTTAGTTTAAAAACAGATCCATCAAATGATAGTTTGGATGTTGTTTATGCTGCTACCAGAGGTGATATTTATAGAACTGAAGATGGTGGTACAAGCTGGTCAAAACAATTAGGTGGGGCAAATAGTAATTATTATCAATACACAGATGTTGAAGTAACATCAACAGGAGTAGTTTATGCCACTATTTCAAGTAACTGTACAGACAAAGGAATTTGGAGGTCAGATGATGGTCAAAATTGGAGTAATATAGTACCGCCAACATTTGCTCCTGGGTACAGTAGGGTAGAAATTGGAGTAAGTCCATCTAATGAGAATGTAATTTATTTTGTAGCAGCTGAAACTACAGGATATGGTCAGTTTAGTCAGACTTTTTTTAATGGAAGTACATGGTCATCATTATGGAAATATGAATATCTTTCTGGAGACGGAACTGGTGTTGGAGGTAGATGGACAGATTTATCAGCTAATATTCCTGCAAATAATCCAGCTTCATTTGATAATTTCAATGCTCAAGGGTCATACGATCTTTTAGTAAGTGTTCACCCAACAGATACAAATCTTATAATTCTTGGAGGTACAAATCTTTGGAGGTCAACGGATGGTTTTACCTCACCAAATAATACTTCTATAATTGGTGGATATATGGCTGGTTCTGTAGAAGGACATGAAAACTGGGGATCTTATGAAAATCATCATCCCGATCAGCACGAAATTATTTATTTACCTTCTAATGATGACATTCTTTTTAACGGAAATGATGGGGGAGTATATAAAACCCTTAATGTATTTAAAGATACTGTAGATTGGATTTCTTTAAATAATGGTTATAATACAACTCAATTATATACTACTACTATTAGTAAGAATGCTAATTCAAATGTAATGCATGCAGGTTTACAGGACAATGGAAACAGAGTGACTTTTTCATCAAATTCTAATTCGACTTGGAAAATGCCATTTAATGGTGATGGAATGATAGGTGGTATTGCAGATAATGAAGAAGATTTTTATTTGTCTATCCAGCGTGGAGTACTATATAAAATGAAATTAGATAATACTGGAGCAGCAACAGCTTTTCAAAGAATGGATCCTGCTTCTTGTGATAGTACTAATTATCGATGGAAAAACCCTATGACAATGGACGAGAATAATGATAATGTTCTTTACTGGTCAGAGAGTAATAAGATATGGAGACATAATTCTTTAAACACAATTCAATATAACAACTCCAATAATAAATCTGATTTTGGTTGGGATTTTTTCAGTGATTCTTTACAAACTCAAATGGATATTTCGACACTTAATTCTTCCGTTAATCCTCCTGATATTTTATATTTTGGAACTACATCAAAGTATATGTATAGGATAGATAATGCTAGTGTAGGTGATCCGCCAAAGACTATTCTTACAGGGCCTCCTACTGGTTCTAACTCATTTACTGCTGACATTGCAATTAACCCTGATAATGCAGAAGAAATTATTTGTGTATACTCAAATTACAGCGTATATTCATTATTTCATAGTTTAGATGGTGGACAATCATGGGAGAAAATAGCAGGAAATCTTGAAGATTCATCTACTGGTTCTGGAGACGGACCATCTTGTAGAACAGCAGCAATTATTCCTTTTGATGATGATACACTTTATCTTGTTGGAACCACAATAGGATTATTTGGAACAAGAGATTTAGATGGTTTAAATACTGTATGGTATCAGATTGGATTTGAAGAGTTTGGCTCAACAATAGTTGAGGATATTCAATTTAGAAGATCAGATAATTTACTTGTAGTTGCAACATATGGAAATGGTGTGTATCAAATTAATCTTAATTCTTCCAATATTTTGTTGTCTTCAAATGATATTATTTCTGATGAATTAGAATTAAATATATATCCAAACCCTACTTCTAAAAACATCAATATTTCTGTTAGTGAAAATAATTTGAAAGAATATAGATGGGTAATATATAATGATTTAGGTTCAATTGTAAATCAATCTCGTACAATTAAGAAATCTAATATTGTTAATGAAAAGATTGATGTGTCAAATTTAAAATCTGGCGTTTATTTTATATCTTTTATCTCTGGTGAAAAAGTTATTACAAAAGAATTTATTAAAAATTAAAATATTATGAATAAAAATTTCATCTCAGTTTTTTTAATAATTTTTTTCATTATTTCTTGTTCAAATAATGAAAAACAAAGTGTAAATAAAAATAAAAAAACTGTTGTAGTAACAAATGATAAGTCGGATCTCCAAACTATAAAAAAGGTTGAGAATTTTGATAAGATATTGGTGAGAGAATCTACAGAACTTAATAGTGTATCTCCAGATCAGTTAAAGGTCGATGGAGGACAAAGATATTTTTTAAATGATGTTTTATACTCAGGCTTTACTTGTCAATATGATGGTGACCAAATTCTTTTTGAAATTAAATTTAAAAATGGAAGAAAAGATGGGGTTTCAAAATTCTGGCATAATAATGGAAGTCCTAAATCCATGTTAACCTTCAAAAATGGTATTGCAAAGGGAGCGTACAAGCTATGGGATAAATCAGGTAATTTAATTGAGCAAGGAACTAATTAATGGTAAATATTCTTTGTTTTGGTGATTCAAATACCTGGGGATATGATCCAGAATGTCAAACTAGATTTTTAAAAAATAAAAGATGGACAGGAGTGCTACAACATTTATTAGGGGATAATTTTAATATCATTGAAGAAGGACTGAACGGTAGAACAACTAATATTAATGAGACGAAAGAACATTCGTTAGGGTATTATAGAGATTTTAGAAGCTCTATGGATCTTGTATCTGTTTTAATTGAAACAAACTCTCCAATAGATTTAGTTGTTGTTATGCTTGGAACGAATGATTTGAAAAATAATTTTAATCAATCTGTTAATGATATTTCATCTAATATGAGACTTGTTTGTGAGGCAATTATCAATAATGATTATTTTAATAGTAAATCAATAATTTTAGTTTCACCTACGCATATTAATGAAAGTTCTTCTAATCTTTTAGATAGTTTTATTGGAACTACTGAAAAGTCCAAGTCATTAGCAAAATCATACAAGAAAATTGCTGATGATTTAGATTTATTTTTTGTAGATGCTTCGCAATCTATTAAAACTAATCAAATTGATGGTCTTCATTGGGATGCTTTACAGCATAGTGATTTTGCAAATTCAATTTTTAGGAAAATAAAAAGTATTTACTGTTAAATACTATGCTTGGTAAATAAGTTTTCTAAATATTTAAAGGTTTTGTCTTATTTAATCGTCTAATTATTTAGTAAATTTGTTGTCCTCTAAAAACCACAATCTATGAAAAAGATATACTTTGTATTAGCCCTATTATTTTCTTTTAGTGCTAGTACTTTTGCCCAAACCCTTCACACTGTAAATTCAGGTAGTTACTATTATACACCCTCTAATTTCACTATTAATGTAGGTGACACAGTAACTTGGTTAAATGACGGAGGTTTACACAATGTAAACTTTGACGTCTCTGTAATTACAGGAAACTCTTTTGGTAATCCAGAGAGCTTTTCATCCTCACCAACAACAGGTCCAGTACTATATACACACGTATTTACTATTCCAGGATCATATAGTTATGATTGTTCAGTAGGATCACACGCTCAAAATGGTATGGTAGGCTCATTAACAGTAAACGGCCCACCATCAAACACTGTATATGATATAGTATCTAATTCAACAGATCACACTACACTTAAAGTAGCAGTAGATGCTTGTTCATTAGATGGTACTTTATCAGGAGCAGGTCCATTTACATTATTTGCACCAACGGATGCTGCATTTAATGCTTTACCATCAGGAACAGTACCTGCCTTATTAAATGATATTCCAACATTAACAAATATTTTATTGCATCATGTAGTAGGTGATAGTGTGATGTCAGGAATGCTATCTAATGGTCAGATAGTAACGACTCTAGCAGGAACAGACTTAACAGTTACAATAGATACATCAGGAGTTTACATTGATGGTGCACAAGTAACTGTAGCAGATGTAGTAGCAGATAATGGAGTAGTGCACGTAATAAATGTAGTGTTATTACCACCAACACCTGATTGTAATGGAATTGTCGGAGGAACTTCATTATTAGATAGTTGTGGCGTATGTCAGCAAGCATACATTTACAATTTTTCTACAAACATCCCAACCTATTTAAATGATACTACTGGAGTAATTGTTGGACCTGGTGAGGCTTTAGTAATGCCTAACGATCCTTCTAATCCATTATGGAATGCTAGTTGTTCTGGCTGTACTGATCCTGCTGCTTTAAATTACGATCCAACAGCTACAATAGATAATGGAACATGTACTTATTCAAATTCAATCTATGATATAGTTTCGAATTCAATTGATCACACTACTTTAAAAACAGCTATTGATGCTTGTTCATTAGATGGAACCCTTTCAGGTGTAGGTCCATTTACATTATTTGCACCAACCGATGCTGCATTTAATGCCTTACCTCAAGGAACTGTAGTTGCACTTTTAAACGACCTACCATTACTAACAAACATTTTACTGCACCATGTAGTAGGAGATAGCGTAATGTCAGGAATGTTAACCAATGGTCAGATTGTAACAACTTTACTTGGAACTGATGTAACAGTTACAATAAACACATCAGGAGTATTTATAGATAATGCTCAGGTTATTCTAGCAGATATAATAGCAGATAACGGCGTTGTACACGTTATAGATGCAGTATTATTACCAAACCCTGGATGTACAGACCCAACAGCAACAAACTATGATGCAAATGCAATAGTTGATGATGGTTCATGTACTTATTCAACAAATACAATCTATGATGTTGTTGTTACATCATTAGATCATAATTTATTAGAAATTGCTGTTGATACATGTGGATTAGATGGAGCACTTTCAGGTGCAGGTCCATTAACATTATTTGCACCAACTGATGCTGCATTTAATGCATTACCTACAGGAACTGTAGCAGCACTCTTAAATGATCTTCCAACACTTACTAACATTTTATTACATCATGTTGTAGGAGATAGTGTTACTTCAGGGATGTTAACTAATGGTCAGATTGTAACAACTTTACTTGGAACAGATGTAACAGTTACAATAAACACATCTGGAGTATTTATAGATAATGCTCAGGTAACTGTAGCAGATATTATAGCAGATAATGGAGTTGTACATGTTATAGATGCGGTATTATTACCAAATCCAGGATGTACAGACCCAACAGCAACAAATTATGATTCAACGGCAATTGTTGATGATGGATCTTGTTTATATGCCACAAATTCAATTTATGATGTTGTTGTAACTTCTCCAGATCATAATCTTTTAGAGTTAGCAATTGATACATGCGGTTTAAACGGTACTTTATCAGCAGCAGGGCCATTTACATTATTTGCACCAACTGATGCTGCTCTCAATGCTTTAGGTCAAGCTACCTTGTTACAATTACTTGCTGATTTACCAACACTTACAAATATTTTAAAGCACCACGTAATAGCTGATAGTGTAATGTCTGGAATGCTTTCTAACGGTCAAATAGTCACTACTTTATTAGGAGATGATGTAACAGTAACTATCAATTCTACTGGAATTTATATAGATAACGCACTGGTAACTGTAGCTGATATTGTTGCTGACAATGGTGTAGTACATGTAATTGATGCTGTCTTAATCCCAACACCTGTAGTAGGAAATTCTGTTTATGATGTTATTTCTACTTCACCTGTACATACAACTTTAAAGCTAGCTATAGACACTTGTGGATTAGCAGGAACTCTAAAAGGAGCAGGTCCATTTACAGTTTTTGCTCCAACAGATGCAGCTTTTAATGCTCTTCCTTCAGGTACAATTGCAGCATTATTAAATGATCTCCCACAGTTAACTGATATTTTAAAGCACCATGTAGTTGGAGATAGTGTAATGTCAGGCATGTTAAGCAACGGTCAGTCTGTAACTACACTTCTAGGTGACGATGTAACTGTAACGATAAATACTTCTGGAGTATATATTGATAATGCAATGGTTACTGTAGCTGATATAATTGCAGATAATGGAGTGGTACATGTAATTGATGCGGTATTATTACCATCCACAACTGGAATTAATAATATAAATGATTCAAATGTTTATGAGTATATGTATTCTATTAATCTTTTAGGAGAAAAAGTAAATAGAAGTAAGCGTAAGCAAGTTGTGCTTGATATATATTCAAATGGAAAAGTAGTAAAAAGATTTAATCCATAATTTAAATAAGTTATTACTACTTTAAAAGCCCACTCAATTTGAGTGGGCTTTTTATTTACATAAATTATCTATTAAATATAAATGAAGGTTTCTTAATTTTTCTACCAAGTAAATCAAAATTATATAAAAGCTTTTGTTTATTTTGATGCTCGTAGATGTAAGAAGTATTGTCAAATGAGCCTCTTATATATTTAATGCTATTAGATCCATTATCATTATATACTAAATGAATGTTATTATTTTTAAATACTAAATCAGGGTTTAGTTTAGCACCAAATACAAGAGTATCGGTAAATGTATTTCCTAAACTTAAATTTTCAATACCATTTAAAGAATAGCTAAAAAAACAGTCAGGTATATTATTTCTA
>Ga0233432_10003458_pt1 | contig 14277 bp, 8 predicted proteins | sample SI_122_August201_6_FD_179870 | JGI IMG/M metagenome (GOLD analysis project Ga0233432, IMG submission 179870) | Seawater microbial communities from Saanich Inlet, British Columbia, Canada - SI_122_August2016_10_MG | ecosystem: Environmental > Aquatic > Marine > Inlet | place: Canada: British...
TGCGCCGGCGCCGCACCGCGGGGGCGACGGCCGGCTCGGGCGCCGGGTGAGACGCGAGCGACGGACGCGCGAGCACGCGCGCGAAGCGACTCCACGCGGCGCCCCCCTGCGCACGCGATCTTGTCTTCGCGGCAGTCGCCCCGATCGAGAACGGGCCACTCGGCTCGTTCGACAGTCGGACAGACAGATGCGGAATATTTGGCGAGGCTGTGTCTGTGTGTACGCGTGGGGCAAAGCTGTCGTCGCGCGTAACAGCTCAATTACAACGTGAACTCTTCCGTCACGCCTCGCTCGCGGCGGCGGCGTCGAAGCCTTCGCGCAGGTACTCCACCTTCTCCTCGGAGGTCTCGAGGTACTCCCAGTCCGCGACCGGCACGGAGAGCACGGCGAAGCCCAGCGCGCGTAGCTGCCGGTGCTTCAGGCGCGTCTGCCCGAGCGCGACGCTCGGGTCGTTGCGCGCGAAATGCGACGGGCCGTCAACCTCCACCGCCACGGGGCGCGCCTCGCCGAGAAGCGCGCGAGCGTCGGGGATCAGCAGGTCCACCCTGTACCCGGCGCAGGTGGCCTCCTCCTCGTGCTTCGCGCCCATGTAGCTCAGGATGGACGCCACGTCGCGCTGGTACCACGACGTCACCGGCGGCCGCCGCTGCGCCGTCCACGCCGCCTCGGCGGCGGCGACGAGCGAAGCCGGCAACGCCACGAGACCCGACGCCTCCGTTCCTCCAAGCGCGTCGACGGAGACGATCGCCTGGTGAATCTGGTTCAGGTGCTTGCCCATCCAGGGGCCGTGCGTCACGCGCGTCGCGTCGGAGACGCCGTCGGAGCTCTCGTCGCTCTCGTCGCGCGCGTCGGAATCGATCTCCGAGCCTCGCCTCGCGAGCTCCGCCCAGACGGCGCGGAAGGAAAACGAGCGCGTCGCGTCACCCCCCAGGACGGTCAAGCCCCACGCCGTCGCCGCCAGCGCGTGCGGCGTGAACGTCCGCGCGTTCTTAGACGCGGTCGCGGCTAACTCGGCGTCGGCTTCCGGCGACGCTAACATCGCGACTTCCTCGACGTTCACGCCGCCGGAGAACCAGCGGTCGAGCCCGTCCACGAACCCCGCGCCGCCGCCGCCGAGGTGCGCGAAGGCCCACGCGAGCGTCGAGACGTCGTAGGGCTTGTACTTGGCCAAGCCGGCGTCCGACGCGAAGCGCGCGTCCAGCGCGCGGAACACCGCGCGCGAGCTGTGCCTGCACGACGCGAGCGCCCAAGCCAGGTCCGCGGTCTGGCGGGGGGTCATGGCGTCCACCAAGACGGCGCACCGCTCGGCGAGAACCTCCATCTCCGCGGCGTTTGCGCGCTCGCCGGCGATGAGCGCCACCGCCCACGCCGCGCTCGACGCCGACGCCGGCGCCAGCGCTTCAGATCCGCGCCGCGCCGCCGCGACGCACGTCCCGATGAGGTGCGCGACGCGCGAGTCGCGTCGCAGACCGGCGAGTTCCTCGCGGTCCGCGCGCGAGGACTTAGCCTTGTCCGCGACGACGCGGAGCATGCCCGCGGCGATGTCCGGTGAAACGCGGCGCAGGCCCGCGTCTTCAAATCCGCGAAGAGCCTCGCTCGGCGTACGCGCGCGGGCGGAGACGTCCTTCTTCACGACCCGCCACTCCTCCAAAGTCATGGTCCACTGCGTGGCCCAGTCCTCTTCGGATAAGCCCGCCATGTCCACGCGCCACAGGCCGTCGCCCGCGGCGGCGGTCATCTCCTCCTCGTCCTCCGAAACGCGGCGACCGGGCAAGTCGTCGTACGCGCGCGCCGCCGAGCGCCACTCGGCGTTCGCCGCCTCGTCGCCCTTCTCCGTCTTGCGCTTGCGGCGCCACGGCGCGGGCGCCACGGGCGGCGCCCCGCGCTCCTTGCGGAACTGCGCCGCGCGCTGGTTCGCCAGCCGCCGCGCGCGCTGCATCCACTCGCCCTCGTCCCCGTTCGCGCTCATCGCCCGAGACTTTCTTTCGCCCTTCAGTTTCGAGTCGCCATCCGAAGCGGCGTTTCTTCCGCCGTAGCGCGCCGAAAAGACGCCGTTGGCGAGGGCGAACGCGAGGCTCATCGTTTTCGGTCTCTTCGGAAGAAACGCTTCACTGTTTGTTCACTTGCCTTTTTTCTTGCCGATCACGTCTCCGGCGGCGGACAGGAAGTCGAACCTTCTTTTGAACTTGGCGACTTGTCCGGTGGCGGCGGCGGCGACGTGCTTGCCCGTCCACGCGACGTGCGTGTCGTGGTCGTGCTGCAGAAAGTACGAGTCGCCCTTGTGCTTGACGGCGCTCAGCAGAGGGAACGTGCCGCCCTTGGTGCCCACGACGGTGATGCGATACAGGAGGGGATGCAAGCCTTTCTTGGCCTGACGAAATAAGTCAAGGGGGTTAGGGTGTCAGCGACAATTCCACGCGCGGCGAAGAAAGGGATCGCGTCGCGTCTCTCTTTTTCACGCCGCGCGGTTTGTGTCGAGGCGAGAAAACCCGTCGTTCTCCGGACCGATCAGAAACCGCCGATCGCCCCGGGGCGCTTTCCGGAATTCCCGTGCGCGCGAGGCGCGCGGAGCGCCGAATCGTCGCGCGGGTGGGGGGCGACCGCGGTCCCGGGGGACGCGTCGACGACTCGGACGCGCCGCGTGAAGGACACGGGCGATGTTCCCATCGCGGGCGCGGGCCGCGCGCGTCCCCGGTGGGCGCGCGCGCGCCCCGCGCCTCGCGCGCGTCGCGCGCGCGGCGGCGGCCGCCGGCGCGACGGTAGATGGGCACGGCGGATAGGCCTCCGTCGGCGGCGGTGTCGGTCGCGACGGCGCGCTCGAGGCGGGCGGAGACGGGCGCGGCGTGGAGACGCACCATGCGTTGCAAAGCAGAGGTCGACGCGGCGTGCGCTGCGTCGGTGGTGGGTCGCCACGAGAGCGGCGCGACGCGAAATGGGATTGGACGCGTCGTCGCGAGTCACGAGCGCGAAAACAGGAAGGTCAAGTTCGTCGAGGGAGTGCGAGTCAAAAAAAAGATGTGATGTCACTGTGACAAAAGTTTGAAACTAAAACGCTATATCAAGAAGACGCATCTCTCACTTGGCCCGCGACGTACAGGCTGGCCGAGAAGACAATGTCTCGCTTGATGGCGGCGCTCGCGAGTTCCATCTTCTCGAACAGCGCGGAGTCCCCCATGATGCGCGCGGCGTTGCGCACGTCCCGAGTCATCTCGTCCAGGCGCGTGATCGTGCGCACGATCGAGCCCTCCTGGACGTCCGTTAACGAACACACGTCCGCGAACGCCGCGCCCTTGGCCCACTCGTGCACGACTTCGCACAAACCAAACTTTAACGCGGAGGACGCGTACTCGAGCGGGTCGATGGGCAACCCTTTGCTTTTCTGCGTTGTACCGGCGTTAACCGCCAGGTCGAACGTTCTAGCGCACGCGTCACGCAAATCAGGCGCGGACTCCAACTCGGGAGCACTCGCGTTTTTCTCCTGAAACACGAGCGCGGAGAGCACCGCCGCCGCCGCGGCGGGCGAAACGTCCGTCAACACCCCGGCGAAGATGGTCTCCGCCCCGACGAGCTCGTCGCCGGTTGCGATTTCGCACGCCACGCGCCCCTTCAGCGTGACCGTGCGGTCGGCGTCCAAATACCCCATTTGTTGCAGCACCTGCACGCGCGCCTCGAAGTCGGGCATCTGCTGTAAGTTCGCGTCCGACAACGAGTGCTCGCGGTCGCCCACGCGGTTCACCAGTCGCCGGCGCGCCGCGAGAAGCGCGCGCCACGCGAGTCGCTTTTCGCGCGTCGCGGTTTGCGGAAACGGCGGCACCAGAGACACCAGTCTAGCGTGCTCGAGGCACGCCTCGACGGAGGCGATGTCCACGAGCTTCAGGTCCTTGGTCGGGTGCAGCGGCGCTGGTAACGAACAGGCGTCCTTTCCGCAGACGCGCTCGAGCTCGGCGAGCGCGCGCGACGCCGCCGCCGCGAACGAAGCCGAGGGGGGGTCCTGCGATTTGTCCGAACCACTTCCAGGCGTAAACGTCTCGCCGAGAAGCGCGTTCGCGTCGACGTCGACGCGCGCGCCGGTGATGGCGAGCACGTCGTCCGCGTCCACCGCGGCGACGACGTACGACGCCCCCCCCGAGACGAGGCGCCAGGGAAGCCCGCGAGGCAAGGAATGCCTCCCGGAATCGTCCGCGGAATGATTCTTCTTCGAATTCGAAGAAGCGCTCAGGCGGAAGACGTCGTCGGAACCCGTCGCGCCGCGCGGCTTTAAAGACAAAACAGTCTTCGTCTCGGCGTCGGCTCGAATCGCCGCGCTCGCGTCGCCGCGTTTGAATCGTCCCGAGCTCGTCATCTCGTCATCACGTTCGGGGTGGCCCTCCGGACACGCGAAGAGCACGACGTACGTCTTCGACGGCGAGCCCGAGCCTCCCTCGCCTCCCTCGCCTCCCTCAGCGTGGGCCCCGTACGAGATTCCGGATTCCGATTCCGACGGGTCTTTGAACCGCGATCCGTCCCTTTGCTCCGCGTCGCACACGCGGAGCAAAGCGCCGTACTTGTCGACGCCGTCCGCATAGGACTTGTCGTCGCTTTCCGAACCCTTCTCCAACCGCTCGCCGCCGTTCGCGACCAGCAGCACGCGCCCCGCGGTCATGGCGCTCTGCGCGCCCTTGCTGTTAAGAACCGCCGCCCTGACCTGCTTCGCGGCGGCGCGCGACAAAAAAGTAGCCTCGTCGTGTTTCTCCGCGGCGGCCCATCCCGTAGGGTCCGCCAAAGACTCCTCGTCTATGAGTTTCCGCACTTTTCTCAGCGCCGCCGCGTCCAGCGCCAGCGCGGCTCGTTCGTCGCTCATCCCCCGTTGCGCGTGGAACTCCGCGAACGAGCGCGCTAACATGTCCTCCACGCGTAAGTCCTCGACGCGCATTAAATTCAAAATCATGCCGTACGTCAAACGGAACTGAGACGTGAGCTTAGTGGCGCGGCCGGTGAGCAAGGAACGCGTCTGAGACTCGGTAGGAAAATTTTCCCACGCCGCGATGATCACCGTGCCCACTGAATCGAGGCCGCGTCTGCCAGCTCGGCCCGCCATCTGCGTGTACTCGCCCGGTGTGAGTGTTCGAAAATCAACGCCGTCGTGCTTTTTCAAATCCTGAAAACACACGCTTCTAGCGGGCGCGTTGACGCCCATCGCGAAGGTCTCCGTGGAGAACAACGCCTTTATGACGCCGCGGCAAAACAGCATCTCGACGATTTCCTTGACGATGGGGAGCAAACCGGCGTGGTGCACGCCCAGCCCTCTTCTTAACAGTTCGCGCACTCTTAGTACCTGCGGAAGCTTGCGGTCGCCCGGGCTTAGCCGGCTTAAACACCGTTCGCAAAAAACGTGTATGTCGTGCTTCTCCGCGGTCGTGGTCAGGTCCAGGCCGGTGAGCGAGTCAACCATCGCGTCGATGCGACGCCGGGAAAACGCAAACGTCACCATCGGAAGAAGCTCTCTTCTCTCGAGCGCGCGTATGAGCTCCACCCACGCGTTCTTGTCCCGACCGCGCGCACCCGAGCTCGCGCCGCCAGACGCGCCGCCAGACGCACCGCGGCCGCCGAATCCGCCACCCCGACCGGGGTGCTTGTTGCCGGAGTTGCCGGTGGGCTTGGAAGCGCCGCGGCCCAAACCGCGGCCCGCGCCGCGTCCTTGTCCCGCCGCCGGGCCGCCGCCGCCGCCGGTGTCTTTCTTTTTGCGGTTGTTGAGCGCGTCGACGGCGCTCTTGTACCCCGCGGGCAGGAAGGTCTCGCGCTCGCCCACCTTGTGGAAGTCCGCGTTTTTGTCGCCGCCGAAGTACAGCACGTGCTCCAGCGGCACGGGCCTCTTGTTGGTGCCGGTGACGAACACCTTCTTGCGCTTGGTGCGGCCGACCCAGTCGGCAAACTCCCAGACGTTGGGCACGGTGGCGCTGAGCAGCACTAAACCGACGTGCTCGGGGAGCATGATGATCACCTCCTCCCACACCACGCCTCGCTCGGCGTCGTTCACGTAGTGCACCTCGTCGAACACCACCCACTCGACGTCTCTTATTAAATCAGCGCCGCGGTAGAGCATCGAGCGCAGAATCTCGGTGGTCATGATCAGGCACGGCGCGTCGGGCTTGATGCTCACGTCGCCGGTTAACAACCCGACGTCGAAGGTCTTCCCGAAGTCGCGGAACTTCTGGTTCGAGATGGTCTTGATCGGGGACGTGTAGATGGCGCGCGTGCAGTGCTTCGTGGCGAGCGCGAACGCGTACTCCGCCACCGCGGTCTTGCCCGCGGACGTGTGCGCCGCCACGAACACGCTCTCGCCGCGTTCCAAACGATACGCCGCCTCTTTTTGGAACGCGTCCAGCTCAAACGGGAACGTCATCGCCGGCGTCGGCGCGACTTTTCGAAACGCGTCGTCGACGTCCGTCAAACGCTCCATCACCGCCCACTGCTCTGACTTCCGCGCTGGTTTTTTCGAGCCGCCTTTTTCGCGTTTCACGCGTCTCGAACCGTCTCTCACGGAACAAGGGACGCGCACCGAGCGCAACACCGCGTCCACGTCGTCGTCGAACGCGTCGTTTCCGTCGTTTTTTTCAAAAGCGCTTTCGTCGACGTCTTCGTCTCCCGAGACGAAGTTATCTTCGTCTCCCGAGACGTCGGCGGCGTCCGACGAACCCGCCTCGGATCCGTCGTCGTCGTCGTCGCCGTCGTCGTGCGCGTCGGCGCCGGTCAGCAACGCGCTCATCATCAGGTCGTCGTGCGTCCACGGCGCTTCTGCCACGAGGTCGTCGCCGAGGTCTTTTCCGGCGACCGACCCGGAACCGGAGAAGGAGAAGTCGGCGTTTCTCCGCGTTTCTTCGTCAAACGGTTTCTTCGACTCCGCCCAAGGCGAAGGCGCGAACCCGCGCGGCGTCCCGGCGAACACGTCCGCCTCGAACTCGGCGAGCCACGACGCGCTCAAGCGCTTGGCCTCCGCGTCGCGTCGCCTGGCCGTCGCCTGCGCGGCGGCTTCCCAGCCGGCGCCGCCGGGCGTGAACGGCTGCTGCGTCGTGGCTCCGCGGACGAAATCGGCGGGAGCGCCGCGCCGCCGCCGATCCGCGCCGCGCGCCGTCTCTCGCCACCCGACAGCCACCTCGTCGTCCTCGTCGGAGGCGGCGGTCTCGTCTGTCTCATCGGTCTCGTCTCTCTGCGCCGCGCTCCGCGCGCGTTCATAGGCTCTCGCCTCGCCGCCCCACATGGCGTCCCCCGCGACGGTCGGCGAGAGCGGCGGGAGCGTCGGCGCCACGTCCGTCTCGGGCGCCGAGGGTTCCACGATGGTGCCGCCCTCGCCGAAGACGTACGCGTCCGTGACCCTCGCCGCCGCCGCCGCCGCGTTCGCGAGCGCGGCTTCCAGGCGCATCGCGCGCGCGCGCTCCGCCTCCGCGGGCGCGCGGAGCGCCTCCAACGACACGCGCGGGTCCAGCGGGTAAGGCCACGTCGCCGCGGGCAACGCATCGTGCGCGCTCGTGGAAGCCGTACCGTCATCGCCCGGGGCGTCCACGCGCAAGTGCACGTCCCCCACGCCCGACGCCGCGAGGTGGAACCGCAAGTCGTCCAGGCCGGGCACGGCGAACCCCATCGCGTCCGCGCGTCCGACTCCCGCGCCGCGCCGCGCGCTCTCACGGAGCAGATCTCGCGAAGCGAACCTATAGTTAGTGGGAACGGGCGAGCGGGCTGGGCCTTAGGCGTCGTCGACGAGTGCGAAAACCACTTTACTGTGTGCTTTTTGAAACGACGTCTCTACCGACGCGCGCGTTCGTGGACGCTCACTCCGCGCGCGCGCGCTTCTTCCCCTTCCCCGACCCGGACGCGACCAAAACCGCGTCGAACGTCAGACCCATCTCTTTCCACTTCTCCACCAACCGCTGACCCAGGTACGTCTCCAAACACGCGACGCAGCGCGACTCCAGCCGCGCCAGCCCGGTTTTTTGTCCTCCGGCCTTTTTGTTTTTGGCGTTCAACTCGCGGAACAACGCTTTCCACGTCGACCCGAGCTTGGCGAGCATCTTCGCGGCGCGTTTCTTGTCCTTCGCCCAGGTCAGTAAAGCGTCCGCCTCGGCCATGGCGACGGTCGCCGCGAACGCGTTGGCGAACGCCGCGTCGGGGTCGGCGTCTTTTTTTTGGGCGTCAAACGCCGCGGCGGCGTCCACAACCTTCTCCGCCAAGTCGGCGCCGACGCCGGGCACCGCTTCCGCCAGACTCAGGGTGAGTTGCAGCGTCTCCAGCGCGTCCGCCGCGTTGGGGGGCACGTACACCTTCAGCGCGTTCTCCAGGCGCTCCTTCATGCCGTCGGGCGCCCACAGGGGGTCCTCCTCGTCGTCGGAGCCGTCGGAGTCGTCCGCGTCGTCCGAGTCCGAGCCGGAAACCTCCGACGGTTCGGCGTCGGAGTCGTCCGCCTCGTCCACGTCGTCTTCGTCGTCTTCGTCGTCCGACTCGTCCTCGTCCTCCGACTCGTCCTCCACGGATTCGAGCATGACGCAGACCAGCCCCGTCTTCTCCTCGTGCTCCATGACCGTCTGCGCGAACAGCTCCGCGGCTTCCTGGTCCTCCGCCATCTGCATCTCCTTGCCCATCTCCGCGAACCAGTCCTTCGTCGCCGCCAAAGCCTCGGCGTGCATCTTCGCCTCAGCCGCGGCCTCGTTCGCGGCGACGCGGGACGAACGACGCGCGGGCGCGGAGGGAGCGGCTTGCTTCTTCTTGGGGGGCATCACGACCTCGGGCGGCGGAGAGTGGGGCGGAGGACCACGCCGGCGGTGGTTTTGAAACGATCGCGAGCGCAACCGCCGCCGCGACTGTCAGTCTCCACGCACTTCTTGTTCGCGTCGAGCCGTCTGACGTGCTGATGAGTGCCAGTTTCCGGTCGTTCCCGATCGAGTCGCGCAGTCTGTCTCGCGCGTCCCGATATGTCCAGCGGCACGGGCGACGCCTTGGCGGAGGCGGTCAAGCGTGGAGAAGGCGCGGCGACGAAGGAGGAGGCGATCCAGAAGGCGCTGGAGTGTCCGTGCGTGGAGGGGCTCAAGACGAGTTCGTGCGGGGACGGGTTCGTGGAGGCGCTCTCGTGCTTCATGCGCGCCGAGGAGCACGAGCGGGGATCGAAGTGCGTGGAGCAGTTCGTGGCGCTGCACGCGTGCATGGTGGCGAACGCGGACGAGTTCGAGGAGTTCACCAAGGAGCTCGTCGAGAACGAGGAGAAGGAGGGGTACCGAACCAAGGCGTCGGCGTCGGCGTAGTAGCAGAGAGCGGCGTCGCGCGAGTCGACATCATCATCGTTCACTATTCGATAAAAGGCTGCGCGACGCGCGCGGAAAACGCTCTTCGTCTCTCCCCTCACGCGCCGAGGTTCATCTCCGCGATGAGCTCCCCCGCGGTCTTCGCCGCGCCCGCGGGGTCGTGCTCGGGCGTGAACAGCGGCGGCGGCGGCGGCGAGACATCCACCAGCTTACCCTTTTTGTCCAGCTTGCGCACGAAGGGCACGAACTCGATGCCCATCATGAACGGCCGCAGCGCCGGCGGCACGACCAACCCGTCCGGGGTTTGCCAGTTTTCGATCAGGCAGCACAGCGAGCGCTCGGTCGCGGTCAGCGTCGAGTTGAGCAGGTGCACGTACGCTTTCTTCTTCTCCGGGCCTTTCGAGGGCGCGCCGCACCGAATCTCCAGCCGCCGCGACTGGAAGTCCGTGCAGTTGGAGCACGACACAAGCTCGCGAAACGTCTTGCTCGAGGGGAACCACGCCTCCAGGTCGTACTTCTTCGCCGCCGCGTCGTTGAGCTCGCCGGAGACGATGTTCACGACGTGGTACGGGATGCCAAGGCTCTGGTAGAAGTCCTCCGAGTTTTTGAGCAGGCGCTCCATCTCCACCCAGCTCGCGTCGCCGTCGCAGTCCACCGCGACGAACTGCTCCACCTTCTCGAACTGATGCACGCGGAAGATGCCGAGCGTGTCGCGCCCGTGCGACCCGGCTTCCTTGCGGAAGCAGGTGGAGTACCCGGCGAGGCGCACGGGAAGGTCCTTGGGCTGCATCCACTGCTTGCGCAGGTACGAGCAGCACGTCTGCTCGGACGTCGCGATGAGGTACTTGTCGTCGCCCTCGCCCGAAACCTTGTACAGCTGCTCGTCGAAATCCGCGAGCTGCGCGCACTCCGCCATGCGATCTTTGCGCATGAAAAACGGCGTGGCCAGCGGCGTGTGGCCTCTCTGCGCTAAGAACGACAACGCGTAGTTGATCATCGCCTGGTTCAACAGGACGCCCGCGCCTTTCAAGAAATACCCGCGCCCGCCCGCGACGTCCGTGCCGCGCTCGGTGTCCGCGATGTCTAACATCGCGATCAAATCCACGTGGTTGGGAAGGTTCTCTTCCATCCGCCGTGCGTCGAGGCCGAACGAGCGGTACACCACGTTGTTCTCCTCGTCGTCGCTCACCGGAACCGAGTCGTGCACGATGTTCCCGATCTTGTGCAGACACGCGTTCGTCGCCTGCTCCGCCGCCTTCTCCGCCTCGGCCAACACGGCGATTTTTGTCTTGATCTCAGCCACCGTCTTGATGGCGTCCTCCGCGTCCTCCCCAGAGCGCTTCAGCGCGGAAACCGCCTTGTTCGCCTTGTTGAACTCGGAGTTGGCCTGGTCCAGCTCCCACCGAGCATCGCGCCACTTGGCGTCCAGCGCGATGACGTCGTCCACGTCCTCCACGCGTGCGTAGCGGCGGCGCTGCGACTCGCGGACGAGCTCCTGCGTTTCGAAAGAACGACCGGGTACGCGTTGGTGAGGCTCGGGAAGGGCGGGCTCGCGCGATCGCGGCGCAAACAGAGAGGAAAGGCGCTCATCGCGTGAAACGACGCGCGTGCGGCCGCCATTTCGCGATCGCTCGGCGGTGGCGCGCGCGTCGTCCGGGGAGGCGTCGAGGGGCACGCACCGGGTCGCCGCCCTTGTCGGTGCGGAACAGGTTGATGTCGAGCATTGCGGCTGAGTGTGAGCCTCGGCTGTGTGCCCGGTGCGTCGAACAGTGGCGGGCGACGCGCTCGCCAGTCGCCGGCACTGCCAGACCTTTTATCCGCCGCGTGGATATCGGCGGGCGTTCGGCAGTACGCCGGGAGGCGTCCGAAACCCGCCGGTCGGGATTCATCGAACAGACAGGTCACTGGAATAATAAAACCTTTTTGAGTCATATGAGTCATACGTGCTATGTAAGAGAACAGCGAGAACACCGACTCCACGCCGCGCGCTCGCGCTACCCCCCCGCGTGTTCGGCGGACTGACCCACATGCCGTTTCCGACCGAGTCGCCCACCCGCTCGACTCGGCGTGTACACCGCGCGCCGCTGCCGGCAAGATGTCGAGACGTGCTCCCCGTCTTGCGACGAGTGCTTCGTCCTCTCCGGCGCGCGGACTTGCGGCGTCGGGGACGTGCTGACGGACACGGCGCAGTGCGTGTCGACGTGCCCGGGTTCGTGCTGCGCGGCGGCGATGGTGGAAATGGGGTTATTCGTCCCGACGTGCTGCGCGGCGTGACGAACGAGACGCGTCGTTTTCTTCACCCGACGTCTCAAGCGTGGATTCATTTTTTATACGTAGCCGATGATGATGACGATGAGAAGCATCAACCCTCGTGCCGTCTCTCGATCTCGCCGGGGTGCCCGCCTCGCGTGCGGTCCGCGCCGCTCAGATGGCCATCTGCTCGCCGAAGTTGCGCATGAACAGGATGGCGCCCACGAAGAGCCCCGCGGCGCGGAGCAGGTTCTGTCGGGGAAGAGGGAGGCGGGGGATCGTCAGATGGGGCTCGCGCTCGGAAGGGCGAGACACGAGCGGGGCAAACCACTCCCGCGATCGCTCGGTCGACGCGGTGATACTCGACGCGAACGCGCACGTACCATGGTGCTCTCCCGGTTCGGAGGAGCGAACTCTCTGTCGATGATCTCTTTCACACCCATGATCGCGGAGACGCGCGCCGTGGTAGTGAGACCCGCGTGCCTGGACGGACCGAAACACGCAACGGCGAAAGAGCGCGCCTGTTTCGTGTTTGGTCTTTGGTGCTGCCGAAACGTGCAGACGTCGAGACGTGCAACTGCGAGAAAACTTGAAAACGTCGTTGCTGATGACAGACGAGCGATCAGCCGAGTCGCCTATTGCTCGCGTCTCAGTCGTCTTCTCCGCCAGTGCGACCGACGCGAGACGTGCACAGACCACGCGGCTCCACCGTCGCCGCGCCTCTCACGCTCCGCACCCGCGTCCGCAGGTGCCCCCTTCGATCGGAGAGTCAGATTTGAAAACTCGCTCGTCGGCACGCGAGACCAACCCTAAACCGGTCCGATGACGCGTTTCCAATACGACGACGGCGCCATGCCCCAGGCTGGCGGCCCCACGACGCGCGCGAACTGGAGCCCATACGTACGTGCGCCCCGCGTCGACGAGCGTCATCTCCCCTCCTCTGCACGACGCGCCCGATCGAGCCGCGCGAGGCGGGCAGCCCGCAGATCTGAGACGGTGACATCGATCGGCTCGAGAGGGCTCAGATCCGCCGCGCGACGCGCGACGCCGCGGCGTCGCCGTGAAACGCCAAGCACGCGCGCGCGCGCGCGTCTCTCCTCCGAAGAAACGCTCGTGTATCTCTGACTGATCTCCCTCGATTTTCACCCAAAAAATCGCGCAGGACAACAACGGCGGCACGGTTTTGGCGGTGGCGGGTGAGGATTACGTGGTGTGCGCGGCGGACACGCGCATGAGCACCGGGTATTCCATCATGACGCGTGACTACAAGAAGATCGAGAAAGTTTCGAGCCAGTGCGTGATGGCCTCCGCGGGGTTCATGGCGGACGCGGCGACGCTCAAGAAGACCCTCAAGGCGCGGTGCGAGACGTACGAGTTCCAAAACGGCAAGGAGATGGGGTGCGTTTCGTTCGCGCAGATGCTGAGTAACACGCTGTACTACCGCCGGTTCTTCCCGTACTACACGTTCAACATCGTGGCGGGTCTGGACAAGGAAGGCAAGGGCGCGGTATTCACGTACGACGCCGTGGGGTCGTACGAGCGCACGAACTACTCGTGCCAAGGCTCGGGGCAGAGCCTGATCATGCCCGTGCTGGATAACCAGCTCAAGACGGTCTCGCCGCTGGTGCTCCCGTCGCAGAGCTCGGCGACGCCGCTGTCGGAGAGCGAAGCCGTCGACCTCGTGAAGGACTGCTTCGCCACCGCGGGCGAGCGAGACATCTACACCGGGGACGGGGTGGACATCTGGATCATCAACAAGCACGGCGCGCGCGTGGAGCACCAGGACCTCAAGCTGGACTGAGGGGAGACGTACCGTGACGAAGGCGAGCGAAGAAATCCACACCATCGAGCTTTTTCTTGTTTCGTCTTCTCACACAGTGTCACACGCGCCGTGTGACAGTTTCGCCCACCTTTCACGCGACACGTTTCTCTCGCCCGCCGCCGCCGCTCGCTGGCCACTGATGCGCGCGATGGCGAGCCTCGGCGCGCGTCTGCTGGCGCTCCCGGCGATGGCGCGCGCGCTCCCCCCCTGCGGCGAGGCGCGCGCGCTCGCCTCCTCGGCGCTGCCCACGCAGTTCGGGGCCGGCGCCGCGACGCGACGCGCGGCGCTGGACCGCGCCGTTGTCTTCCGCCCCTCCGTCTCGCACGGCGCCGTGCAGACGCGCGCGGTGTCCAACAGCAAGAAGGCCAAGAAGGCGCGCGCGAAGGCGAGCAAGAGCCGCGGAGGGGGCACCGGCGGGAGCGGGCGCTCCCGTTACGGCCCCGACGGCGCGCGGCGCGGCCCGGTCGAGACGGGCGCGTCGGGCGCTCCTCCCAAGCCCGTGCGCGAGGATCTCGACATGGCGGAGCTCCGCATCGATTCCCTTCTCAACGAGCTGGTGGATGGCGGCGAACAAATGAGCAACCGCGCTAAGTTCCGCGCGTTGCCCGTGGACAACGCCATCATGCGTAAGATCACCGAGCAGAACCTGTGCACGACCGCGTCGCAGGCGGGTCGGGAGTCGCGCAAGTTCCGGAACAAAGGCGAGGAGACGAAAATCACCAAGCGCTACGCGTTGTACGGCGCTGTGAGCGCCGAAAACAAGGTGCTCCTCGGGCACGCCGGCGGTCAAAAGACTGGTACCAAATTCATGTACGCGGCGACGAACGAAGCTTCGTTACCGGAGGACTCCGAGTCGATACCGGAGGTGGCGTTCGCGGGAAGGTCGAACGTCGGTAAGTCGTCTTTAATCAACGCCGTGACGTTGAGCAGCGCGGC
>Ga0233432_10003465_pt1 | contig 14266 bp, 21 predicted proteins | sample SI_122_August201_6_FD_179870 | JGI IMG/M metagenome (GOLD analysis project Ga0233432, IMG submission 179870) | Seawater microbial communities from Saanich Inlet, British Columbia, Canada - SI_122_August2016_10_MG | ecosystem: Environmental > Aquatic > Marine > Inlet | place: Canada: British...
CTAAACCTAAGAATACAAGCTGGAAACAAGCAGAAAGTAACCTCAGGCTTTATCTTGTTTCTGAATTGGGAAGCCTACCAGTTTCAGATGTGACGCGCAGCGACATCCATCAGATACTTGATGACTTAATGGACGAAGGAAAATGCACTGCTGCCAATCGGGCTCTGGCGCACATAAAGAAGTTCTTTGGCTGGCTGGTTGAACGGGGCTACCTAGAACATTCTCCTGCCGATCATATTAAATCACGCTTTAAGGAGCAGCGAAGAGAACGCGTACTAAGTGATAGTGAAATAAGAGCACTGTGGATAGCTTCAGAGTCCATGAGCGCGCCGTACAAGGCATGGATTAGGCTTCTACTGCTATGCGGCCAAAGACGCTTGGAGACAGCCCGTATGCGCCGCTCTCAGCTGCAGGATGATTGCTGGAGTTTGCAAGGTACAGACACCAAGAATAAGCAACCACATCTGGTGCCCCTTTCTGCGCAAGCAAGGGAAATCATAGATGAGCTTTTACTAACTGAGGGCGACTATCTTTTCAAAACGGGGCTTATCGGAGACGCACCCATTAATGGCTTCTCCAAGGCGAAGGCACAGATGGATAGGTTGTCTGGTGTTACTGATTGGCGTTGGCATGATTTGCGCGCAGTCGTTGGCACCAATATTACAAAACTAGGCTACAATCGTTCTCTCATGAAGCGCATCATCAATCACAAAGACAGTGGGGCAACTGCATCTTATGATCTTTATTCTTACTACGGTGAAAAAGAGGACGCTCTGCAAAAGTGGGCGGATAAATTAGATGACATCATCCGATGATAATCTGAAACGTGCAATCGATTACGCTGTGGCCCGAATTGGAGTTTTTCAATCATCGCCACTCAAATCTTCTGCACATTTAAACAGTTTAATTTACAAGATGATTGCGTTTGACGGTACCGAGTATGCTGAGGACATTCTGCCCCAGCTTCTTTTAAGGTCAAGAAATTCAAAAGTAATATTCAGGGCGTTGAAGTACCTGGCTGCAAACTTGATTGCAGAGCACAACCCCTTACCACGTGAACTTGAAATGTGGCTTGTCAATGTACTCCGGCATCAGATTGAAGAACCCAATTACGGCCGCACTGGGCCAAACAAATCAATATTGGAGCAAAGTTTTCTTTTAGGATTAGTCAACGCCCTTCGTTCAATTACTGGTTTGCCCATGTGGATAAGAGAAACCCAAAAACAAAATTCTAGTGTCTTGGAGCTACTGGCCTTAGCGAGTAGTGATTTCAAAAAAACAAACGGCAGCAGCCCAATTCCCATAACCCCGAAAGCGATGGAAAAACGTTTTATCCAAGCGCGGCAGCTGGTGTTGGGGCAAAAAGATTTTAAATCCCCTAAAAAAAACGAATTTCCTCAGGAAGACGCATAAGTCTGTTTCATTCAATCTGATGTCGCAATAGGTCACATAGGATTGAATAAATGTCTCCCTCAAAACTACTCAAAGCAAAAGATGTCTCTGATCTTACCTCGATTTCGCGATCTCACCTTCATCGTCTAGCGCGTGAAGGCAAATTTCCAAAACCCATCAAAATCGGGGAGAACCGCAGCGCATGGCTAGAAGCTGATGTGCAAGATTGGATCACTACTTGTGTCCGCAAGCATCAGGTTGGCCAATAAACAAGGAAAGGCTGTGGGTGCATAAAGCCACAGCCTTTCCGAAACTTTACAAACTAAGGAACAGTAAAATGTTACCACTTTATAATGAAAGCAAGAGTTCTTTGGCAGTGGCAAACCTCACTAGGGGAATAATCAGCTACGTCGAAATGGCTGACCTTAGTGATGGAGAAAGCAAACAGGTATTTCTAGACGGTCTGTCCGTCTTTGAGGCACACTTTGAGGATAGCAAGCCTCTGGACGATACCTTGATTCAGTATAGCCATGCTGATGCTCCCAGAGACGTTAGCAACGATCGTGACTACGCATTCAAAAAAGAGCCCGGAACACCAAACGGTAAACTGGAAACAGAGAACGGCTACTCGGCGGCTAAGATAACGGCGTTGGAAAAATTTGTGAAGGAAGGTTGATGGAACATACCCTTAAATATGTCTGGATGCTGAGAGACGATACTACATGCTGGGAGGTCGCGCATCTCTGGAGCACTAAGCTGTCAGTCGAAGACCGTGCACTTGCCGCCACCACTGCTCTGATGTCGCTCGACCCCGAACAGGCTATCGACACTGCTCAATTTGTCCTGAATGCGATTTCTAGGGGCCAGCCTATACCACCGCTAATTTCTTACAGAGATGAGGCCAAGTTCTGGGCTGAGAACACCCATTCCCATGAACTTAGTCACTATATTGTGGCGGCTTTCTGGGCAATGACTAAGCCGGAGCAACTAAGGTGGCGTGATTATGTGGTCAAGGCTTGCGTCGATAGGATAGCGGCATGAACTTTGAGAAGATAGAAGCAAATTTAAATATGAACGTCGAGGAATTATCGTTACGGAGGCTGAAAGAAAAATATCCGTCACTAATGACGGCAGATGAATTGCTCGCTTTGCCGATACCGGAGACGGATTGGATAGTGCCGGATTTGATACCAGCGGGCCTTTCGTTAATTGGCGGAGCTCCCAAGGTCGGTAAAAGTTATTTTATTCTAAAACTGACCAAGGATATTTTGAACGACGGCGGCAACATATTCTACTTGGCTGGGGAAGATAGTGACGGGGGCCTGCAATTCCGGCTCAAGCAACTCGGTGTGTCAGGAAACGATTTGGTTCATCACAGGGGTCGAGAAGGTCAGCTCGTATCGCAAGGACATTACCTCAAAACTATGGACGACATATTATCTATGCATAGGTTCGACGCAGTCTTTCTCGATAACATGCAAATGGTGCTGCCACCTAAATCAAAGGGTAAAGATGACTATGCCTACTATTACGAGCATTTGCCCCAGTGGGCTGAATTGGCAGTCAAACACAAATGCGCAATCGTTATGGTTCACCACGCCAAGAAAGCTGATGGCCGACCAGACCCCAATCCATTGGAGAGTATTCTGGGCAGCACAGCGATTACAGGAGCATGTGACACGATTATGGTTCTACAAAAGTCCGATGATGGTCAGGCTTACACTTTGCATGTCACTGGCAAATTCACGCCTGATAAAAGCTGGAACATGGTCAAAAAGAACGGTCTATTTGAAATTGATGAACATGCAATAGATGCAGCACGCAAGCGGAACAAGGCTCAGGACGCCATCTATAATCTGATAAAAGAAAATGCCGGTATTAAGCAATTCGAGATTGCTAAGAAACTCAACAAACAAACATCAAATGTTAGTCGCGACGTGAAAAAACTGTTGAAAACTGGCCACCTACTGGGGTCGCCATCAGATGGGTACACTATCGCAAAGACCCCCTGATAACGCTGATAAGGTTGATAACTACTAAGAGGGAACAGTTGTTCTAACCTGCCGCCATCAGGCTGATTCAAAAGCACAGATAAAAAATAAAGTTATCAGGTTATCAAGGTTATCACCCCCTTTTTAGAGGCGTCAGTCGCCCACGTTCAATGTCAGCCCCAGAATATATCTAATCCATTAAGCCATGCCCTGCGTGTCTGTTTGTTCAAAGCAAAATACCTTGGAGGCAATAGCTATGAGTGCATGTACATGTGGACGGTCACCAACAGACAATTGTGTTGGTTGGCATAATCTGACTGAAGAAAAGTACCTAGAGAAGAAGGCGGCGTATGCAGCACGCAAGGCTGAAAAAGCCGCTTAGTAGTCCACAAGTTCAGTTTGACTGCTAGTTGGCCCTTTAACTGGGGCCTTTTCTTTTTGCCATAATGAACAATCACATTCTTGAAACGATACGCGTCAGTTCCCCAATTGCTGTAGCTTAGAGGAGTGTAAAATAATTTCTATAACCTTCCACAAGTGCCAAAACCTCTACTAACAGTAACCACTAACCACCTCACAAAACCCTTTAACCCTCACTTGGTGATTTATACAGATCGTATCATTTGCTACGTAAGTAGGAAAAGGCCTACCGAAGTGGATGAATATTACAGGCGAACAATAGCTTTACAGCCTAAGCTAACAGAAAGCGTGAAACGAACGTAAAGCATCACCGCCAGGCGGATGATCTCGGGCCAGGTTTCATGTAGCGAAATGGGGAGTGTTTTGTCATTGGAAGACGCTAAAATTAGCCCTGCCCCAATCAAGCAAGTTTACTCTGACGGAACCTAATGGCTTAATGAGGCTTACTTATGCCAAAGCAGAGTTGTCATATCTCACTGTACTTCCAAAATACCACTGTTCCATGCCATTAAATGATCTGCTCCTCGCCAATCTTGGTTTTTGCAATCCAACTTTGCTTCAAAAATAAATTTTATTCTTTTTGTTCGAGATGGGCCACCGCTCAAAGTGACAGATACAACTTCTTTCACCACACCACCGATGAAAGAAGGTAAGTTCTTCGTGTCATGCAACAATATCAGTCCTCCTATCAACGAGTTAGCTTCATCAGTTGAAAAATCCCAGCAGCACGTGCCATATGTCAAAGGCGTGATGTCTTTTAAAACTTCTAATCCTAGGCGTTTTACATTTGATCCCTCCGCAAATTTATTCTGAACAATATGCAACACTTTCATCTTAGACTATTCCTTGTTTAAACTTACGCATGCTTTAAGGATCAGAGATGTTTACAGTACAAGATTACAATTCACAAATAATTTCGTTATGGAACAACCATCAGGTTCCATTCACCCAACCAATTCGTGAGTTACCACCATTACTAATACCAAATTCGCCTCCTAAAAATGGCATAGCAATTGTCGGTATAAATCCAAGCTTTCCAAAATGTGATGAAGGATCCATCGAAGAAGGATCTGCTGGCTTAAAATTCCAACCAACAGAATTGAAGAAAATTCAACTAACCAATCACGAAAATCTTCCCTATTTCACTCAAATTCAAGGGATATTTGAAAAGTATGATTTGAAGAAAAACAGATTATGGTTTTTGGACCTATTTCCAATAAGACATACAAGCCAAAAGGAAGTTGTGAAATTTATGGATAAAAATCCAGATTTCAAAAAAAAACTACTCATGTTGTTTTGGCAATTAATCTCATCGCAAGAACTCTCACTTGTTGTGGTTTTGAACGCGACCGCCTCAGATTTTGTTATTCAAAACGGCCAAAACTTTAATCCCTCATTTCATCAATCTTCTAGTATGATCAAAGTTGGTGACACGACTTGGGTGTTTTCTGGAATGATTACGGGAGGGGGCTCTATGGATAAGTACTCTCGTGAGAGGCTATTTAATGAAATAAAAAATAATTTAAATTAAAATTCGTAAAGTTTTTCAATTTATCCCTAAACATGAACTGATAAAATAAATAAAATTCCAAAACACACATTAGCCAATTAAACAGGCCCTTCTAGATCAGAAAAATCAAGCGAGCTACGGTTCAATAAACAGTCTTTTAAATCGAAAAAAATGCATATTATTGCAAGATAACCACAAATGATGTGCGTAATAATTGACACTAAATGACGTGCTAGGCAGAACATTCTTGTCTTTATTGCTCAGTCATCAATCCAAGCGTATTCCGATTTTGGTCGGCTGCTCTCAAGTTCGATTTCTAATTCCTTACCATCATATTTTATTGATCGAATTAGTTTCACATCGGCCCACCAAACAGCATTTATTTGTAACTTATTTATATCAAAAGCATCCGCAACTTCAAACGCTTCTGTTTCCCAATAACCCTTATCAATTGCTTGTGTATAAACCTTTCTTTTGTTGGGTGGTATTACTACATCTTTTGGGTGTTCTATATTACAAAAAATATCATCATTAAGTTTGAACTCTCCAATTTCTTCATGAAGGGCATCAACATTTCTACCACCAGACGCTAAAACAGAAATCTGATTTTCTTCAATAAAAAGTGGTGCGTCTATATGAAGTACTTGATCATATTCATAATGATAAACTGGCAGCATAAACTCTTGTGGAATATGTCTCCAAGCATCAATATTACAGTCAAGTTTTTCACGATCAAATAAGCAATTTTCAAATGCGCCTCTTTCGTGGTTTTCTAGCCAGTATAATGCTATCCTTTCGTCCATATAACCTATGGTATGTTCACCGCCATGTTCACTAATAATAAGTTTAAGCTTTTGGCTCATAACTAAAATCCTTTTGAACCCTTTTAGCACAAAAATTGTTATTCATGGCTTTTTTATCATTAGAAATCCCACAAGATGATGCTCACGACCTTATTAAGAAAAAAGTCAGAACTTTCTTTTATCCCAAATCCTAGCTGAACAGAACCGCACCCGTAAAGATACCGTCTGGGTAGAATTATTTACTAACGCCAGGGGACTGCCGGGGGAGCTGTCAAACTAATGAGAACTCGCATCAGATTGCTAGCGCAGCCTAAATCTATGCGCTCAATAATTGACGTCACTTAGCGAGAGCAGCGGCACGGTTTAACTTGGAATTGGTGCGTGAATAGAAATGTAGTCTCCCAACAAAATTCTGCCAACGATTTTGCAAACCCAACACTAAAGCCCCCAAAACCATACACAGCATAAAATCGTGCAGTTTCGAATAACCGGTGTCTCATCAGTGTTTCTTCTTCCGTCCACTATGTACCTCAGCATTCAGCAACAGACTGTACTTACTGTAATGCTTGTCCAGCATGACCGTGCTGTTGCCCATCTGCTTGCTAAGTGCATGTGTACTAACCCCACGCTCCAAGTCCTGCGTGGCTTAGAAGTGCCGCCAGCTATACAGCGTGCGTGTTCTACCATCTGCACCAGTTTTCAAATCCAGCTCATCTAGCAGTGCATTAAAAGCTCGATTTAGATTGTGCACGGTTACAGTCGCACTGAGACGTGTAGTGAATACTGCTTCATCTAACTTAGCGGCAATCAGCGCATCAAAATCCTCTGCCCCAATGCTTGGGTTCAGCTGAGCTTGGCGCCATAAGAAGTCTACAACACGGTCTCTGGCAATAGCAGTGCGCTTGTTTGTCTTGCCATCCACACTGACTGCCAAGTAACGCTCACCGTCACGTGCATACCACTCAATGTTGCGCCAAGTTAATCCCAGTGCTTCTGTGCCATGTCGAACACCTGTGTTGGCTAGGAACAGTACATAGTTGCGCAGTGTCTCACGTGTGGCGGCTGACTTCTCATTGGGCGTCTGTTTGTGAAAGCTTCTCAGTGCGCTATAAATTACACGATATTCTTCAACACTAAAACTGCCTCTGCTTTGTGTCTTCACACCTTTGTTGAGCAGGGTAGGGCGCAGCGACTTTACTATCCAGCCATTCAACTCCGCTTCGTCCAGTACACGGTTTAGTGCTGAGTTGTGATTGTTGATAGTACTCTGTGCTGGCACCTTGCCACTTTGCTGCGTACGCCACGCATCAAACGCCGTTACCGCTGCCAAATCCAGCTTGGCTATATCAGTGGTGCCAAAATAGGGCATAAGCCACTTGTTGCGCGCCTGTACGTAGTCTTTGTAGGACTGCTTGCCCACGCCTTCACGTATTTCTGTTTCCATTCGACTGACTGCGTGTTTGGCAACGTCCCCAGCTGTTTATGTAGAAAGATGAATCAGCAGGTTGATCCAACTGCTTTGGGCTTATACCATATTCTTCGTAAAGGCTCCTGAACTCGGACAGAGACGTGTTAGCATCCTTTGGAAAATACACACTGAAGTAGTGTTCTAAAGCCTCCCTGTAGGTGAAGTCAGGAAACTCAATGTGTTGACTGCCAAGCCTTAATTCGTAGCTAGAGCCCTCATTTATAAAGTACAAGGTATCCATAGCCTGCGTAGGTTTCAGCAGTGGAACAACAGAGGCTTTCTTTTCTAGATACCAGTGGGCCCTGTCTAAAAAGGATGTGGTCAGAATTGCTCCACTGCCAACAAGGAATGCTCTCCTATCCATTGTCTTTCCTCCGCCGACTTGCTTCTCTAAGAGGCTTGGAAGCCAGCTCATGGCCCAAAGCTATGCGAACTGCCAACTCCTCCCAATCAGGCTCTCCGCCTTCTTGTTTGCGAAGCATCTGGTAAGTCTCAGGGTTATCTCCCCCGTGGGCAGCGAGAACAAATGACTTGGCTTTTTGATCTATCGGGCCACGCAAATTCCAAGAGAAGCCTTTGTGAACATATTTTTCAGTTTTCTTAGCCATCACTTCTCCTCCTCTTCGTTAGTATTGCTTGGAGGGCTAATGATCGGCCCGGAAAGACCCGGGAAGGTAATTACCAATTCAGGTCCAAACATCTCTGCGAACTTTTTATGTTCCTCTTCAGATGTTAGGGATTTCGGCACACGTTTTTCAGTGGATTTTTTTACTGTCATGGGATTTCTCCGCTTTAGTGCTTTAGCCACAGTGGCAAGGCGCACAAGTTGGTATTTAAAGGCCTGATTTTGTCGTACTTATTCTAAGGTTTACTGTTGCATTCAGCATTTTGGTCTGAGGAATTTAATTTGTCCTGATCGTCCCATCGGCAATTTGCTGTTCAAAGGCGTCAAGGGTTGCCTTAATCAAGCGTTTGCGCTTGTCCTCTGCAATTGCTTTGTCCCGAAATGCATAGAAAAAATCGCTGCATTCTTGGCTCATAGTTCCATAATAATTAGATCCATCACGCCGCCCTATATCAGGCGCATCAGTTTTATTATTCTTAGGGGGTTTGGTGTCAGCCATTGTGCTGTTCTCCGCTTTAGTGCTTTAGCCATGATGGCAAGGCGCACAAGTTGAAGTGTTAAATCGCCTAATTCCTTAATTAGATATTTACTGAGATAACTTCAAGCCTCTCGTGAAAAAATGTCTGGTTGATGTTTTGCAAGACCGAGGCGCGGTGGTTTTGTACCCTGCCATCCATTCGCTTAATACTGCTGCAGTTACTTCACAGACTGAAGCTAGCCTCTGAGGCAGGACATACACTTTAAAATGACTGGGCTGGCTGAGAGACGCGCTTCTTCTATCGCATCTCCACAGTCCACACAGTAGCCAAACTCTTCTTCCTCTAGCCGCTGAAGCGCAGCTACAAGCGAAGTCTTAAGGGTATCTCTTCTTCTCTGCTGTGCCCGTGCCATTGCTTGAGATTGCAGAGCATCCATGCGTGACAGCCGCCCGACTGACTGCTGATCTAATTCAACAGTTCTCTGCGAACTTTGCCCAAGTTCATCTTCTGCAGTGAGCTCCTGCAATTGCAGCTCAATCAGCTTTTTGTATTTGGCAAACTTAGCTTCCATCAGCGATGTGATGCATAGCAATTGTCAAAAGAGGCAACCTCAAAGGAGAGAGCATTTAATACCTATCCCAGACGTCGTACTTTTCCCAAACCTTGCAAGCTGAGTTGTTCATCATGTAACGCCCAAAGTCAGTACCATTGATTTTACAATAGCCCACTAAACGATCGTATGTTTTAGCCCCCGTCAGCTCACACAGTGCTTGCAAACCGGTAAATTGTTTCGCCACTTTAGTCGCGTGCTTGCCTTTCTGAGTATCATTCTCCGGACAGTTTAAGGCAGCCAGCCGAATAGAAATCCCATCAATCTCAATTGTATCGCCGTCCCTCACATGAGTAATGGTCCCAGATATAACCTTCCTATCTGCAGCCGCCTTAGGAGCCGATTTCTGCGCCTTGTGACAATGGAAAGGCTTTGAGCCAGCATGACAGCCTTGCTTGTCTAAGCCGCCGCTGTGAGCCCCTGCTTGCGTACCGAACGCCAATATCGTTGCTTATATTGTGGCGCGCATAGCGGTAATAAAAATTCAAAAATTTTCATGAAGGCATCCTAGATGCTTGCTTAAGATTTTCATCGATACTTGTGGATGGAACCTTGCTGTCCATGAATACGTTAACCACAGGCTTTATCAAATCCAATTGATCCACAGTGCCTGCCCTAATCGATACCACATTATTTTTGGCACTGTTGTTACCAAACAACAGAGACCCACAATTACTACAAAACCTCTTTGTCATGGTACTTCCGCTATCGGCAGTGTGGGAATAAGAAGAAACTTCGCCAAAAATTTCAAGCTCGTCTTCTGGAACAAATAAGTTCGTGCCAAAGACTGAGCCAGTGGCACGGCGGCAATCTTCACAGTGACAGTTGAAAATAACAGTAGGTTCAGCGTGGCATTTGTAAGTAACATTGCCACACAAACATTTTCCGGAAAAAACGGACATAATAATTCTCCATGGAATGACTCAAGTTTATTACTGGTGCCTGACTGCGCACCACCATCACCTCTTAAGGTTACTAACTTAGATGTTAGCAGACACCGCGCTTGGCTCAACAAATATGTTCATTGCAAACTGGCGGCTGGATCGAGTTTACCGGTATTTGTCACAATGCCGAATATCCAGCGGCTGATTGATGATTTAAATAGGCCAAGTCATGGCAGTAGCGTCTACTGCCATCTAGAAGCTTTCTACCCTTAAAAAATAACCTTAAATCATGGCAAAAATGCGAGCTGGCCCGCCAGTGCCCCCTGAGTGTTTCGGTGCGCCAATCACCAAGGTTGCGCCTACGGCCGGAACACGGTCTAGCCCGGCGATATTCTCAATCCCAAAGCGTCCAGTGGGCAACCAGGCATAATGGGAAGCAAAATCAGCGGAGATACCGTGATCTAGGGACAGCGTATCAACTGCCAGTGACCGAGCGCCCGTTTCCTCGATAAGCATCTGAGCAGCCTCAACATGGAAGCCGGGATAATGCTGCGTTTTGCCATCAAAGTTGCGGAACCCATCAGTATCCACCTTACCGGCCCAACCTGAATGCATGGCCACGCAGGCCCCACCCGGAATATCACCATTCACCGCAATCCAAGCGCGAATATCATCGGGGGTAACTCGTGTATCTGCATCCTCATCTGCGCGTTGGGCAATATCGATAACACAAAGCGGTGCGACAAGGTCGGAAACCGGAATTTCATCGACTGACGTTCCATCCTCAGAAAAATGCAGCGGCGCATCGATATGGGTACCGGTGTGTTCCACGACAGTGTACTGGTTCAGATTAAAAAAATGCTCTGCGTAGTTATATAGCTGTTCGCTCGAGAACTGCGACTCCCCAAAATAAGTCGGAAAATCCGGATGTAAAGTATGTGTCATGTCTTCGACCATACCATGCCCACCAGCCAGAGTTGCGGGTGCAGACACTCCTGTCGCCACAGCTGCAATTCCCGTCGCCGCCGTGGCTCTAAAGAAATTCCGTCTCGACAACATCCGATCCTTAACCGAATTCATTACGCAAATATCACACATTTTCTTCTCCCTATTCAGCTAGCTTATCGTAAGTTGAAATATCATCATTTAATGGTCCAGTTTATATATTAACGCATAATCAGAATCTAATCTACGGTTATGGTGTTTTCCGGTTAATTACCAACCACTTGCTACGCTCAGCCCCCGCCTGCGAAGCGATGGTTAACATCGGTGCTGTCAGTATGGCGTGCATTGAGAATACCCCTCAAATTTCACTAGGGTACTGTATCAAGCACATATTGGCTGTGAAGGGCGAACCTTGGCAGCGTAAAATAAACGCTGCCCGCCCGTCGCGTTCCGTTCGCGAAAGCCTGACGGTGAAGGGCAGATTTTAGCATTTTACCGGAATCAGGGGAAGTATTTTGGTCCAACAAAGAGCCGTCTTGAAAACTATCCGCGCGTCCAAGCTGCAAAGTCTTTACTATCTGTAGCAAATTCGATCCCTAAAGCTGGCTCATCTCCCACAACCCAAGCATCGTGTCCCGGTGCCAACCTGTATGCCTCACCTGCTTTGATGGTGATCTCTGTGCCATCGTCGGAAATTACGTGGATTGAGCCTTGCATCAAAACTCCAATATGGCCCGCCTGACAGGATTCAGTGCCGACATGCGGCTTGATACACTCTGACCATTTCCAGCCTGGCTGCATATTTGCTTTTGTAATGGTTACAGGGCCAAACTTAATCGTCGCGGCATGTGTTTTGTCTGGTGTCATTGTATCATCGGGACTAGACCAAGATTTTGTTTCAAGTGTCGACATTTTTACTCTCCCTAAAATATTTAATTGCTTTAAACCTTGATAACAAAAAATGTTATCTGTCTTATGATGTTCCTTCATAACATGTTAAAAGATAATAGTGTCAACATTTTTTTAAATCATTGATAAATTGTAATTTAAAGAAAAAAATCTAATCAGTCAGCTCCGCCTACGAACCAACCATCAACATCAATGCTACTATTGCGGCGCGCATGGCGTTAAACAAACCTCTCTGATCGGACATACCCCACGGACGTTGTGGCAAAATACTTTAACGGAATTTCCAGAGAATTGATTTTATCAATTACCTCCTGAGAAACATTTCCATAAATCTCGATTGAAAAATGCGTCGCTAATTTGCTGTGTTTTGCAACATAGTCCTGAACTGGTGGGTTATCGGCATGAAATAGGAAGTCTTCACTTTTACGATAGACTTCTGTCCAAACAAATTTATGGGGATCATCAGGATCGGCATCAAAGTTATGAAAGAGCATGCCTTCTTCAGTCTTCTCAACTGCCTTGTCAGCCTCCGCTGCTATAGACAAGTACTCGTTTACCATACCCTCTTTAACCGTAATTCTCGCTAGTAAAACAAAAGGGGTGCCGCAATCCGCCATAATAAATACTCCACTGATTTATCTAAGAATAACGCGATACTAAAATATGTGAAGCCTCAAAATCCTTGGGGAAAAGGAGGCATTAGCTTGTAATTTGGCTTCAATCAAAATGGTGACCAATCGGTGACCCGCGCAAAACTTCACTGCAGAGCAAAAGCTGAAATCTAGCTTCCATAGTGATTAATATTATAAAAACGGCAACGCCACACGAAGTCGAAATATCCAACTCGATACCTGCAAAACAATCGCAGGGTTTTCTACCTTATAGCTTACTAAAGCCAGCGAACCTTTCAGGAAAAAAATGTTTGGGCAGTATCCATAGATATATTAGCGGGGTGGTTTTTTACCCCCCCCCGCTTAAAGGAAAGATTGAGAAGGAATTGTTTTCACAATACTTTTTACAACGACTACGGTGAAGTAAAAGTAAGCAAGTAAGGCCAACAAAAAAAGCCTACCATTGCCTAGCAAATAAACTAAGCCTCGGCTGAGCAAATTGAATTACTGAGTTGTCTGTGCTTTCCCTAAAGTCTCATAGCCCTTGGTGCCCTTAAGAGTTTCATTATCCTGAGCATAATCCCAAGGTGTTTTACCACTATTGTCTTTGACTTTTGCATCCGCACCAGCAGCCAACAGGGTTTGAATGTTTTCATCTTTGCCGAAGTTAGCCGCATAATGCAGCGGAGTGTTGCCGTCATCATCCTGCACCATAACGTCTGCGCCAGCTTTTAAGAGCATTTGAATTGTTGCTGGCCCACTTTTCAGGGCAGCTATGTGCAGCGAAGTAAGACCCGTCTTCTCTTGCGCTTGAACATTAGCACCAGCGTCAAGAAGAGCCTTTACGTTCGCTGTGGAGCCTCTGTCAGCTGCAATGTGCAAAGGAGTAAAGCCAAACCCGTTTTGGACGGTGACATCAGCACCAGCGTTAAGCAATACTTGGATATTTTCAGTCGTACCATTCAATGCAGCTAAGAGCAGCGGGGTGGTGCCATCCTCTGACTGCGCCATTACGTCCGCACCCCAATTCAATAGAGTTTGGATTTCCTCACCAGTACCAAAAAAGGCCGCCACATGCAGTGCTGTTGCACCGGCATCGTTTCGAGCCTTCAAGTCTGCACCAGCATCTAACTCAGCCCGTAAAGTAGCTTTTGTCGCGGTTTGCCACCATGTATGATCACACAGATTACCGCATTCAGCCGCCGCTTGCGAACCGAGGATCAGCATTAGTGCAGTTATTGCTACGCGCATGGTTTACTCAGTGTGGTTACGTCACCTGCCCCCTACCCTACAAGCAGATCCAAGATGACGATACTTGAAAGAAGTCTTGTTCTTATATGATTGCTGCACCTCATATGAACGCTAACCCTCAATAAAGTGAGCGAATACTGCCCTTGAACATAGCCGCAAATACTACTTTATCCTGCTGATCTTAAGGCAAAACTAGCTGACAATTGTTTCCCCGGTGTTTCCCCAGAGCATTATGAGGAAGGGTAGAAACCCGCTAAGTCATTGATTTAAATGGTGCCCCCACACTGCATTGAACTAGTGCTTCAAACTATCCCAATGTGTATATCAGGTACTGATAATAAATAGTTTTTATATTATAAATGTCCCAT
>Ga0233432_10003466_pt1 | contig 14264 bp, 6 predicted proteins | sample SI_122_August201_6_FD_179870 | JGI IMG/M metagenome (GOLD analysis project Ga0233432, IMG submission 179870) | Seawater microbial communities from Saanich Inlet, British Columbia, Canada - SI_122_August2016_10_MG | ecosystem: Environmental > Aquatic > Marine > Inlet | place: Canada: British...
AATTTTATTAGATCCAGTATATTCTTCTTCTAATGGTAAAATATTTTCATATAATTCATAATCATTAAAATCAATATTAGTTTCTTCTTTAAATTCTCTAATAGCACATATTTTATTGGTTTCATTTAAATTTCTTCTTCCTTTAGGTATTTCCCATTCATTATATATATATTTATTATCTGAATTATTTATAAAATATTCTTTATTAATTTTTTTAAATTTTTCATAACTTTTATTATAGTCTTTTTTATTTTCATTATAATTATACCATAAATTATCCCATAATTCTTTAAAATTATTATTTTTTATTCTTTCTTTTTCTGAATTACTCATTCTATTAAATAATAATTGTATATATTCATTATTATCATGTTTATATTTTCCTCTAATAAATTCTATAAATGATATAGAATCTTTTCTCTCTATCATTATTATTTGATTTTTATTATTTAATAATATTATTCCATAACTTAATCTAGGATTAAAACATTCTTTATATTTGTGTCCTTTTTTTCCACAATTTCTACAATAAAAATTGTTCATAATCTAATAAATAATAATATTTTTAAATATACAATTATTTTAAATAAAATAAATAATATTATATATATATATATATATATATATAATGTCTGAGGTATCACCTGAACTGTTGGAAACTCCTCACCCACCTCTAAAAACTCGTATCTCACCACTCCTAAGTCGAATTCGGCAACCTCCTCGTAAGTCTCTTAAATCTCACCAAAAGTTTCTAATAGCAGCAGCTGCAGCTGCTGCTATTAAGCAACATAAATCAAAAAGTTCAAAAACAGAATGTAATCAAGGAAGTGTTGATGAAATAGTAAGTGAGATTGACAAACTACAACAAAAAAAAAAACAATGTGATCAGGATTTAATTAATGCTATGAAGGAGAACGAAAAAGCAGCCTTATTCACCCAACAGGAGGCTGAACGTCATGCAAGTATTATAGCAAATCTCGAAGCTAATGCCTCAACAAGAGAAGAGGAGGTCTTAGCGGCGCAACGTGGGATGGAAGAGGCTATTCGTAATGCTGTAACAGCCAAGGATCAGGCGAAAACAGATTTGCAAGAGGCCATAAATAAAAAAGATCAAGCTGAAATTCAAGAACAGACTATGAGAGAGGAGTTGACAAATAAAAATAAAATACAGGAAGAATCTAATCGTGTGATAGAAGTTCTAGAACAGAGACTAACACAGAATGAACGAGAATTGGAACAATACAAGGAGGAGCTAGTTCAGGCAAAACAGAGTGTTCAGGGTAATCCTTCTGATGAAAATTCTAAACAGAAGCTTATTGAAGCCCTTGAGAAGATGGGAACTGCTAACGAGATCGCTATAAAATCTAAAGATGAATTAATAGAAGCTAAACAACAACAAGTTAGATATGTTGAAGAAGCAGCAGATGCTGAGATAGCTGCTAATCAACGAATAGATGCAGCTAATAGAGATGCTGATCGTGCTCGAATAGATGCAGCACATTCTCATGATGCTCGTATAGCATCATTAAATGAATTAGATAAAGCTAAAGAAGATCTGGCATATGCTAGTGAAAATCTTAATAATGCTCTAGAAACACTTCGTATTGTTACTATAACTTCAGATGATACAGATACTAGTACAGTTACTGGTGCAGTTACTGAGGCAGTTACTCCACCTGATCCTCTTTCAGATACTGATAATGATTGTATTTTTATTGAAAAACTATCTGATAATCTAAAAACAATATTAGAACATATGTCAAAACCATTTGGTAATAAAAAAAATTATGATGAATTTTTAGAAAAAATTTTTGATTTTTTAAATTTAACATATGATTTTACTGAGTATGGAGAAAATGAAAAAACTTATATTAAATATGATGAAAGAACGCAAGAGGAATATATTAATAAATTAAATCAAGGTGATGGAAATCCACCTGTATTTAAAACATTATATAAAAAATATAAAGGTATTGATTTAAATATTCAAGATGATGCGTTAAAAGAAGCAATTGTAGCATTTATAACCAAAATAGATGTGACTGAATTAGAAACTTGTATCTTGAACGTACAGCAATTACATAAAGTAAACGATAAGTTAGAAACTTTTAAAAATGAAGGTTTTTCAAGTTATGAAGATTTGTTGAAATTTTTGGGAGTTAATAATAATTTAAAAAACTATAAATTAATTATTCATACTATTATTGAATGGATAAAAGAAGTAGATATTAATGGTAATCCTTCTGATGAAGAGACCAAATTATTAAAAAAATTAAAAGATACATTATTCTCTTTTATTGATAATATATTAGATGATATTGATATTGATAGTACTCAAGGAATTGAAAAAATATTAAAATTTTTTGAATTTAACAATACTTATGAAGGAACTATCAAAAATTTAATTGAACAATACAAAGATTCATATGAATTCCCAGAAAATACATTGCCTATTAATGATAAAATAAAAGAAGAATTTAAACAAGAATTTATAATTTCATTACAATCCGTTCAACTTGTGGGTGGTGCGCTAGATGAAGATTATGAAAATAAATTTAATAATCTTGTAAATATTAATTATTATGATAATGAATCCAAAGATATTGTTAAAGATTTAATAGAGATGTTTATATCTTCATTAAATTATGATTTTGATCAAATTAAAGTTAACTGTGGAGAACAAATAAAAGATCATGATAAAATTAAAAAATTTATATTAGATAATATTCAAAAAATTATTGATAGAATAACTAATGCAAAAGAAAAAACAGAAAAACAATATAAATGGGACCAAGCCAATAAAAAATATATAGAAAAAAAAGATGAAGATGAAAATGAAGATGAAGATGAAGATGAAGATGAAGATGATAATGAAATGAAAAAATTACTAAAAAAAATAGAAGATTTAGAAAAAAAAACGAAAGAATCAGTAACAAAAGGTGATAAAAAACAATACGATAAATTAAAAAAAGAATCTGATTATTATAAAAATATACTGGAAAGAGAACGAAGTAATCGTAGATATAATAAAGAACGTGATAGATATAATAGAGTTCGTAGAGGGGACGGAAGATATGGGCGTAGAGGAGACGGAAGATATGGGCGTAGAGGAGACGGAAGATATGGGCGTGGTGAAGACGGAAGATATGGGCGTAGAGAAGACGGAAGATATGGGTATAGAGGAGACGGAAGACAAGGGTATATAGGAGACGGAAGACAAGGGTATAGAGGAGACGGAAGACAAGGGTATAGAGGAGACGGAAGACAAGGATTAGGACAAGGATTAGGACAAGGATTAGGACAAGGACTACCTGGACTAGGACTAGGACAAGGACAAGGACAGGGTCAAGGATTAGGACAAGGACAAGAAACTATTAGAGAAAAAGAATTGAAGCAACAATTACAAAGATTAATGGAAACTAGAAATCCTGATGAACAAACATCTGAAGAAATTGAAGAAATTGAAGAAGAAATTGTTAAAGAAAAAAAGAAAAAAGATAAAAAATCATTGAAAAAAACAGATAATAAAGAAGTTGATAAAGAAAATATTTTAAAATCTATGAAAGATGGTGAAATAGGTGAAATAAGTGAAGATATAATTATTGATTTATTTAAACGTAAAGATACTAATATTTTTTCAGATAAAGAAATAAATTTAATAAAACAACTATTAGAAAATCAAATAAAATCTAGATATAAACTATTATTATTAAAAAAGAAAATGTCTGAGAGGTCTATGTCAAATAGACGACATAACAAGGAAAAAGAACAAAAATTAATGAATGAAAATCAAAGAAATCAAGAAAATTTATTTGATAATAAGAGATTATTAGATTTATTAGAATTACTTATCAAAAATTTATCACAAGATCCATCTAAAAAAGATTCATTAAAATTATTAAATGATAAATTAATAGGTTATATAGAAGATTTAAAAAATACATCCACTACTAATAGTACAACTGAACAAAATTATATTGATTTATTAAAAAATGTTCATTCTCAAATAAGTAATGTTGATAATTCTAAATCAAAATCTAAAAAAAAATCTGTAAAAAAAAATAAATTAAAAAAAGAAAAAAAGAAATCAGAAAAAAAAATTAAAAAAAAAGAAAAGAAAGTTAAATAAATATTAATTAATATTAATTAATATAATTAAAAATGTTTTTAATATATATATGGTTAATAGAAAATTAACACAGAAAAAGAAAAAGAAAATTAAAAATATGTCAAATAGAAATAGAAATAGAAAATTAACTAATAAAAAGAAAAAGAAACAGAAAGGAGGTGGTAAAAGTAGTAAACTTAGTAATATAATATATAATGTATTTTCGAGTAATATTATAAAATACTTACCAGGATCTGGTATATTTATAAATAATTTACAAAATAAATATGTTCATATGGTAGATTATGATGAATTAGTAAGAATAATAGATTATGATAAATATTTAAAAACTTCAAATATAATATCAGATATTTATAAACGATCTGATGTATTGAGATTAGGTAATGAACAGATAAGTATAAAAAATATATATGATAATATTGATATGAGTATTATACATCATTCATTAGAGGAGAATGTTAAATTATTATTTCAATATATAATAGATTATAATATAAAAGATATAAATAGATTAGTGAATATGAACGTAAATTTATATTCAATAATAACAAATAGTGAGTCATATGACGAAGCATTTGAAACTGAATTGAATATGGTATTAATGAATAAATTATTTGATGTTAGAGATATACAAAAACATTTAGATATGGCATCTAAAATTTTATCAACAAATGATACATTTAAACAGATAGTTTCTACTAAATTAAAAAATTGTTCTAATAATCCTACATCATTATTTGATTTATTTACAGGAAATATATCATTTGAGAGTAATAAGAAATGTGCGAATCCTAAGGATGTATTATTGAAGTTTGATAAACCAAATTTAGTATTTTTATCAGATAGTTTAATTAATATTCCTATAAAAGAGAAAATGAAATTATTAATATTTTATGAACATAGATTAGCATTATTATCTAAATATTTTTCATTAGAAATATTGAGACAAAAAAATACTAATAAATCAGTTATTAAAAAAATATTAAAAAGAATACATGAATTGGATATTAATAAAAATAAAAAGAAATTACATGGTGGTGCTGGTACTGGTTTAGGAAATCCATTATCTAATATTACGGAAGGTTCTGAGTATACAGGGAGTTCAGGAATTCCTGAAGAATCTAGACAATATTTACCACGATCTGTAAAAAATAAACCGTCTGGATTTTACAAGGATTCTTCAACATTCAGTAGTCAAAGAACCGGAACCCCTAACAGAACATTTGCAAATCCTCTTACGGTACAACCATCAAACACACCTGCTTCATCTATGCCTGCTTCATCTATGCCTGCTTCATCTATGCCTGGAACAAATATGCCTGGATTATCTGTATCTAGTAAATATGCCCCTGGAAATACTAATCAAACTAAAACTCTACCTACGAAAACTCTAACTCTACCTACGACTAATGCTCCTGTTAATGCTACGACTAATGCTCATGCTAATGCTACGACTAATGCTCTTGCTAATGCTACGACAACTGGAACTGATTCTACGACAACTTTAAATCAACCTACTAGTTCTAATACTGATAATAATTCTACATTAGATTCGGTTAAAGATTTTTTCAGTAATTTAACAGGTAGTAATGACACATCAGATTCAGATTATGTACCTAGTACAATTCCGGAATCAGAATCATATATAACTGATACTGTAACTAGTTCAACAAAAGATATAAAACATGATGAAGAGAGAAAACCAGGTGAAGAGGCAAAACAGGGTGAAGAGAGAAAACCAGGTGAAGATAAATTACCAGGTGAAGATAAATTACCAGGTGAAGAGAGAAAACCAGATGAGCAGAGAAAACCAGGTGAAGAGAGAAAACCAGGTGAAGAGAGAAAACCAGGTGAAGAGAGAAAACCAGGTGAAGAGAGAAAACCAGATGAGCAGAGAAAACCAGGTGAGCAGAGAAAACCAGGTGAGCAGAGAAAACCAGGTGAAGAGAGAAAACCAGGTGAAGAGAGAAAACCAGGTGAAGAGAGAAAACCAGGTGAAGAGAAAAAAGAAGGATTACCCGGTATAGAGAAAAAAGAAGGATTAGCAGGTGAAGAGAGAAAAGAAGGATTACCTGGTCAAGACGCGGGATTGATAGGTGATAATAAAAATATGGATTATAAATCAGAAAATATAAGAAAACCAGTAGATAATTTATATTTAAATCAAAATCAAATATATAATCAATATGATAATCAAAAAAATAAATTAAAGGATATAGTTAGAAAGGAAATTGATTTAGATCGATTATTATCAGAAGCAGAGAAAGAATTAGAACAAGAATTATTATTAGATTATTTACCATATGATGAAAATATGAGTGAAGAAGAAAAAATGAATTATAGTGGACAATTATCATTAAATGAAAGGTGTAATTCATTAAGAAAAAATATAAAAACAACGGGGGTATTAAATGTAAAACCAGATACATTTGAATTATTAGATAAATGTCCGGATGAATTATATAAAAGAATATTAAGGGAGAGATTAAGTAAATTAAGTTATCCATAATTTATACAGAAAATCCGAAATTATCATCATTACAATATTCATCATTAAATGTATCTGTATCATTTAATAATGTGTGTAAATTATCTTCAATATTTTCAATATAATCATTTTGTACTACATCTAAATCTGTTAATGAAGATATTAATTTTTCTTCATCTAATAATAATTCAGTTAAACCGGTTCCAGATTTAATAGTTTGTCCCATCATAATATTACTAGATACACCGTTTAATTTATCTTTTTCACCAAATATACCTGCTTTTATAAATTGATCTGTAGTATCTTCAAATGATGATTTTGCTAATGGACCAACATCACCTCTATTGATACCTTGTCTATTTATAGAAGTTAAATAACCTCTATTAGTCATAGTATCAACTAATAATTCGATATGTCTACTATTAATATATTCACCGGCGTCATCGCATACTGAACTAATTTCTTCTATTAGAATATTTCTAGCGGCTTCTACGCCTAATTTTTCATAAATTTCATTAATATCATTTGAATATGTTTTAGTGAAATCTACATATTTAGAATTAAATATTTCTAATAGATTAACACCGTCAGATTCTAAAATATATTCAGATTTATTGATAAATTCGCCGTTTTCTTTAATGATTTTTTTATTTTCAGGGATAACTAAATTTTTAATATTAGGGATGCCTCTAATTACAACATTATCTAATAAATCATTCATAATATTTTTAAATACTGTTATAATTTCACTTTGGTCATATAAACCATTTTCATGTTGGTCACCTTTCATTTCAGCAACAATTGAAATACGACCGATTAATTCTTTAGAATTATCATCAGAGAAATAATATTTAATCTTTTCATCTACATTATAATATTTCATAATTGCTAAATATATATCATCCATAACAATATTATTTTCCATCATTACTTGTTTATTAAATACGAATCTAATTATAAATGGTGCAGTATTTTCAAAATCAACATTACCATGTTGTAAGTTATTAAATTCATTATATATAGATAACATTTCTTTATCTTCTTCTACAATAGTTTCAAATAAATCATTATTAGGATCAAAATATATTTGATTATTTTTTATTAAATCTTTTAAACCAATATATTCTAATTTATTTTTAACATATTGTGTTTTATTTCTATCTGAATTAAATTCATCAGTTAAATGAATAATAGTAGAAGGAGATTTCATATTTTTACTTAAATGTAATAATTCAGTTAATCTTGGAATGCCTCTTGTAACATTTGATTTAGCAGATACACCAGCAAAATGAAATGTATTTAGTGTCATTTGAGTAGCAGGTTCTCCGATACTTTGAGCAGCAATAACACCAACCATTTCACCAGGAGATATTTTAGATTTTTCGAATAAATATATAATATTTTGATAAATTTCATCATATTCTTCTATTAAAATTTTAAATTTAGTTATTAATAATTTAGGATTTAAATGAATATCAATTAAAATTTTAATAATTTTATTATTTTTAAATAATTCTGTAATAAATAATTTTTCTTTTAATTCATCATTCTTTTCTAATATATATAATGGAGATATATTAGAAATAATATCTTCATCTTTTTGTAAACATATATTTTTACAAATTCTATTAATATCGATTGGGTATAATATATTACTATCAATATTATTGTTAATATTATATAAATAATCTTTATGTTCTAAAATATTTATAAAACTTTGTTTTAATTTATCTTTATATTTTTTATCTTTTATCATTTCTTCAATGACGGGGTCTTCTAATATTTTTGACCAATCAGTATCATTAGAGAATAAGAATGTATTACATAACCCATTTGTATCTAATTTATTTATTAATAAACTTTGTGATTCAATATTAATACCTTCCATACCGTCTTCACCATATATGAATTGATATATACAACCAGTACTATTTCTTACAGATAAATCATAATCTACATATAAATCTTCCATAGATTTTACTAATTTTCTTTGAATGTAACCAGTAGCAGCAGTTTTACATGCTGTATCGATTAATCCTTCACGACCACCCATAGCATGAAAGAAGAATTCTTGTGGGGATTGACCAGATATAAATGAATTTTCTACAAATCCTCTTGCTTCAGATGAATCATCATATTTATAATAATGAGGTAATGTTCTATCATTAAAACCATTAGGAATTCGTTTACCATCCACATTTTGTTGACCTAAACATGCTACCATTTGGGCAATATTAGTAGTTTTTCCTTTAGAACCAGAATTAATCATATTTACTGCTCTATTTTTTTGATCTAAATCTCTTAAACCAATTTTACCAGTATCATTTAGTAAACTATTTAATATAGAATTAACTTTTTGTTCAAAATATTCATTATTAGATAATCCAGAATAATTTTCAAATACATTTAAATGGATTTCTTGCATTAATTCATTTAATTGTTTTTTATTTTCTTGAATTTTTGAATTAATTTCATCATTAACAGATTGTTCAGCAATGATATCTCCAATACCAACTGAAAATCCTTCAATTAATAGGAAATATGTTACAATTTTTTGTAAATCATTAATAAATTCAGATGCTCTATCTGAACCGTAATCATTATAAATAGTATGAATTAATCCTTTAGAAGTTTTAGTAAAAGCATTCTTATCTAAACAACCTTGAATTAATTCTCCATTTTTAATAATAATTTTATTTAATTTATCATTAAATTTATCATTAGTATTATTATCATATGTTGAATTATTCATTTCTAAATTAAGATTTTTTGGTAGTATATATGATAAAATAGATTTACCTGACCATAATTGAATATCATTACTATTAATATTTAATATTCTACTAGGTTCTGGTAATATACCATTAAATGTAGATAAATTACAAATAATGTTCATCATTTGAATTTTATTAAAATATGTTGATTCATCTACAATAGTATTATTTCCCTCACTACTTTTAGTTATTGGATATATATTAGTATTTTCATTATAATAATATGAGTCTTCTTGATTAGAAATATAATTAATTTTTTCAGATTTAGTTAATTTATTAATACCTAATAATGTATCTTGAACAATAGTAATAATTGGTTTATTTTCTCTTGGAGAAACTATTTGATATTTAACAGATACTAAATTTTTTAATTCACATACAGATGTAATAGATTGTGGAACATGCATATTCATTTCATCACCATCAAAATCAGCATTATATGGTGGTGTTACACTAATATTTAATCTAAAAGTATTACCTGGCATAACTTTTACTCTATGTGCCATCATACTCATTTTATGTAATGATGGTTGCCTATTAAATAATACATAATCACCATCCATTAAATTTCTATGTACTATATATCCATTCTCTAATGTAATATTTTTAATATTTGTTTTAGATAAAGTAATAGTTGTCCCATTATTATCAATTATACTTTTAATTCCTGGCCATATATCAAAACCTTTTTCTAATAAATCATTTAATTTATTAATATTAATATTATTTACTTTTTCAGGATAAGTTAAATTAGTTGCTATTTTAATAGGTACTCCTAATTCATCTAAATCAATATTTGGATCTGGTGTAATAACACTTCTTGCTGAGAAATCTACACGTTTTCCCATTAAATTATTTCTAATACGTCCTTCTTTACCTTTTAATCTTTGTCTAATTGCTTTTAAAGGTCTCCCAGATCTATGTTCTGCTTGATTAATACCACCTGGTAATTCATTATCTATTAATGTAGCAATATGATATTGTAAATTCATACTATAAATATTTACATCAGCATTAGGATCCCCATTAGGTGGAGTTAATTTATCTCTTATTGTTTTATTCACTTTAATTATATTAAATAATTTATGTGTTAAATCATCCTCCATTCTTTGTGAATTATCCTGTTTTACTGACGGACGAACAGCTGGTGGTGGTATAGGTAATACAGTACATATTAACCATTCTGGACGACACCATATATCTGAAAATCCTAAATATTTACAATCTTCATCCGTAATCTTTTCTAATATTGATTTCACTTGTTCTATCTTTAATAATTGTAATTTAATATCTGATGAATTACTTTCACTTATCTCTAATTTTGTCCATTTAGCTTGAATACCCTCAATATTTGATACTTTATATCTATCTGGTTGCTTACAACCACAACCATCAATATTTAATTCACCACATCTTTTTACTTTTGAACATAATTCATTTATTTCATTAAATCTTATTTTAGGTTGTTTCTTAAGAATATTTTGAACTAAATTATCCTCTTTATTTATAAGTAATTTAGAACAATTAATACATACACAACTCAATATTTTTGGTATCATATTAATTAAATGATAATGATATACTGGTTTCGCTAATTCTAAATGACCAAAATGTCCTGGACAATTAATATTCTTTTGATGACATGTCCCACACACTTTTCCCATTTCTGTTGAACCCATCCTTATATCAAATAATCCCTTAACTACCGGATATTCTTTATCATATGTCTCATATTTAGTTATTTCTACTGCTGAACGACTCCTTATCTCTTCAGGACTCATTATACTGAACTGAACTCCTTGAATCTTTCTTGTTTCAGGTTCAAATAAATCCATTGTATATATATATATATAATTATATTATATATATTCTTTTTTAAATTTATATTTATATTATATTCTATTTTTTAAATATTTTTTATAAATTTATTTTTTATAAATCTTTTATATAAATAAAATATAAAATATAAAATCAAATTTAAATTTGAATTAATTTAAAAATATAATTATAATAATAATAATAATTATATGAGTCATCAAATGATTACAAGATCTAAAAAAAACATTATTGATAATAATAATAATAATAATGATAATGATCCTGAAATATTAGATGATAATGATGATGTAGATGAACACGGAAATATTAAAGATTTAATCGATTATAATTTTGATAAAAAATTAAAAAAAAATAAAAATAAAATTAAACCAACTAAAATTAAAAAAAGAAATAAAAATAAAAATAAATTGGGTGAAATGTGTTTATCTTATATGCTAATGAATATGATGAATAATAATTCTAAAATTATTAAAATTCCTAATAATTCTATTAATTTAAATATTGATGATGAAAATGAAGATTCAGATAATGATGATATTGATTTAGAAAATGATGAAGAAGATATAGACTTAGAAAATGATGAAATCTTATCTGAATCTAATATAACTATATTAACTAATCCTTTAACAGATGATGAAGATGATGATGAAGATGATGATGAAGATGTATCTGATTATGATGAATTAGATGAAGAATTTATGGAAATTGACGATGAAATGGAATTTGATGACGATGATGAAAATATTAATTATTTCCATAAATTAGAAAAAAATAAAAAAGAAAACTTATTAAAAGAAATTAAAAAAATTAGCGAAATAAATGATTTAAATATGCCATTAAAATTTAAAATTTATGAATCTAATATGGATTTAAATACTAAAGCAATTGCTATTAAAAATATTGATAAATTAAGTGAAATGGATGTTTCTACTGGTGAATATTCTAAAATGGATAAATGGATATCTGGTTTAATTTCATTACCATTTAATAAATATGTAAAATTACCTATTAATAATGAAAATACTATAGAAGAAAAAAGAGATTTTATATTAAATACTAAATCTATATTAGATAAATCTATATATGGTCATAATGATGCCAAAACTCATATTTTACAAGTAATTGGTAAATGGATTAAAAATCCTATGTCTCAAGGGAATGTTCTTGCTTTACAAGGACCTATGGGTAATGGTAAAACTACATTAGTAAAAGAAGGAATATCTAAAGCTATAGGTCGCCCATTTTCATTTATTGCATTAGGTGGACAATCAGATTCCTCTATATTTGAAGGACATTCATATACATATGAAGGTTCTCATTGGGGTAGAATTATAGATATACTTATTGAAAGTAAATGCATGAATCCTGTTATATATTTTGATGAATTAGATAAAGTAAGCGAATCTCATAAAGGTGAAGAAATTATTCATATGTTAACTCACCTTACTGACCCATCTCAAAACTCCCTATTTCAAGATAATTATTATCCCGGTATAAATATTGATTTATCTAAAGTATTATTTATATTCTCATTTAATGATGAATCTAAAATTAATAGAATCCTTAAAGATAGAATGTATGTAATCAATACTAAAGGATTTAATACTAAAGATAAAATTAATATCAGTAGAAATTATATCTTCCCTGAATTATATAACACATACCTTTTCAAAAATAATGATATTATCATAAATAATGATATATTAGAATATATTATCGATAAACATACTAATAAAGAAGAAGGCGTCCGTAATCTTAAAAGATGTATAGAAAGTATCATCAGTAAAATCAATATCTATTATTTAACTAATAATTCCGAAAATATCGATTTAAATTTTAAAATTAAAAATTTTAAATTACCATATATTATCAATAAAGAAGATATAGATATGTTTCTGAAAATTAATAATTCTAATCAACCCCCACAACATATGTATATGTAATTATAAATTCCATATAGGGTATATGTAATTATAAAATCCATATAGGGTATATGTAATTATAAATTCCATATAGGGTATATGTAATTATAAATTCCATATATATTATTAATATTTTTTTTTATTAAAATATTTTATATTAATATATAAATGATTATAAATATTGACCAAAATGTATTTATAGTAATAGTATTTCAAACATTATTAGCAGTTACTTTATATTGTAAAAAACCATCTCAATTATTTAATCCAGATAATTCTATTAAATCGCATGGTACTGGTAAAGAACAAACATTATATCCTATATTTTTAGTAATTTTAATTCCAAGTATTGTATTATATGTTTTTTTAATTTCTAAAAATAATGTGTTTCTTTAAATGAAATTATTCTCTATATAATATTTAATTATGAATAGACCTAAATTAACAGATATTAAAACTGTAACTTTTTTTAATAATATTAATAAAAATATACATTTAGAAAATCCTATAGATTTAAAACCTAAACCTAAATTTACAGGCAAATTTGATTATTTAATTATTCATTTAATTATCTTATCTGTTTTATTATTATTTATATATTTACTTTATAAAAGATATAAAAATAGAAAAATAAATAAATTAATATATAATCATAAAATTAATAAATTATATAATAATATACATAATTATAATGAATGAATATTTGGATTTAATTAGTATTTTTTTTAATGAAAAACATTTATATTTATCAAATAATAAATATAAAAATTGTAATGAATGTTCCGATCATAAAAAGTTTATAGAAAATAATTCAGAAATTATTATGAGTTGTGGAGATATTAGTTCAGATAAATCTAAATGTGGTAATAAAATCAGAATTATTTTACCAATTTATAATTCTGAAAAAGATCTTGATTTTTTTAAAAATAAATTAAATAAATTAATTAATTGGGACATTATTAGTAAATTTATAGATGATGATCCTAAATTATTAAAAGATAATGAAGATAATGAAGAATATTTACAAGAATATAATAATGAAGTTGGTAAATTAAAAGAATTATTTAATAATTATCATTCTGATAATTATAAAATTATTAATGATAATTATA
>Ga0233432_10003470_pt1 | contig 14253 bp, 11 predicted proteins | sample SI_122_August201_6_FD_179870 | JGI IMG/M metagenome (GOLD analysis project Ga0233432, IMG submission 179870) | Seawater microbial communities from Saanich Inlet, British Columbia, Canada - SI_122_August2016_10_MG | ecosystem: Environmental > Aquatic > Marine > Inlet | place: Canada: British...
AGTCAGTTAACAGAAGATATACTTAATTGTTCTGGTAAAATAGTTTTAAGCGGCATAGGAAAATCTGGTCATATCAGTCGTAAAGTTGCCGCAACTCTTTGTAGCACTGGAACACCTGCTGTTTTCTTACATCCCACAGAATCACTTCACGGAGATTTAGGAATCGTAACAAAAAATGATATAGTCATTTTTTTATCAAAAAGTGGTGAAAACCCTGAATTAAATTTAATGATTCCTACCTTAAATCAAATAGATGTAAAAATCTATTCGCTGACATCTAATATAGAATCATCACTAGCATTGAGATCAGATGAAGTAATTAATCTTGGTGAAATACAAGAAATATGCCCTCTCGATTTAGCACCGACAACAAGTGCAACCTTATGTCTCGTTATACTCGATTCAGTAGCCATGGAGGTTATGAAACTTCGAAATTTCAAAGAAGAAAACTATGCCGTTTTTCATCCAAGTGGACGATTAGGCCGTAGACTTTTATTCAAAGTTAAAGATATTATGATCCCCTATGATAAACTACCTATTGTTCAAAAAGATACCAAAGCAAAAGATATGTTACATAGTATGACTGAAGGTATGATAGGAGCAGTTTTAGTCTGTGATGAAAATAAAAAATTACTAGGATTAATTACAGATAACGATATTAGAAGAAATCTTGAAAAACATGAATCCTTTTTTTCATTAGAAATTAAAGATATCATGAACTCAAGCCCCACATGTTGTGATTCCGATGATAATGCCTATGAAGTCCTCGTAAAAATGAGGACACATAAACCACCCCAAACTCTCATGCCTGTACTCAGTAACAATAAATTATACGGATTGCTCAGACTTGAAACCATGGTTCAACATGGTTTAATTTAACTTAACGATGGAAAAAAATAATGATTCGGACACAGAGTTTGATCATTTAGCTGCTGACTACAGTAAAGTCCATAGAGATAATATAGAGATTACTGGTGAGTCTCCCGATTACTTTCACGAATATAAAATTAAAGATTTAAATAAATTAGTTGAGTTAAAAAAACTCAATAACTCAAATATTTTAGATTTTGGCAGTGGGATAGGTAATTCAATTCCATTTTTTAGAAAGTATTTTCCTGAAAGTAATCTTAGCTGTTCCGATGTTTCATCTACAAGTATTGAATTATCAAAGAAACGGTTTGATGGGAATGAAAAATATTTTCAAATAACAAATACACTGCCCTTAGAAGATTGCAGTCAAGATATCGTATTTTCAGCTTGTGTCTTTCACCACATACCACACTCTGAGCATTCGCATTGGTTAACAGAAATCTTGCGTGTGACTAAACCTGGCGGTATTATAGCAATTTATGAACACAACCCATTTAATCCATTAACTTTACATGCCGTTAATACATGCCCTCTCGATGAAAATGCCGTTTTAATTAAAGGGAGGTCTATGAAAAAAAGAGCACTTAATAATAAGTGGAAATCTGCACAGGTGGACTACAAAGTTTTTTTCCCTTCTTTCCTGTCTGCACTTAGACCACTTGAGCCTTATATGTCTTGGTTATTTCTTGGTGCTCAATATAGAATAGTTGCAATTAAATAAACTTAATTTAAGTTTTTACTAAACTCTCAAATCGTTTTTTGTCTTTTGCTTTCATATAAGCATCTTCGGGTGCAATAATTTTATTTTGCATTTTTTCCCATAGCGCGTCATCCATTAATTGCATGCCTTCTTTTTTGCCTTGCTGAATTAAGGATTCTAACATCGCAACTTTTCTTTCTCGAATCATATTGCTAAGTCCTTCTGCTTCGACTAATATTTCTTGGACAGCGCAACGTCCTTTTCCATCTGCAGTTTTTAATAGTAACTGTGAACATATCCCTCTTAGAGAGTTACCCAGTAACATTAAAACATTTTCTTGTTCTTCAGCCGGAAAACTGTCTACAATTCTATCAATTGTTTTAGCCGCTGAATTAGTATGTAAAGTACCAAAGACCAACGACCCCATTTCTGCAGCAGTTAAAGCTAAGGCTATGGTTTCTGGGTCACGCATCTCACCAACTAATACAATATCTAAATCTTGACGGGTACTCGACTTTAAACCATCGCTGAAAGAAAGCGTATCGACACCAACCTCGCGTTGAATAATAACAGATTTTTTAATTGGGTGAACAAATTCAATAGGCTCTTCAATAGTTAAAATATGCTTTGCTTGGTTTGTGTTTATATAGTCTATAATCGCAGCTAGTGTTGTTGATTTACCACTACCAGTTGGACCTGTAACCAATACAAGACCCGATTTAAAATGCGCAAACCTTTTTAATACTTCTGGGGATTTTAATTTTTCTAAGGATAAAATTTCACTGGGAATAATTCTAAAAATACAACCCAATCCGTCAGCTTGCATATAATAATTAGCTCTGAAACGAGCCCTATTACCTAGTGCATAAGCAAAATCAATGTCTCCCGTTTTTAAATAATTTTGGTAGCGCTTTGCTTCGCAAATTTCTTCCATCATATCATTTAAAGTTACTCTATCTAAAGTTTCATCTCCTATGGCTGCAATTTCACCATGTACTCTAATCTTAGCAGGTTGACCTTCAGCAAGATGTAAATCCGATCCACCTTTTTCTATTAGGATATCAAAATATTTATCAATTTTAGACATATTAATTTATCTTATTAGGGTTACGATGAAATAGTTTTGCCACTTCTTTAGTGATAACCTTATCACTATATAATTGTTCTATGGAATCATCCATTCTAATCATGCCTTGCTTTTTACCTGTTTGCATAGCTGAATCCAGCATATATGTTCGGTTATCTACAATCATTTTTCTCACACCCGTATTACTCATCAATACTTCTATTGCCAATGCTCTACCAGAACCATCTGCTTTCGGAACTAACTGCTGACACACAATTCCTCGAAAAGATTCAGCTACCATAACACGAATTTGAGCTTGTTGATCAGGTGGAAAAACACCAACGATTCGATCTATGGTACGGTCAGCTGATTTCGTGTGTAATGAAGCTAAAACCAAGTGCCCTGTTTCTGCAGCAGTGATAGCAATCGAAATAGTTTCTAAGTCGCGAAGTTCACCTACTAGGATCACATCGGGGTCTTGTCTTAGGGCTCCCTTAAGTGCATTTGCATAAGACAAAGTATGCGTGCCCAAAGAGCGTTGACTGACCTGACAATTTTTCCCATGTTGTCTAAATTCGATAGGGTCTTCCAAAGTAATGATATGGTCTTTCCTTTTTTCGTTAATCATATCAATCATCGCTGCAAGAGTTGTTGTTTTACCAGAACCCATAGGACCTGTAATTAAAACTAATCCAGTAGGATACTCAGTCAATTGTTTAATTTGTTTGGGTAAATTCATACTCTCAATACTCGGAGGTTCTTTTGCTACAATTCTAAAACATCCAGTCCAACCCGTTCTCTGCCTAACAATATTTGACCTGAATCGCCCACCATCGGGTAGTTCTAGCGAAAAATCGAGTTGTAATTCATTTTTAAGTTTTTCTTTTTGAAACTCAGTCAAACAATCAAATAACATGGCTTCACAATCACTCGGTGATAATGTTTTTTCATCAACCCGCGTTATATCTCCATTTTTTCTTACAAATGCAGGAGTTTCTGGAGAAATATGTAAATCGGAACAATCGTCTTCTCTAGCTTTCATCAATAATGTTATAAGCTTTTTCCCTTCTCCTCTTGGCTCACAAATATTCGACGGTATCAGTGATTCATCACTTTCAGTTATTGCTGAACTCACTTCAGGTTCACTTGTCACAGCATTGGTATCGACCTCTGGTTCTTCATATTCATTTGGTAAAATAGCTGAATCATCGTGATCATCAGAAAGCATTGCTGGTTCTTCAGATTCTTGAATTGCAAGCCCATCTCCTATTTCATCTATAACATCTAATTCTAGAGGTTCTTCTTCACTTTCTTCTACAACGACTGCAGCGAAAGATTCACCTTTACTCTCAACAAATTTAATCGCTTTATCATGAACTGACTGTTTAATAGTACCACTCTTCAATAAGTGTTCGGGAAGGGTTGCTCCATCCCAATTTTCTCTATTTAAAAGAACCTTTTTAATTTCAGCTTTCTCTAATACTTTATTGTGTATCAGTAATTTACACAATAGTTTTTCGGCGGGATCGTCTGTCATTATTATTAATTATGGTAGTTAAAATTAATTTCTCATACTTATTTGTTCATTCATGCAATAATCTTTTATTTCTTTAATTGTGTATTCTTTATTATGTAGAATCGAAGCTAAAATGGCTGCTTCTGCTTGAGTCTCTTTGAATATATCTGCAACGTGTTCTGGAGCTCCACCTCCTCCAGATGCGATAACGGGCACTTCGACTTTACTTGCAATCATTCCAGTTAACTCGCTATCATAACCCGTTTTAACACCATCTGAATCAATACTATTGATACATAGTTCTCCGGCACCTCTTTCAACACCTTCAATAGACCATTGCAAAGCGTCGAGTCCTGTGTGAGTTCGACCTCCATCGATAATTACTTCGTAGCCACTTTTTATCTTATCACTAACAGGAACTTTTAGAACTTGCATCGATAAAAGAATACACTGGGCTCCAAATGCTTTTGAGCCACTATTGATAATATCAGGGTCTCTAACGGCTCCTGAATCGATGCTTACTTTTTCAGCTCCAGCCAATAATACTGAGCGCATATCCCCAAGTGTTCTTAAACCACCACCAACAGTAAATGGGATAAATATGTTTTTTGCAACATTTTTAACCACATCGATAAAAATGTTTCTTTTTTCATTACTTGCGGTTATATCGTAAAAGACAATTTCATCAGCACCTTCTTCGTAATAATACTTTGCTAATTCTACAGGATCTCCAATATCAACATTACCTTTAAATTTGATTCCCTTAGTTACTTTACCATCTCTAACATCTAGACAGGGAATAATTCTTTTGGTCAACATTATTTTTTTAAGACTTTTTTCAAATGAGTTGTGATCAGTTTAAAAGCAGTATCTACATCATCGCAAATATGAAATAATTTCAAGTCACTTTTACTAATAACCCCTGTTGAAACTAAAAAATCAAAATTGACTGCTTTGTCCCAAAATTCTTTACCATAGAGAACAATACTACACGGTTTGGATATTTTCTTGGTTTGAATTAAAGTGAGTATCTCAAAAAGTTCATCAAAAGTTCCATAACCACCTGGAAAAGCAACCAATGCTTTAGCACGATAACTGAAATGAAACTTTCTCGTAAAAAAGTAATGAAAATCAAAATTGTATTCTGGAGAGATATAAGGGTTTGGGTTTTGTTCCATTGGCAGAGTAATATTTAAGCCAACACTTTTACCTTTTGCATCGTGTGCTCCGCGGTTACCTGCTTCCATTATGGCTGGTCCACCACCTGTTGTTATAACAAAAGGTTGAACAGACTTTTTAGTACCGTTTTTTAATGACCACTCAGTTATCATTTTACCTAAAGTACGGCATTCATTGTAATATCGACTTAAATCAATCATACCTTTTTTAATTACTTTTTTAGGTGTGATTCGCGCGGAACCAAAAAAGACCACAGTATGTTCTATATTATCTTCTGCCATAATATGTTCGGCATAAAAGGTTTCCGCTAGAATTCTTGCCCAACGCCCTTCTTTACTTCTCATAAAATCATGATCGAGCACCGGAATAGAAACGGGTTTTATCTTTTCTTTTCTTTTCAGTAATTTTGATAAATAACTTGGATAAAGACTTTCTGCTACGCGGCGAATAGGTTCAGCTTCTGGACTTAATAAAAATTCATCGCTGATTTCTAAACTGTCATTTTGGTGATAGGTTACTTCCATCTATTTATAAATCCTAAACGTTCCGATTCCGGGTTTGAACCCGATGCAATACTATATTGTTCACAAGCAGTGTATACTTTTAATAGGTCTTCGTACAAACTATGCGCAATTGGATCAGGATCAAATACTTTTTCATCGTATTTAATAAAATCATTAAAGACATCTTTCCAATCGCAATTCCGATGGGCTTGATAAGCTCTAAGTGCAGCACCCAATCCTGCGCCCCCAGTTGTTTTTAATTTCTTTACTTTAGCTCCAAATATATTGGCTATGATTTGTAAAATTGAACTATTTTGACTCGCACCACCCGTTACACTAATTGATTCTGGTTTTGGCATCCAAGCACTATGTAGTCGCATAGAAAGAAATTGCGCTTCTAGTACAGCTCTACAATTAGCTTCGCACTCACTTTCATCCAAACCAAACCTATAAACCTGTGCGTGCTTACTCGCTGGCGTAATCTCTTCATCAAAATAAGGTAACATAATTTTACCACTATTTCCGTTTTTTGTTTTAGCCAAAGCTTTTTCAAATTCATCCCAACTCAAATTATGGTGTTCGCGAACTTTCTCTCGTGCTAGCGATCCATTTACAAAACATATCAAACTCATATAGCCAGTAGATGGACTAGCAAAAACATGACCTTCTCCTTTTTCACTCACTGAGAGTTTTTCAGAAATACCAAAATATGTATCCGAAGTTCCCAAACTAATTGCAGCTTGAGAAGCATTCGATAAACCCAAACCAATTAATGAACATGGGTTATCTCCACTGAAAGCAATCACTGCTGTATCAAAATTGAAACCATAACGCTCAACCCAATAAGGAGAAATTTTTCCTACAACATGAGATGATGGAACACAAGCTGGTAATTTTGAAGCAAGCTCAGGTGCCGTTGCATTTAAAATATCACAATCCCACGTGTGGGTTTCTAAATTCATTAAATTCATGCCCGACCCATCTGCGTGATCTATACCTGCATTTTTTCCAATTAAAAGCGAAGCCATGAAACTGCTTACTAAATGTATTGTTTCAGTTTTTTTGTAATTTTCCTCTTCTGTTTTGTAAAACTTTTTAATTTGTGGTCCTGTAAAACGCATGGTTGCTGTAGAACCAGTGAGCCTGGCTATCGATGGCACTGCAGCCTCTATCTCTTCGCACTCAACAACCGTAGAAGTATCCATCCATATAGGAGAATTTTGGCGAGAAAATACATCTTTTAATTGACCTGGCAAACCTTTGTTTGGTTTAAGCGAAGCTAATTTTTCTAACCATGTATTATTTAAATATACCGAACCGTGTTGTTGACCGGATCCACTGATTGCGGTAATTTCAGATAGATCGACTCCATCATTCTTCATTTGTTCTACTATATACTCTAGAGATTCGGCCCACATAATGGGAGGACTGTGCACTTCTCCATTTGCACCTTTTAATATTCCATTTTCTGTATTGTATTGAGGAAAAAACTCAGCAAAAGGAAAACTTTTTTCCCATACCGTTTCACCTTTATCAACATCTAGCAATACAGCTGAAGCTGATTGAGTACTAAAATCAAGACCTAAATACTTTGACATCTAATTAAAAAGCTGCTACAGCTACTCCCACTGAAGTTATAATTTGAAATATTATTTGTGTAATATCTTTTGTTCTTTGTAATGAATTAACATTGATTGAAAAATCTTCTGGGACATAAACAGTATCACCTGGCTGAATATTACCTTTATAGATTTTCACATTACGGCCACTAATCCAACCACCCTTTTTTATAACTAATTTATTTGCTGGGATAATTATTCCGTTCGCTTTAATAATGAAAATATTTTTACTATCAGCAAAACGCGTTAACCCTCCGGCTTGATCTAAATAATCTTGGATTGTGTAATTCTCAATATACACCACTGTGTTTTGATTATTAATTTGACCAATAATACTGACTGTGCTTGGCTCTGAGGGTACGTTCAAAGAATCTGCTTGTTCTAAAATAATATTCTGTGGATTATTTTCAAAACCTAGGGTGTCTGAAGGTAGGTTCATAGCCACTCTACCTAAGGATTCTACATTTTTCATTTTTTCTATCAAACGCTCTTGTTTTGCAAAAATCATTGCATTTTTTTGCGCTTGTGAATCAAAAGAACCTTGAGCTTGTTTATTTTGAGTCCTCAATAAATCCTGTTCGAGCTTATCGGCAAGTTGCTTTAGACTTTCATCGTATTTTTTTGCAACTGAGGTCCTAAAAAATGCCGAGCCTTGAAAATAACTATTATTCGTAAGCCCTCCAGCAGCTGATATTAAATCTGATAAACGGGCTCCTTTTGTTAATAAATAAGTTCCTGGTTTATTGAATTCACCTGCTGCTGTAACCAAGATATTATTAGTCATTATTTTAGGTATGGTTATCACATCATCGGGTTCAAGCTTAATTGAAATAAGCTTTTCCTGAATACTTCCTTTCTCTGGCAAACTAATATGCCAAACTTGGTTTTTTTCAAGTGTTCTAGCTACAGTCACACCTTCTATATTTGCCAAAGGGGTTATTCCATTTCCACTTTTTATAAGTTGTAATAAATTCATATTTTGTTGAAATAATTTTTCGCCAGGAAAATTAATTTCACCTAATATTTTAACACGCGCTTTGATGACGATTGGATCCTTTTTAGATATTTCAATTGTATCACCAGCTTTAATTTTAAACCTCTTTAATTTATCGTCATTGAGCATAAATTCAAAAACTTCATTTTCAATAATACTTTCTTTCAAACCATTAACGTTTAAATATTTACTGGTTTTTAATTCTCTTTTAATGAATATTTTATTACTATGAAACTTCGTTAATCCACCGGATTGTTTTAATATTTCTGCAAGTGTATTTTTATTAGGAAATAACTGATACGTCCCGGGATGCTCAATTGCACCTTTAACTATAAACCCATTTCCCATAATATGTTTCCTTGCCAAGATTTGAACGATATCGTAGGGAAGCAACTTGAACTTTGCCAAATTTTCCTTCTTGATACTTATCGCATTAACTGCGTTTTTAAAATTTGTAGGCCTAAATACATTAATCACTTCACCATAACCTAAAGGTGAAATACCTTGAGCTTTAGCAAGCATTTCTTTTAAATTTGAACTTTCATTTAATTCATAAACTCCTGGATCTAAAACCTCTCCAACAACGGCTATAGAGGACTTAAGAGGAGGCACAAAAATTTTTTCGCCACCACTGAGCACGACAGAAGATGATTTTCCCGACATCAAAATTCCATACAGATCTACTTTGATCGTTTTTTTACCTTTCTGAATTTCAATATTACGCAATGACCCTTTTTTTGAAACCCCACCTGCTTTCATCAATATTTCTATTAAACTAGTACCTCTGCCTATAGAAATAATTCCTGGGGATTTAACCCTTCCCGTCACAAAAACAGAGCGGTCCATTCTAGATATTAATTTAATATATACCTTCGAACCTATATAGTATTCTTTAATTTTTTTAGTGATGGTTTTTTGAACTTCAGGAAAATTTATTCCACCGACATTAATAACCCCAACTTTAGGGATGAATATATTGTTATTTCTATCAACCCCTACATTAAACTCTAATTCAGAACTTCCATAAGTCGCGATATAAAGCTCATCTCCTAAAACTAATTGAAAGTTTGTATTAAAATCTCTATTTGAAACTCCTTTTTGTGTATTATTATTTCTCTTAGAAACAAATATTTCATATCCTTTTTGTTCTATTTTTTCATCATCATATTTCAGATGTTCTAAAGATGATGATGAAAAAATTTTATCATAAGCCATCTCAAGCGAGCTACGTTTTTTTGGCTGATTAATTTTTATTTCATCTTCGTTATCTTTTTCGGCTTCATATTCTTCTTCAACTTTATCATTGATATTCTTGATCCTATCGTTCTTTAAAGCTTCGATATTCTTCCTATTTCTCAACTCAGCTTTAAGATCATTTACATCACAAAAAACATTTCCCGGAAGTAAAAGAAGGCCCGTAAAAACTAAACAGTATTTGAAAAAATGCATAAACTTATATCTTCTATAAAATCAATGGTATTAAAGGGAATTTTTCCCTAAGGCAACTCATTTTAAATATTTCTTGTTAAAACTCAAATCTCATTCTGTTAAAGTAGGAAGCTTTGTTTTTATGAGCAGAATACTCGGTTTAATCCGTGATTCACTCATAGCTCATTTTATCGGCGCAGGGCTTATTTCTGACGCGTTTTACACGGCTTTTCGCATTCCAAATATGCTGCGTGATTTATTGGGAGAGGGGTCCCTTTCTTCAATTATTGTTTCTCGATTAGGCCAAGTCAAAGAGAAAAAAGGTAAAAATGCCGTTAAAAATTTAATTCAACGCTTATTTGGGTTTTGGGCTGTTATACTATGCTTTATATCTTTATTGGGCATGCTTTTCGCACCTTATTTAGTTCAAATGATGGCTTGGGGTTTTAGTGATAAAGTCGTTCTTTATCAATTAACCGTAGATTTAACCCGAAAAATGTTTCCCTTTATTGGCATGGTGGGACTTTCAGCATTAACCATGGCTGTACTACATCACCATAAAATTTTTGGTTGGTCGAGTGCAGCTTCGAGTTTTTTAAATTTAACTATTATTTGCATCTCTTGTTATTGTTATTTTTCATTCAATCCTAGCCCTGAATCAATGGTTCATTATTTGGTATATGCCTTTTTAATAGGCAGTGTTGTTCAATGGGTTTCAATGTGGCCAGGACTCATTAAATCAAAAATTAATTTTTGGCCTCAAAATCCATTTTCTTTTTTATGGCACGATAGCGAAGTCAATAAAGTATTTTTAATGCTCGGACCTTCAATCCTTGGGGTTGCAGCAGTTCAAATTAATGTTCTCGTCAATCATAATTATGCTACTTTTTTATCTGAAGGCACTGTTACTCATATTTATTATTCATTTAGAATTATGCAACTTCCTGTCGGTATTGTAGGAGTAGCTGTTTCTACGGTGTTATTACCTAAATTAAGCGAATATTTTTCTAAGAATAATACCAATGCTTTTTCAAATGAAATCTCTACAGCAATCACTAAGGTTTCTTTTTTAACAATACCAGCTATCGCCGGGCTCAGTCTTGTCGGTGATCAGCTGATCATTGCATTATATGAACACGGGAAATTTTCTACGCAAGCCAGTTCAGGTGTATGGCTAGCATTACAGGGTTATCTCATCGGTATTTTACCTTATGTATTTAATAAAAATTTGATACAAGCTTTTTATGCTCGCAATGATATTAAATTCCCTGTTTTGGTTTCTTTAATTTCTGTTTTACTCAATGCTGGTATAAACTATAGTTTAGCATTTCACTTCGGAATGGGTGCTTATGGTTTAACAATGGGAACCTCTATTGTTCTTGCCATTAATACCGTTGCTCTTATTTTAGGGTTAAAAGTAAAACATCAGTGTACTCTGAATTATAAAAAAATAGGATTACAACTTTTTTTAATTAGTATTGCAACAATTTTTATGTGCATCACTGTCGTAATGATTCAATCTAGAATAAATCTCAATCATCAAGTTTTTCAGTTAATACTTGAGACGGTTGCCGGGTTAATCAGCTACTTTGCTTTTACTTTTATTTTAAAGAAATTAAAACGATAGGCGTTAATGGAAGTTAAACCTTTCCCTCTCCATTAATTTACTGAGTGGAAATAGAGCAAGTATGCACGAAATCCCCATCAAAGCATCATACCAAAGTATTACATCGAGTTTCCAGCCAAAATTTAATAAACAATATGAAGCTGCATATAGCACCACATTAGAAATTAACAATGCTGTATATATTTCTGTTGATCCATTGCGAGATATTAAACATGTATACCAATTAACGACAACAGTAAACATACCTGTAATAAGACCCCCACAAACAACACCAAAAAACCAAATCTTATCACTGAATGCAAAAAGCTCAGGTCGCTCAGAAGATACCGATAAAACCTCTGTATAAGCAACAACACTTAAAGCGTACATGACAAATAGAATTGTTGAACATACGATAAATCTAGCTAATAATAACGGGAAAATTTTTCCTCCATTCAATACCCATTCTTTGTAATAACCATTTGCACGGTCTCGATTAAATAACGCAACGGCAAGTGGAGATATCATCATTGAAAGTGGAAATACACCCCAAATTTGAATTGGAGGTAAAATATAAATTACCCATACAGATTCAACAGGCATTATTAAAAATTTTTCTATTCTAGAGAATGTCAATTCAACAATATTCCTTACAACTTCAAATTCATTTGCTTTTGGTTTAATATAATGAATATAAGTTTGACCTAAACCCTCCCACATCTCCTCAATATCAATTATACTCATCCCCGAATTGGAAATCATGAATATTGGTAATAAAGTAACCAATATAATCAAAGGTGGCAAAGACCACCAAAGGGATGGACTGCGCATCCACCACAAAAATTCTCTATAAAGACAATTTTTAAAGTTCATTTAGATTTAATTTTATAGGGTTTAATTCATCAAAAAATTCAGGTTCATGTGTTGCCAAAACAATGCATTTCAGTTCACTCAATTTTCTCATTAAAACTTTTTTCAAACATTCTTTTCCCGAGTTATCAAGATGTAAAAGCGGTTCATCCAATAAATAAACAGCTGCATCATTTCCCAGACTTCTTCCCAGCAAAACTCTTTTTCTTTGACCTAAACTGAGTCTTTCTGATTTTAATTTTCGGCATTCTAAAATACCCCATTCATTCAAAATTTCAGTGACATTTACATGTTTATCCAACCACATTTTAATATTTTGTTCACAATTTAAAAAATCATCAGTCACAGCTGAACCAGAAACATAACGAAGTGGTTTAGAAACATTCACCTCACCCTTTGCTTTAACAAGGCCAGCAATAATGTTTAGTAAGGTACTTTTTCCTGAGCCATTTGCTCCAGTCAAAAGAAGTAACTGTCCTTCTTGAACTTCCAATGATAACTCATGAAATAAATTTCTAGCAGAAAAGTGTTTCACTAAATTAGAAATCTTTATCGCAGACATTTGTGTATACAATAACAAAAAAAAGATAGTTTATGATATTTAACGGTCAGTACAGTGAGTTTTCAGAAATCCGCAAAAGTGTTGCTTTGCAACGCTTGAAGGAGCATTTTTCTATCATTCTCACCGATATCACAAAAGAAAACAAAAATACTATCTATAAACTGCAGCTCGAAATAATTTCTGTAAGCGCACAAAAAATCTTAAATCACCGTATATTAATCATCAGTTATGCAGCTGATAAACTTATCTTTGGTAAAAAATTATATCTTCAGCACATCTGTTTTAAGACCCATTCGCGCATGCCTGAAGAAGGTGTTTATGAAACCGTTAATTTATACGATCACGAATTATGGGAAATGGCTTGTGCTCTAGAGTCTAGCCCTGTCTCACCTTGCCAAGTGTTACATGTCGATCACCCGATTCGTCAACTTATGGCTGCTGAAGAATTCAGCAATCTTTTACCGAAAAAAATAAAAGACCTCAATTTCGCCCAGATTCAAGAACGCACAAAAGCCAAAAAAAAAGCCCATCAAAGAGATGGGCTTTTAGATACAGAAATTTAAAATTAAATCTTAATAACGGTAGTGCTCAGGTTTGTAAGGACCTTCAACAGGAATACTCAAATAATCAGCTTGATCTTTAGATAAAACTGTCAATTCAACACCTAATTTAGCTAAGTGAAGTCTGGCTACTTTTTCATCTAGTTTTTTAGGCAGCATATAAACTTCATTTTTGTAATCTGCAGAATTTTTCCATAATTCGATTTGAGCTAAAACTTGGTTTGTAAAACTATTACTCATTACGAAACTTGGGTGTCCAGTTGCACAGCCCAGGTTTACTAAACGGCCTTCAGCTAAAACAATTATACTGTGTCCATCTGGGAATGTATATTTATCAACTTGAGGTTTGATTTCTTTTTTAACAATTCCAGGTAATGCTTCTAATTGAGCCATTTGAATTTCACAATCGAAGTGACCAATGTTACAAACAATAGCACCATCTTTCATACCTTTCATGTGATCGAGTGTAATGATATCTTTATTACCTGTTGTCGTAACGTAAATATCACCTTCGTCTAATGCTTTTTCAACTGGTTTAATTTCAAAACCTTCCATTGCAGCTTGAAGCGCATTGATTGGATCAATTTCAGTTACGATAACTCGTGCACCGAGCCCTTTCATCGCAGCAGCACAGCCTTTACCCACATCGCCATATCCTGCAACAACAGTAACTTTTCCAGCAACCATTACATCAGTCGCTCTTTTAATTCCATCGGCAAGTGATTCACGGCAGCCATATAAATTATCAAATTTAGATTTAGTTACTGAATCATTTACATT
>Ga0233432_10003471_pt1 | contig 14251 bp, 7 predicted proteins | sample SI_122_August201_6_FD_179870 | JGI IMG/M metagenome (GOLD analysis project Ga0233432, IMG submission 179870) | Seawater microbial communities from Saanich Inlet, British Columbia, Canada - SI_122_August2016_10_MG | ecosystem: Environmental > Aquatic > Marine > Inlet | place: Canada: British...
GGATTATCGAACCCGCGCGAGAACGACCCCGCGAGTTGTCTCCGACGCATCGTGCTGTCCCACGCGTTTTTCCACGCGTTCGCTCCGCCGCGGACCACGACGATGTTTCGGAAACCGCTCGTCGACAGCAGCTCAGCGGCTTTCTTCGCGCGCGCGCCGCCGTCGCCATCCATCACCAGAAGTTTCGCCTCGTTGCCCCCATCCGAAACGCACGCCGCCGCGACCGCCTGCGTGAAAGCGTTCGCATCCACGAGTTCTTGCCTGTACACTTTCTTGCCAGCCTCGGAGTCGTACACGCGGCTCGCCCGCACGAGCGGCACCTCGCGCACTCGGTCGCCTCGCGCCGCGCCCGGACGAGGCGGGTTGGGTACACGGCCTTCGAAGTCGATTTCGGCATCCGCGCGTACGTCCAGCGCGACGTACCCGTTCTCCCATAAAACGCGCGCCTCTTCCGTGTCCGCCATCTCGTGGCTGTCCGGGTACTTACCGAGCACCGTCGCCGCGAACGTCTCGTCGTCGTACAGCCCAGTCGACGCGCGCGTCCGCGTCGAGAAAACGTCGCGGCCGGATACGTTTCTATTGTTTCGCCTCGTCAGATTCACCGTCATCGCAACCTTTCCACGAAACGGCGCGGAAACGCCGAACGCGCGTGGTATCGCGCGTGTCGTCATCGTGGTCATCGCGGGGGACATCGTGGCCACTCTCGAGCGTAAAGAAAAAGAAAGCGCAGCGCGATGTGTGCGTGTGTTGTCGCTCGAGCGCGCGTTTTCCGAGAAAGAAAAAGGGCGTGACAAATCAGCACCAGCGTGACGCGCGTGCAGGATGGCGAAAACGGGAAGGGGGGCCTTCTGCCACTTGGCAAAACTGGATGGAGATCTCTCGTTTGCGCGTCATCTTTGCGACAACACGCACGGAGACTCGGATCGTCGGCGATCGGAGACCGCGGTCGGTGAGCTACGCGCGGGCACTCGTCGGCGCGCGCGTCGTTCCGGGTACCCGCGTTCCGCGACCTTCTCGGATCGGACCCTCGGAGCGCTCGAACGCTCCCGAGCCCGGAGAGCCGAGCGTCGTCCGCCTCCCCGAGCGCCCGTCGCCGAAACACCGCGCCCTCGCCATGTCGGGCGAGCCCACCGCCGAGGAAGGCAAGTACAAGGACATCCCCTCGATCCTTCCCCTGGCGCCCGGCGGCGTGTACGCGGTGAAGTGGGAGCAGAGGGAGAAGTGGGCGGAGTGCCTGAGCACGCCCGATGTGCCGTACACGCCTCCCCTCGGCGCTCCCAACCCCGACAACCCGGTGTGTTTCTTCGAGATCCGCGCAGGCGGGTACTACCTCGGCCGCGTGACGTTCGAGCTCAAGGCGGACACGCACCCGGTGACGTCCGAGAACTTCCTGAAGCTGTGCGAGTTCAAGTGCTACGCCGGGACCAAGTTCAAGGTGTTCCCCGGGAACTGGATCCGCGGCGGGGACTTCACGGACCTGGACGAGGTGGTGTACGACGCGAACGATCCCGACTTTTTCGATTTCGCGTCGCTCCTGCCCGACGCCGCGCCGGGCGGACAGAGCATCTACGTCTCCGAAGACGGACCGTACTTCGCGGACGAGTCCTTCGCCATCGCGCACGACGGCCCGGGGATCCTCACCATGTACAACCCAGGCGCGCCGAACTGCAACGGCAGCCAGTTCATGATCACCTTCCCCAACGTCCGCGCCGAGTCGCTCGACGGCACGCACGTGGCTTTCGGGCAGGTGCTCGACGGATGGAACGTCCTCGCCGCGCTCGAGCAGCTCGGCGACGCGAGGCAGGAGGGGGACACGTTCCAGCGGGTCACGGTGGAGCAGTGCGGCGTGGTGAAAGGGAGAGGCTCGGGAAGCGCGGGAAGCACGATGGCGAAAATGTGTGTGAAAAACGGCGCGAGCAAACGCGGCGGAGCGCGAAGGCACAACGCGACGCGACGCGCGTCTCGCGGCCACTCGTCGCGAAGCTTTCGCGCGACGCCGAGCCTCGCCGCCAGAGTCGCGTACGCGGCATGAGTCAGGATGATTTTTGTAGGAAAACAACAGTCAGTCGCGCGCGGGACGCATCGCATCGTCTCTCGTCCGCGTTCGTCTCTCGTTTCGCGTCGGAGAGCGTCGCCGTTTGTCGCCTCAACGGCGGCGCGCGTTCCGGCGTCGCTCCGCCGCTCGTTCCCTGCGAGTCGGAAAACGCGCGGTGAGTTTTTCTCCTTCGCCTTGTTCTCTAGCCGGTGGACGAGCCGTCTTCCGAGCGCCGCCTCGCGTGCGCGGGGACGCACGCCGCGGACCCGCCGGGTTGGCGCGTGGAGAAGCACCAGGGCGCGACGCGTTCGGTTCGGAAACCGCGTTCGTTTTCGTCTTCGGGGTCGGACCTCTTGTCGTCCTCGACCCGCGCGACAACGCGGTCGTGCTCGGCTTTCTCAGCCTCTCGCTTGACGTGGAGGGACTTCAGGTACTCGTCCCGAGGCGAGCCGGGCGTGGGCGGCGGGGGGGGCTCGCGCTCGTGGTGGTACCCGAGCGGGGACGCGGGACGCTCGGCGAGCGACGCTTCTCGCTTTCCCCTCGCGTCGGCGAGAAAACGCCCGAGCAGGCTGACCACCGCGTCGGGGACGCGGTGCTCCGCCTCCGCGGGCAGCACCAAGACGCCGGACGACGCGCCGTCGTCGCAAGGCACGTGGTGCCACCCGAGCGCGAAGCACGCCTCCTTGCCTCCCGGCTGCGACCACACGCGACGTTGGAAGGACGTGTTCTCGATACTGACTTTGCGGTACCGCGCGTCGTGCGGGAACTCGTGCACGTTCCACGTGAGCGTGCGTAACACGCGAAGCGAGCCCACGGGGTCATCGCTCGAGCGCGCCAGCGCGGTGAGCGCGCGCTCGAGCGTCTCCATCCATCCCGGCTGCGGGTCGGTCATCGAGGCGAAGCGCGCGGCACAGAGTCGTGGCTTTTCGTTGGACAGGCCCATATCCATATGTGATAGGTCAGACGTGCTGGGCTGCTGGGCAGTGGGCACTGTGGAGATTTTTGAATTTCTGGGAGGGTGCCTAAAACGCTCTGCCGCCTGCCCCCTCCACACACGCGCGCTCGCGCTTCCCGGGCGTCGCCTCCTCCTCGAGCGGGTGTCGCGATGAAGGTGAAGACGCTGCAGGTGCTGTGGCACGAGAAGAAGCCCGTGTTGAGCGTGGACTTCGACCCCGCCACGGGTTTGCTCGCGTCGTGCGGCACGGACAAGGAGATCAAGCTGTGGCGTGTGGGCGAGGATGCGGAGGGCAATCCGGACGTGACGCACGAGGAGACGCTCACGGCGCACACCAAGACCGTGAATTGCGTGCGCTTCTCCCCCGGCGGGGACGCGCTCGCGTCTGGCGGGGACGCGGGCGAGGTGATCGTGTGGCGTCCCGCGCCTTCGGACAAGCGAGTGACCAACCAGCACGGCGATGTGACGTCGTGGCGCACCTCCGCCGTGCTCCGCGGACACTCGGACGACGTGCAGGACCTCGCGTGGGCGCCGGAGGGTTTGGGCATCGTCACCGGCTCCGTGGACAACGAGTGCATCGTGTGGGACGTGCCCAAGGCCAAGGGCGCGCTCAGACTGCAGGGGCACACGCACTACGTGCAGGGCGTGAGCTGGGACCCGCACGGCGAATACGTCGTCTCGCAGAGCGGCGATCGCACGGCGCGCGTCTTCGCCAGCCGCGGGATGGGCGCCTCGCACCAGATGCTCAGCGCCCGGTGGTGCAAGCACTTGGCGTGCCAGAAGGTGCTCAAGAGCACGGAGGAGACGCCGGACCCCGCGAGCGTCAAGGGCGAGAATAAGACAGCGGTCGGAAACGACGCGGGCGTCGAAAAACCGCCGCGCGCGCCTCTGTTTCACGACGACACGATGGGTAGTTTCTTCCGCCGGCCGGCGTGGAGCCCGTGCGGATCATTCCTGGCGGTTCCCGCGGGTGTGCACCGCGAGCACGCGGGCGCCAAGGAGCAGCACTGCACGTACCTGTACGCGCGCGACGCGTTCCACCGACCCGCTCTGCGCCTTCCCGGAATCGCGCCCGCGGCGTGCGTCCGGTTCTCGCCCGTCTTCTACGAGCGAGACGGCGAAGCCGAGAAGACGCGCCCGCGCACGCCCGAGAAGCGCGACACGGCGGACGCCGCGGACGCCGCGGACGCGTCTCCGGAGACGGCGAACGACGACGGCGAGCTCGAACGAACGAGCTCGAGCGCGATCGACTTGCCGTTCCGCGTGCTGTTCGCGGTGTGCACCACGGACACGGTGACGGTGTACGACTCGAGCTCAGACGCGCCGGTGGCGTTTGTCGGCGGGCTGCACTACGCCGCCATCACGGACGCGGCGTGGTCCCCGGACGGATACACGCTCGCGGTGAGCTCGTCCGACGGGTACTGCTCGATTCTGCGCTTCTCCGAGCGAGAAATAGGCAAGCCGATGCCAGAGGAGAAGCTGCCCTCGCACCTGCGAAAACTCACGCCCGCCGCGCGCGTGAAAGCGGCGCGCGAGGCGGCGGAGGCGGCGGAGCGGCGCGCCGCCGCCGCCGCCGAGGACGCCGCCGCCAAGGCCAGGGCCAAGGCGGAGGCCAAGGCGGAGACCTTTCCGGCGGAGACCTCTTTGCCTCCGTCTTCGACCGAGCCCGCGATGGGCGCTCCCAAGCGCGTCGCGCCCGAGCCCGTCACGCAGCGCGTCGCTCCGGAACCCGTGGTCGGCGTCGGCGACGGCGCGGCGGCTTTCGCTTCGGCGTCGTTCGAGGCGCGCGCGCCGAAACGCGTCGCGCCCACTTCTTTGGCCGACGCGCCCCCCGCGAAGGCGCCGAAGCGCGTCGCGCCCACGCCTTTGTCGTGATGGTTTAGGGGCATGCAACCAAGCGTTCTCGGCGGTGGTGGTTCGGGACGCGACAGACGCACACGAAACGCATTAAGCGGACAATTACGATTCGAATCGCGTTGTATTCATTTCTCTCATCCGCGTTATTGTTTTTTTTTCGCTCGTTCCGCTCGCCGGCGACACCGCGCCGGCCCACACCCTCTCCCCCTCTCCGAGTATCCTCACTCTCCCAATAGTCGTATTATGTATGTTGAATCGTGTACATGGCGCGCACGACTCGTGCGCGAGAAAAAGCGCCGCGTCGACCACGCGGCGTCTCGCGGTGCTTGTGACGTCCTTCGAGACGAAAGGCGCGAGATCTCGAACGTCGAAGAAGAAAAAAGAAAAGAGGCTCACGCCTCCGTCTTGACCCGGCGCGCGCGCGGCGTGCGCCGCTTGCGCGGCGTGGACGGCGAGTCCACCGGGAACGCGTCCTCCTTCTTGGCGTGGCCGATGAAGCGCGAAAGCACTACGCTCGCCGCGCTCGCAACCTTGGCCATCACGGAGTCCACGCCGTGCGGAGGCTGAGCCGTACTCGGCTCCAGAGGCGCGCGCTTCGCCGCCGCGGCTTTGCGTGCGGCGCGCGCCGCCGCCGCGCGCCGCCGCGCCTCCGCCTCCATACGCGCCGTCTGCGCGGCGATGTCCGCGAGGGTTACATCCGGCGACTCTTCGCGCCCCGCCAGCGCGGCGAGAGGCAGGTCGTCGTCGGACTCCCACTCGGAGTGCACCGCGGGCTCGGGCTCGGGCAGAGGGTCGGGCGCGGGCGCAGGCTCGGCGTCTATGGGCAATTGGTCTAATTGCCCGAACGCGAACGGCGACGCGTCGTGCACGATTTGGAGCGGCGCCTCGATGGCGATCTCCATCGCCGCCTGCTGCTTGCGCCTGCGCTTGGAAGCCGCGGGGTTAAAGCACGCGCGGCGGCGACGGCGACGCGACGCCTCCTTGATGGCCTCGCCGCGCGCGGCGCGCTCGCGCTGCTGCCGCTGGACGCCCTCGAAACCGAGCACGAACTGGTACTCGCCCGCCGCCGCCGCCGCCATGACGCTCGCCGCCTCCGCCTCGTCTTCGGCGTCGCCCGCGCCGGCGGCGGCGCCGCCCAGCAGCGCGCGCGCGCGGAGCTGCGGCGGCGCGGGGCGCGCGAAGCGCGCCAGCAGCGCCGAGCCGCCGTTCTCCGCACGAAGCGCGAGGTACCTGCCGAAAGCCAGCTCTGCGTCGCGCATCGTCGGCACGACGCGCGCGCGGCCCGAGGGGTTCCGCGCGCCGATCGCGACGGGCGCGGCGCGCGCCGCGCGCGTCGCGCGACGCGGCGCGCGCGAATCCGCGGGCGCAACCGTCGTCGCGCCGACGACGCCTCCGCCTCCGCCGCCCGCCTCGTTCTTCTTCTTCTTAAAGACGCCCGCGGCGCCCTTCGCGCCGCTCGCCGCCTTCTGGTTCGTCCTCCTCCCCCGCCTTTTTTGTCTCGTCTCGTCGCCGTCGGTCAAACGCTCGCTGAGCTCACTCGTCTCCTTGTTCACCTGAAGGAGGCCCGCACCGGCTCCGGCGCCTCGGGCGGCCGCGCGCGTAGCGCGTCCGCTCGAGGTCACCGTCGCCCGCGCGGCGAGATCACTGCTCTTCCCGTTTCCCGACGCGTCGGACCCGAACACGGAGCCGTCCCCGTTATCGGAGCCGTCCTCGTGGTCGTCATCCACGTCCGTGTCGTCCGCGCTGCGCGACGGCACCGAGCCGCCGGGCGAGCCCGCGGACGCGCCGAAGCCCTCCACCGACGCAGACGCGCTCTCCGCGCGCACAAACGTCGCCAGCTCCACCGACCCGCTCGGCGTGAGCGGGGGCGTGTACGAGCGGTCCGACCCGTTCTCGTGCTTGAGCTCGGTGTGCGCGTCGGCCGGCTTCGAACGCTTGAGTGGTTCCACCGCGTCCCACTCTAACCCCTCGTGCCCCAGGCCGACGTGCGCGCCCGCGGGGGACAGCAGGTCCTCCTCGGCGGCGAAGTCCACGAACATCTCCCCAGACTTCACCGCCGCCTCAGCCTCCGCCACCGAGGCGCCGCCGTACCCGAGCACGTCGTACGCCTCCGCGGCGTCGCCGGGCACGGACCCCGAGTGCCAGCTCGCCTCCTCGAACACGTCGAAGAGGTGCTCGAGCTGGCGCTCGCGCAGGTGCTCGTGCGCGGGGCGGCCCGCGTTGGTCTGAGACAGCCACGCCTTGTCGGCGGCGGTGGCGTCGTACAGCGGCGCCGCGCCCCCCGGCGCGAAGCGCCCCACCGCGCCGCGGGGGCGCGCCGAGACGTACTCCGAAGAGGGCACGAACGTACCGTCGTTGCCGGCGTCGTAGTCCGCGACGTCCACCGAGGTGGGCGTGAAGATAGTGCCGTCCGCGCCGACGTCCGCGCCGGGCTCGTCGTGAAGCGCGGCGCCGTGGAAACCGCCGCGCTGGCGCTTCCGCGCGCGGCGCGCGGCGTCGTCCAGCGACTCAGCCTTGGCGCGCTTGGTCAAAAGACCGGCGTTCCAGCGCGCGCTGCGGCGGCCACCGTTAGCGGCGTCCTCGCCGAGCTCAGCCGCCGCAGCAGCCGCCGCGGCAGCCTTCTTCAGGCGCGCGGTGGTCGCCGCGACGCCGGGCTCGGGCTTGCGCGGTCTGGGGCGCGCCGGGCCGCGAGTTTTGGCGTGCCGGCGGTTGTCGCGCACGCCGCACGCGTTGCACAGCGTCTTGGCGCCGTCCGGACCGTTGCGCCACAAAGGTGTGGTCTGCGTGTTGCAATGCGCGCAGCGCTTGCCGGGGATGCCGGGCAGAAGCCCGGTCTCGGGCGAAAGCCCGACCTGCGCCGTCTGTGTTTTTTTTTTTGGGGGGAAACGTTTTTTCGCGTCAGTCGGTCTGCGATCGGTCGCGTTCGGAGCTCGACGTGAAAGGAAAATCGACCGTCTCCGCAGATCGGCTCTGCGCGCGGATCCTGAAACCCGAAGCCGCTTCGTGGCTTTTCTGGGCTTCGGAAAAAGCGACGGGTGCGTGTCGCTCGGGAGGCGCGCGCGGCGGCGCGGCCGGGGGAACGCGGGCACGGCGTCCGTCGCGGTCTCGAGAGGGGGACGCCGGGGAACGGATCGGGAGTCGCACGCACCGTGGCCATGTTCAGAACGCGCGCGCGAGCCGACTTCTCGACTCGTGCGCGTCACCCACCGCCACGCTGGTTCTCGTGACCGAGAAGCCTTCGGGCCGTGCGTGTCTGGCAGGGCGTCGAACGTCGGGAGAGTTTGTCAGAGACGGAAGGAAATCGCGCGGTCGAACCGCGTCGGAAGCGGGCCGCGGCGGGTCGAGCGGGGCTCCTTTCGCGGTTTCGAGCGCGCGAGGACCTGTCTCGCAGAGCCGATTAGGTATCGCGATCTCGTCGCCGGGAAACCGTCGAGGGCGCGCGCGCGTACCTCACGTCCGAACCTCGCGTGGAGGGTCGCGAGCGCGTTTCGATTCGCCGCGCACTTTTTGGTGGCTGAACCGTCAGTGGGAAAAACCGAGCGACGAGGGGGAGAGAAGGTCGGTCAGACGAGCGGTCGGGCGACGGAACCTACGGTCTGCGGACCGTCGCGAAGGGCCGAGGGAGAGTTTCTCGCCGAATCGCGTCGCGCGGGAACTCGCAGAAGCCGCGCCGCGGGCGTTTCGGCGACGACGAGCCCGAACCCGTCGCGCGCGGCGCCGCGAACGACGAGGGGTGGCGCGTTCCGGGGAAAACCGGCGAGAGCTTCCGTAAAAAACTCGCCATCGCCTCGCGTCTCGGGAAGGCGGGAACGCGCGCATCGGGGGGGTTGCGGGCGGGGGAAACCCCGCGAAGCGCGTCTGAGGAGTGCTCACGAGTGTGAAGCACCCACCCGGCCCACGCGCCGCGCGAAAACCCCGCCGCGCGCCGCGCTCGCTCGCCTGCGCCGTGAGCGGGAACGCGCGGCGATGGCCAAACCCGAAAGGCGGGAATATTGTCGTACGCGCGCGCACCTTCGGAAGACCGCCTTCCAGTCGCGACGCGTCGTCCCGTATCCCGAAACGACCTCGCTCACGCCTGCGCGACCCCTTCGCGCCTCTATTTCCCCTAGCTCCGCTAGAGCCACCGACCCCCGGCCGTGTCACCGGCGCCGATGAGTGTGGGCAGTAGTACGAGCGCGTGTCGAATCAAACGCAGAGCCCGCACGACGCTGCGTTCCTGCTTCGCTGTCGCCACGACCAAAGATATTCCGGACAACTTGCGCGGAAACTCGAGACTGCGGAGGCATACGCGGGGACGCGCCAATATCCCGCCGCGAAAATGACCTTCGCAAAGAGACACGGACGTGGGAAAAAAGAGTTCGCCGGGAAAAGACAGAAAAAAAAGACGTCGATTGGACGAACGATTTCTTTTTTCCCTGTGCCGACTCGCGCTTTTCGGAGACTGCGTCCCGTGCGAGGCGAGAGCGACGAAACACTCGACCGCTGACGTGGCATACGAAACGGCGACAGGCCGAGCAGCTACCATGGTAGCTGCGTTTCGCGAAACCGAAGAACGCAGGTGTCGCGACTCGCGAGTCGCGACTCGCTGCTGTTCGCGAAAAGTAAAAAAAAAGCGCTGTCGTCGACGAGCGCGCGCGCGATCTGCGCTCGACGCCACACCGCTCGGCACGCGCGTCCGGCGGAGACGCACGAGTCGACCCGACCACGCGCGCACGTGCGCCCCGCGTCGCGGCAAAGGCTGGCACAGGCTGGCCCTCGACCCGCGGGCGAGCTTCGCGAGACACGATCCTCGGACGAGCCGACGCGTGCTTGCGGGTATTTTTTTGAACCATGAGCAAGAGACCGGGCGAGGGCGGAGGCCCCGACGCTAAGCGCGCGTATGGCGGTCCCGGCCAGGAGTTCCTGGACTCCGAGCCCATGCTCCCCGAGGAGTACGAGGACCCCGACGACGAGGACGTGTTCCTGAACGACGTGATGGACCAGAAGGTACGCGCGGGAGGCTGATCGCGACGCGAGCCGGTCGGCATCTGACGCGCGCGTTTTTGAAACTCTTCCGGACTCGCGTCCGGCGACGGACGTCGCAGCGCACCCGCGAGACCCCCCGGCTCGTCTCGACGACGCCCCCCGCGCGCGTCACGTCACGCATCCCTGACCCGACTCCCGAACGAACTCCCGAACTCCCGAACGCGCAGATGATCGTCGCGGACGCCGAGCGCGAGCACTGGAAACGCAAGCCCGCCCCCCCCATGGACCCCGCGAAGGATGCCATCGTGTTCCAGCAGCTGGACATCGACTACGTCATCAGCGAGCCGCACGCCATGCTGGGCCCGCAGCGCAAAGCGATGGGTCCCGCGGCGATGCTGCGCATCTTCGGCGTCACCGCGGGAGGCAACTCGGTGTGCGTGCACGTGCACGGCTTCGAGCCGTACTTCTACGCCAAGGTGCCCGACTCGTTCACCGACGGCATGTGCGAGGGCTTCCGCAAGAACCTGAACGAGCTCGTATCGCAGCAGCAGAGGGGCGGCGGCCCGAACCGGAGCAGCGTATTCGTCAGCGCCGTGGAGGTTGTGCGCGGGAAGCAGTCGCTGCTGTACTACCAGGAGGGGAAGACGAGCACCTTCGTCAAGATCACGTGCACGCTGCCGAACCAAGTCGCGACGGCGCGCGGCATCCTCGAGAAGCAGGGTCTGCACGTCCCCGGCCTGCACCACACCGCGCTGTGCTTCCAGACGTTCGAGAGCAACGTGCTGTACACGCTGCGGTTCATGGTGGACCGCGGCGTGGTTGGCGGAAACTGGGTGGAGCTTCCCGCGGGCGGGTACGCGCACCGGGAGAAGAAGCAGTCCATGTGCCAGTACGAGTGCGACGTGAGGTACGACGCGGTGGTGTCGCACGCGCCGGAGGGCCAATACAGCAAGCTGGCGCCGTTCCGCATCTTGTCTGTGGACATCGAGTGCGCGGGGCGTAAGGGGCACTTCCCCGACGCCGAGCACGACCCCGTGATCCAGATCGCCACCATGGTGACGTGCCAGGGAGACGACAAGCCCGTGATCCGCGCCATCTGGACCCTGGACACGTGCGCGCCCATCGTCGGGTCGGACGTGCTGTGCTTCTCGGACGAGCGCGAGCTGTTACGGTCGTGGGGGAAGTTCTTCCGGAGCACGGACCCGGATTTGCTCATCGGGTACAACATCGTGAACTTCGACTTCCCGTACCTCATCAACCGCGCGGCGATTTTGGGCGTGGAGGATTTCCCGTACTGGGGCCGCATGATCGGCAGCAAGCTGCGCATGAAGGACACCACCTTTTCGAGCAAAGCCTACGGCACGCGCGACAGCAAGGAGATCACCATCGAGGGGCGCGTGCAGTTCGACCTGTTGCAGGCGGTGCAGAGGGACCATAAGCTGTCCAGCTACTCCCTGAACAGCGTCTCCGCGCACTTCCTCGGCGAGCAGAAGGAGGACGTGCATCACAGCGCCATCTCCGAGCTCCAAGCGGGTAACGCCGAGACGAGACGGCGTTTAGCGGTGTACTGCCTGAAGGACGCGTATTTGCCTCAACGGTTGCTGGATAAGCTGATGTACATGTACAACTACATCGAGATGGCGCGCGTCACCGGTGTGCCTTTAAGTTTCCTGCTCTCGCGCGGGCAGTCCATCAAGGTGATGTCGCAGATTCTGCGTAAAGCGGCGCAGCGCGGTTTGTTAGTGCCGCACATCCCGAAGAAGGGACAAGGCGACCAGGCGGAGGGCGGCGTCGCGTTCGAGGGCGCGACCGTGCTGGACGCCAAGGCGGGGTACTACGAGGTGCCGATCGCGACGCTGGACTTCGCGTCTCTGTACCCGTCCATCATGATGGCGCACAACCTGTGCTACAGCACGCTCGTGCCGCCGGACGCCGTCGGCCGAATCGACGCGGCGGACCTCACCAAGTCGCCCACCGGCGACGTGTTCGTGCGCGCGAACAAAACCAAAGGCATCCTGCCCGAGATTCTGGAGGAGCTTCTGTCCGCGCGCAAACGCGCCAAGGCGGACCTGAAGAAGGCGCAGGACCCGCTGGAGAAGGCTGTGCTGGACGGTCGCCAGCTGGCGTTGAAGGTTTCCGCGAACAGCGTGTACGGGTTCACGGGCGCGACGGTGGGCGCGCTGCCGTGCCTCGAGATTTCCTCCTCCACGACGTCCTTCGGCCGCGACATGATCGACCAGACGCGCGACTTGGTGCTGAAGCGGTACAACACCGCGAACGGCTACGCCGCGAACGCGGACGTCATCTACGGCGACACGGACTCGGTGATGATCAAGTTCAACGTCCCGGACCTGAAGGAGGCGATGCGGCTGGGAGAGGAAGCCGCGGAGTACGTGAGCACGACGTTCATCAAGCCCATCAAGCTCGAGTTCGAGAAGGTGTACTACCCGTACCTGCTCATCTCGAAGAAGCGGTACGCGGGGCTGCTGTGGACCAAGCCGGAGAAGCACGACTACATGGACACGAAGGGCATCGAGACGGTGCGCCGCGACAACTGCCTGCTGGTCAGGCAGGTGATCGAGACTTGCCTGCGCAAGATCCTCATCGACCGCGACGTGCCGGGCGCCGTGGAGTACGTCAAGCGCACCATCTCCGACTTGTTGATGAACCGCATGGACCTGTCGCTGCTGGTGGTGACCAAGGGCCTGACGCAGGAGGCGGACAAGTACGACAACAAAGCCGCGCACGTCGAGCTGGCGAAGCGCATGAAGGAGCGCGACCCCGCGACGGCGCCGGTGGTGGGCGACCGCATCGCGTACGTCATCGTCAAAGCCGCTAAGAACGCCAAGGGGTTCGAGAAGTCGGAGGACCCCATCTACGCGCTCGAGAACAACCTGCCCATCGACTACCAGCACTACCTGGACCACTACTTGGACAAGCCGCTGTGCCGCATCTTCGACCCGATCATGAAGGACGCCAAGTCCAAGCTCCTGAAGGGGGACCACACGCTCTCCATCGCACAGCCGACGCCGAGCAGCAAAGCGGGGGGGATCATGCAGTTCGCCAAGGTGCGCCTCTCCTGCGTGGGCTGCCGCGCGTCCATCACGGACGAGAAGCAGTCGCGGTCGCTGTGCACGCACTGCCTGGCGAAGGAGCCCGAGCACCTGCAGAAGGCGCTGGACGCCGTGAACGGCCTCGAGCGCGACTTCAACAGGCTCTGGACGCAGTGCCAGCGATGCCAGGGGAGCCTGCACCAGGACGTCCTGTGCACGTCGCGCGACTGCCCGATTTTCTACCGGAGGAAGAAGGTGCAGAAGGACCTGCTGGAGGCGGAGACCACGCTGAAGAGGTTCGACTGGTAGACCACGCGCGTGGGGGTGTGAGAGAGATGGAAAGGGCGCGGTCGTAGAGCTCGCCGCCGCGGCGGGCGCGATTCGAAACGCAAAACATTCTTTTCTCCCTCTCCTGTCATGCCTGTTCTGAGAGCGCTCTCGTGTCCGCGCCCTTTCAAAGCGAAACGCGCGCGCTCCGTCCACGAGCGGAGGCGCGCCACCCGCGCGGCCTCTGCGTCGGGCCCGGACGCGGCCATGGCGCTGACGGGCGAGCGCTTCGAGCTGGGCTCGCGCATCGGCCGCGGGCAGTCGGGGGACGTGCACCGCGCGGTGGACCGTCTGACCGGCGACACGGTCGCGGTGAAGCTCGTGGATTTGGAGGATGCCGAGGATGAGGTGGAGGACATCCAGCGCGAGATCGCGACCCTGGCGCAGATCGACAGCCCTTTCGTGACCAAGTACCTCGGGTCTTGGCTGTGCGAGGGCTCCACGCGCCTGGCGATCGCCATGGAGTACATGGCCGGCGGCTCGGTGGCGGACCTGGTGCGCGACCGCCCGCTCCCCGAGGAGGCGTGCGCGGTGGTGCTCCGCGACCTGCTCATGGCGCTGGCTTACCTGCACGGCGAGGGCAAGATCCACCGCGACGTGAAGGCGGCGAACGTGCTGCTCAGCGCGGAGGGCCACGTCCGCCTCGCGGACTTCGGCGTGGCGGGGCAGATGACGCACACCGTGGGCGGGAACAAGCGCAAGACGTTCACCGGGACGCCTTTTTGGATGGCGCCGGAGGTGATTCAACAACGCGAGGAGGGCTACGACAGCAAAGCCGACGTGTGGAGCCTGGGGATCACCGCCATCGAGATGGCCACCGGATCGCCGCCGTACAGCGACATGCACCCGATGCGCGTGCTGTTCTTCATCCCGAAGAACCCGCCGCCCAGGCTGGACGGGGACTTCTCGCCCGCGTTTAAAGAGTTCGTCGCGCAGTGCCTGCAGAAGGAGTCGGGGCGAAGGCCGCGCGCGCGGGACCTCGCCAACGCGCGATTCATCGCGGAGGCGCCGGAAAGCAGAGACGCGCTCGTGCGCCGCGTGCGCGAGCGCATCGAGGGC
>Ga0233432_10003474_pt1 | contig 14238 bp, 14 predicted proteins | sample SI_122_August201_6_FD_179870 | JGI IMG/M metagenome (GOLD analysis project Ga0233432, IMG submission 179870) | Seawater microbial communities from Saanich Inlet, British Columbia, Canada - SI_122_August2016_10_MG | ecosystem: Environmental > Aquatic > Marine > Inlet | place: Canada: British...
TGGTTCGGGAGTTTGGGAGGAGAAAAGCGATTTGATTTGATCGTGTCGAATCCGCCTTACTTGACGGATGAGGAATTCGCGGAGGCAGAGAGTGAGGTAAAGGACTTCGAGCCAGAATCCGCATTGGTTGCGAACGATGAAGGAATGGCCGATTTACGCGTCATTATCAGCGGGAGCTATCCTTTGCTGGAGAAAAGCGGAACGCTTTGGCTCGAAACGGGGATCGCTCAACGCGAAGCCCTATTAGGCTCGTGCCGAGAGGTTGGATATGCGGATAGTGAAGGGCTCGATGATTGGAGCGGTAGACCGCGATTCATTCGGGCAATCAAGTGATCGCCCGAACGGTTATTAGTTGATAAGCTTTTCGAAGCGTGACTTCGAAGCGAGCGGAAGCGCTGGTTGCTTCCAGTCATTGATGTTTGGAGACGCGTTAACAGCGTTGACCATGATACGGAGCGCCTCGCGCAACTGGATGTCGAAATCAGGAACCGGTTCTTCGTCTTCTTCGTCCATGTTTTCAGATTCGGATTCGGCGATTTCGATGGCTTCTCCTTCAGTGGAAGTCTCGGCTTCTGGCTCTTCAGTTTCGACTTCAGCCTCAGCAACTTCAGGAGCTTCTTCTTCCTCTTCAGCCTCGTTTTCGGCCTCTTCTTTCAGAACGGCGTCTAACTTGATCTCGACTGCTTCGAAATTTACTTCGGCCAGCTTGCGTTGGCGATCTTTCATTGCGTCGATGAAATTTTTGTCTTCCTCCATCATTTGCTTGCGCGTTTCGAGATTGAGGGAGATGGCTGTTTGGTCTTCGCGGTCTTGATACCAGTCGATTCGCTCTTTCAGGAAACCGAATTCCTCTAATTGTATTTGGCGCTGTTTGCTTTGGTTCTGGAGAGTTTCGACGAAGGACTTCTTAAGCGTCATTTCAATGAAGTAGCGGGCTGGTTTGATGTAATCCCATGGGAGCGCATTGTCCAAGTCCGCTTCGCCTACTGCGGTTACGTCTGCAATTGAAGGTATTGAAATATCTGATACAACACCTTTTCGTTGAACTGAAAAACCGTTTGGCAGGTAGTATTTCTGAATAGTCAGTTTAGCGGCACCTGCTTTGCTTTTCGAGTTGTAGGCTCGCAGAACGTAATCTTCTAGAGGAAGCACTTGCTGTACGCTTCCTTTTCCGTGGGTGCTGTCATTGCCGATAATGAGGGCGCGTCCATAGTTCTGGAGGGCTCCGGCTAGAATTTCCGATGCCGAGGCGCTATGCCGGGAAGTGAGTACTGCAAGTGGTCCATTGTAGACGACTTTTGGGTTGCGGTCGGATCTTGGAAGAATTTTGCCGTAGGAATCTTTTACTTGGACGACAGGTCCGCGGGAAATAAATAGGCCCGTAAGATCGACGGCCTCGTTAAGCAGTCCGCCACCGTTGCGTCTTAGGTCCAGTACGATCGCTTGGACGCCGGCATCTTTCATCTTGATGACGAGTTCTTCTACGTCGGCTGTCACGCTGGTTACGAATCGTTTTCCTTCGCTGTCGATTTCTTCCGATCCATAAAAGCCGGGAATGTCGATGACGCCGATAGGCATTGTGGAGCCGTTATTTGTTGGTACGTCGATAATCTCGCCCTCGCAACGGCTGGAATTGATGCGGACGGTGTCGCGCACGATACTTACGATGCGGCGTTCGGATTCGTCGACTGCGTCGGCCGGGATGATAGTCAGGTTGACTACGGTTCCTTTTTCGCCGCGAATCTGATCGACCACCTTGCGGAGTCCCATGTCGATAATGTCGACCGGCTCCCCATCGCCTTGGGCGACTGCTACGATACGGTCATCGGGCTTGAGATCGGTAGTGTTCTTGGCGGGTCCGCCAGGGATGAGTTCCTTGATGACGCAATAGCCGTCGTCTTCGCTTAGGAGTGCTCCGATACCGACTAGCGATAGACGCATATGGATACTGAAATCTTCGAATGTGTCTGAAGAGAAGAAGGTCGAGTGCGGGTCGAATATGTGAGTGAGGCTGGTGAGGAATACTTCTTGAACATCGCTCGAGCCGAAATCTTTCAGGCTGCGGAGTTGGCGCTCGTAGCGTTTGACGATGCGTTCTTGAGCTTCCTCGATCGTTTTGTCATTGAGGAGCTCTTGGAGCATTTCCTGTTTGAGTCGCTTGGTCCATAGTTTGTCGGCGTCCTCTTTGGAAGTGGCCCATGGGCTTTCGGTTCGGTCGTATTCGTATTCATCTTCGGCTTCGAAGGTCCACTCGCCTTTGAGGAGTTCGAGATTCGAATTGATTCGGTTGAGAGCGATTGTCCGGTAGGTCTCGTAGATGGCGAAGGCGGCATTGAGGTCGCCTTTGTGGCGAAGCTGCATGCTTAAGCGCGAACCGAATGTATCGATGAATCGATCTTCGTCAGACTGGAGGAAGTAGAGCTTATTGTAGTCTAGACTCTCCATGAACTTGCGAATGAGGTCTATGAATACTTCGTCGGAGATTTCCTGATTGTTGAAGTGGAGGGTTTCCAACATCTCGATAACGCGCATCGTTTCCTGCGACATGAGGTCGGTCGGCGCCAGTACAGGGAAGTCGGCGGGCTCTACGAGCGGCTCGGTCTCGGCCAAGCCGAAGCAATAGGAAACTGCGAGAAGAGGGATAAGGGACGAAAGAAGAACGATTCTATTTAGCATATCGCGATTGATTCTTATAAAAGTTTTTTTGGCGGTTGGTGCCAGGGAGTACGAAATTGTCAGAGAATTGAATGAAGTTCTAAGGGGAACGTCGTGTCGGTGATAATCGTTACGGATGTTCTCGAGTTAGCCGCGAAAGGGTTCAGCGCTTTTTTAAAAGGTCGCCGGCTTCGTCCAGGATTTTCTTTTCCTCGGGAGTCAATGCTCCGAATCCTTTACTGTTGATCTTGTCGAGAATGCGATCGACTTCCGCTTTAAGATTTTTTCCTGGTTTGATGTTAACCTTGTAGGGGTATGTTTTCGCCTTAGGCCTGATGTCTGCCTTAGGCCTTAGCCAATCGGGCATCTGAAAGGTAGCGCCTTTGCCATAGCCAGGGTTGCGTTGGTAGATGAATTTATAAAAAATGTAGCCTCCGAGCATTCCTCCAAGGTGAGCGGAATGGGCGGTACCTGTCCGATTTATGATTTCGAGGAAGATGAGGCCGAAAAGGGCGATGCCCAAGGAAACGTACAGCAGCATCTTTCCTTTCATCCGGAGGACCATCATGAAATTGATGTCGGTCTCTGCGTAAATCAGGCCAAAGCAAGCAATAAGTCCGTATAGTGCTCCGGAGGCTCCTACAACGACTCCTCCGGCTGAGATGAAGCTGAAGAGGTACCAGATGATGCCCCCTCCAAGCGACGCGCCCAGATAAAGCTGTAAAAAACGTTTTTCACCTAATTCCGGTAAAAGGGCGCGCCCTAGGAAGAAGATGCCCAGCATGTTGAAGGCTATGTGGCCGAAGCCGGCCGGGTTGTGAAGGAATGCGTATGTTAGGAAACTCCAAAAATGGGGTGCACTTGACGCCAGCGAGAACGTGTTGTAAAAACCGGTGCCCGCCACCAGTTGTATAGCATACACCATAACGTTGAAAACAATGATCCCCAACAGCAGGTTTCGAGACCTGAGGTTCTGGTTAGATTGCATGTATGGTCGATCGTACAGCATTGAGTCCATCTTAGGATCATGAATTTAGGGCGAATTACAAGTAAGCTATCGGGTAATTAACGGATTAAATAGCCTAGGGTTTACGCGGTCCTACGCGATTGGGCGTAAATACAAGTCAAGGTATAGCCTCATTTGGTTCCCGGTAATCGGTCGAAGATGTTTGAACGAGGGTAGTTAGATATTATCCGAGGCGCGTTTGATGGGGTTGAATCTCCTTTGCTGGGTGTCGCGAGCGGCTGCCCCGCGTTCTTTACGAGCCGTCTTGTGACTAACCTGCAGTTTAGTTGTTGAAGCGAAATAGTGCTACGTCGCCGTCCTTGAAAAGGTACTCTTTTCCTTCTAGGCGATATTTACCGGCTTCTCGAGCGGCAGAAACGCTTCCTAATGTCGTAAGATCATCGTAGGAAACGACTTCGGCTTTAATGAAGCCTTTTTCGAAATCGGTATGGATGACTCCGGCGGCTTGCGGGGCTCGCATGCCGTGGGTGAATGTCCAGGCGCGGACTTCCTTCTCGCCAGCCGTGAAATAGGTTTCGAGGCCGAGTAGGGTATAGGTTCCTCTTATCAAAAGGGAGACTCCGCTGTCTTGGACGCCGAGGTCGGATAGAAATTCCGATGCCTCCTCTGCGCTAAGGTCGATGAGTTCGGATTCTATTTCGGCGCTGATGACGACGCAACCGGCGTTTTGGCTTTCCCTCGCGTAGGCTCGGACTTTTTGGACCATCGGGTTGTTTTCCGAATCGGCGAGGTCGTCCTCCATCACGTTGGCTGCGTAGATGACGGACTTGGACGATAGGAGGCAGAGGCTTTTCATCACGATAGCTTCCTCATCGCTCACTTCCAGCAAATTGGCGGGATTCCCTTCATTAAGGTGTGGAAGAAGTTTCTCGATCAGGGCGCAGATGGCTTGAGCTTCCTTGTCGTTGCTGCGGGCCTTTTTTGCGGCCTTATCGCGCTGGCGCTCGATGGACTCCATATCGGCGAGCACGAGCTCGGTGTTGATGATCTCGATATCGCGAATCGGATCGACCGATCCCATATTGTGAATGATGTCTTCGTTTTCGAAGCAGCGGACTACCTGGACGATCGCATCGACTTCGCGGATGTTCGCTAAAAATTTATTTCCGAGGCCTTCTCCCTTGCTTGCGCCTTCTACTAGTCCGGCGATATCGACGAACTCTATAGCGGCGGGGATGACAACCTGGGTTTTCGCGATCGCTTGTAGGGCGGCGAGGCGGGAGTCCGGCACGCTAACGACGCCCACATTGGGGTCGATGGTGCAAAACGGATAGTTTGCGGATTCCGCATTGCGTGTCCGAGTCAACGCATTGAAGAGAGTTGACTTGCCAACGTTAGGGAGACCGACGATACCTGCTTTAAGCATAGGCGAGGAACAACATTCGATTGGATGTTGCTTGACAAGATCCAATTTTGGTAAATCTTCCTCCTCTTTTCCGAATTTACCAGGACACTCTAGACATGGCGTTAAAGATCAAACTTCAAAGAGGTGGAGCTACCCACAATCCAATATACCGCGTAGTAGTCGCAGAAGCTCGTGGGCGTCGCGATGGTCGTTTCGTAGAGAAGCTCGGCACGTATATTCCAAGAGCGAAAGGGCAGCAAATTGAGCTGACTTTGAATGTGGAGCGTGCGGACTACTGGACTTCGGTAGGAGCAATACCGACCGATACTACCAAGGCTTTGATAAAGCGAGCTCGCAAGGAAACGCCAGCAGCTGCTGAGACCGCAGCTGAAGCAGTTGCTGAAGCGACTGCGTAAGTTCTCTATCTTATAACAGATAGAACGAATTTCTAACCCGGTTTCAAAGCCGGGTTTTTTCGTCTCTGGATTGTTCGCGCATTCGAGTTTACATGCAAATCGACGTTCTCACGCTTTTCCCTCAAATGCTCGACGGTTTTCTGTCGGAAAGCATGATGGGGCGTGCCCAGGCGAATGGAGTTGTGGATGTGAATGTGCGTAACCTTCGCGATTGGGCGAAAGGCAAACACAAGCAAGTCGATGATCGGCCATTTGGCGGAGGGGCGGGCATGGTTGTTATGCCCGAGCCCATTTTCGATGCGATCGAGGAGCTGCAGACACCGAAGACGCATCGTATTTATTTGGCCCCCGATGGGGACCGCCTTACTCCCGAGCTAGCCCAGTCGTTGGCTAAGAAGGAGCATTTGATCTTGTTGAGCGGCCATTACGAAGGAATCGACGAACGGGCTCGTGAAAATATGATCGATCAGGAGATCAGTATTGGCGATTACGTATTGACGAATGGGACCCTGGCTGCGGCAGTTGTAATCGATTGTTTATGTCGATTTTTGCCCGGATTTTTAGGCGAAGAAAAATCATTGACTAGCGAAAGTTTCCAGGGCAGTTTGCTCGACTTTCCTCAATTCACGCGTCCGTCCGTGTTTCGAGATATGCCGATTCCCGAGATTTTGCTATCCGGAAATCACGCGGAAATAGAGAAATGGAGACAGCGAGAAAGAGAAGAACGAACGCGAGAGCGGAGACCAGATTTACTAGAGGATTAATATAATGAACCAGATCGTAAACGAACTTTCTAAAGAACAACTCAAGACCGAAGTACCTCCTTTCAAGGTAGGGGACGGTGTCAAGGTCCACACCTTGGTAAGAGAAGGCGAGAAACGCCGTGTCCAGATGTTTTCTGGTGTTGTAATTGCTCGCAAGGGTTCGGGCATTCAAGAGTCATTCACGGTTCGCCGCATTTCCTATGGCGAAGGCGTTGAGAAGGTATTCCCGATTCACAGCCCAAACGTTTCCAAGATTGAGATCGAAAAGGAATCGAAGACGATGCGTGCTCGCATGTACTATCTCCGCGGTCTGATCGGCAAGAAGGCGATGCAGGTTAAGGAAAAGCGTCTCGTCAAAGGCCATTAAGCCTTGAACCGATTTCAAACCACTTTTTTTGAGACCGCTCGTTTGAGCGGTCTTTTTTTTCGGATAGTTGCCAAGAGGCGACGATGGCTCCGTTTCGATTCGGATTATACGAATGGTTTTTATCAAAAAGAATCGATTCGTTTCCGTTCGAAACGCAAATGGCTTCAATTTCTTTATTAGAGGCATTTCATGGTGAATTTCCGCCTATTATGCTCTTGAGGCTTGCGACTGGCTAGATTGGGGTGTTCTCGTTGGAATAGTCGGTAAAAATTACGCAATACGAAATGAATACAGAAATTCTTCAAAAAGCTGCCAATCAAGCCCGTGGGCTGGCAATTGATGCTGTTCACGCCTGCAAGTCGGGTCACGTGGGACTGCCGCTAGGCTCCGCTGAAATCGGCGCGGTCCTTTACGGTCAGTCTTTGAACATCAATCCGGATGCGCCACGTTGGCTTAATCGCGATCGTTTCGTGCTTTCGGGCGGTCATGGTAGCATGTTTCTATACAGCTGGCTTCACTTGGCCGGTTTCGATTTGAGTTTGGAGGAGCTGAAGAATTTCCGCCAGCTTCATAGCAAGACTCCGGGTCATCCGGAGTTCAGGGAAACGCCAGGCGTGGAAAGCACGACCGGACCTCTCGGCCAAGGTATTGGCAACGCGGTCGGTTTTGCAGTCTCCCAAAAGATGGCCGAAGCCAAATTCAATACTGCCGAGCATACGATTCTCGATAATCACGTGATTGCTTTGGCTGGTGACGGCTGCATTCAAGAAGGCGTTGCTCAGGAAGCATCGGCTTTGGCGGGTCACCTTCACCTCGATAATTTGATCGTGTTCTACGATAGCAACGATGTGACGCTTGATGCGATGGCCGAAAAGTCGCAGAGCGAGGACACTGCCAAGCGCTACGAAGCGATGGGTTGGGACGTTGTAACGATTGATGGGCACGATTTGGCAGCAGTATCCAAGGCGTTCGACGACGCGAAGGCAGCTGACGGCAAGCCTCAGTTGATTATCGCGAAGACCGAGATCGGTCGCGGTATCGCGGAAGTCGCTGGTACGGCTGCGGGTCACGGTGAAAGCGGAGCGATTAAACACTCCGAAGCTGCTCACGTACTTTTGGGACTACCTGAAGAGCACTTTTTCGTTTCCGATGAAGTCCGTGCTTATTTCGCGGAACTTAAGGAAGCTCGGGTTCAGGCTTACAATGCGTGGAAGACGACATACGACGCATGGGCAGCAGCCAATGCGGACCTCGCGGCGTTATTGGAAACGGGCGCTTCGGCTCCGGTCGATGTGGATGATTTGTTCTCCAAGATTCCCGTTGCAGCTGACGATGCAAAATTGGCGACTCGTGCGGCGGGTTCGAATGTATTGCAGCCGATTGCTGCGGCTCTTCCTGAATTTGTGAGCGGCTCGGCGGATCTTCATGGTTCTACCAAGAACTATATCAAGGATGGCGGCGATTTTCTTCCAGGAAACGAAAGCGGTCGAAATTTGCTTTTCGGCATTCGCGAGCATGCCATGGGCGCATTGCTCAACGGGATGGCTTATGATGGAATTTGGCGCGCATCTGGCGCGACTTTCATGGTATTCGCCGATTACCTAAGACCGTCGATTCGTTTGGCTTCTTTGGCTGGCCTTCCAGTTACGTACATCTTCACGCACGACTCGGTTGGAGTTGGCGAGGATGGACCGACCCACCAACCGGTGGAGACGGTTTCCGGACTGCGCGTGATTCCGAATCTCGACGTTATTCGCCCTTGCGATACGGAAGAGACTGCCGGCGCGTTCGTTGCGGCGATCGAACGTCAGGATGGACCGACCGTTCTATCGCTCACGCGTCAAGGTGTTCCGAATATCAATACGTCGACTGCGGATGAGCGCCGTCATGGCGTTCTTAAGGGTGGCTACATTATTAAGAAGGAAACGTCTGCTCTCGAAACGATCCTCATTGGTTCGGGTTCCGAAGTGCAGCACGCGATCGCGGCTTCTGAAGAGTTGGGGTCGGGGACGCGCGTCGTATCGATGCCATCCATGTTCCGTTTCGATACTCAGAGTGCGGAGTACAAGGAAAGCGTTCTTCCGGCGGCCTGCGTGAAGCGCATCGCTATCGAAGCGGGCGTATCGGCATTGTGGTACAAGTACGTGGGACTCGAGGGCAAGGTTATTGGAATCGATCGTTTCGGTATCAGCGCTCCGGGCGATACGGTAATGGCCGAACTGGGCATGACTGCTTCGAATGTGGTTTCCGTAGCTAGCGCCTAAGTCGGCTCTAATTAATATTTCTGGGCCTTTGTTACGGATTCGACCGTGGTAGAGGCCTTTTTTTACCCAAAATGTTAATGCGAAAATTCTTGGAGATCGCTCATGATTCGAATCAGTATCGGCAGGCTTGCTTGCTGAGGAATGCTGTGCTTCGACAACCGCTCGGTTTGAGTCTCTATGATGAGGATTTAGATGCGGAAGCATCGTATCGGCATTTTGGAGTTTTCGTTGGCAATGAGCTAGCCGGTTGTTTGGTGATCATACCTTTAGAATCGAATAAGGTGCAACTAAAGCAGATGGCAGTCGAAGACGAATTTCGTGGTAAGGGATTCGGGCGTTTATTATTGGAGGAGGTCCAAGAGTGCTTGATCGCTTCGGGTGTGAAGGAGATTCGATTGCATGCTCGGGAAACGGCTCTAGGTTTCTACGAACGGCTTGGCTTTGTGGGTGAAGGAGCAAGGTTTCTGGAGGTTTCAATTCCCCATCAAGTAATGTGGAAGCGGATCAGGCAGGACTGAAGGGAGGGCTCGACTAACGGCCGCGTCGCGATAGTCTTTCCCAAGACGATGGTAGACGTAGAAGTATGTATCAATGGGGACACGGTTGTGGAAACTCGAGCGAGTGTGACCGCAGCAAATACAGGAGGAGCGGCAAGGGTGGAATTGTGCGGAACTATGGAATTCGATGGTTTAACGCCACCCTTGGAGTGCATTAAGGCTGCACGGGCTGTTTTCGAACGGAAGGGACTCTTAGTTATGATTCGTCCGCGGGCTGGCGATTTTCATTACGCATCCGACGAAATTGAACTCATGAAATCGCAGATCGCTGAGGCGGCTCAAGCGGGAGCCGATGGGGTAGTGATGGGGTTGCTGGACGAAGCGGGGCGTTTGAATCTCAAGCCACTGCGGGAGCTCGTCGAGTTAAGTAAATCGTTCGGGTTAGAGACGACCTTTCATCGGGCGTTCGATGCGACTCGGGATCGGTTCGAGGCACTGGGTTCGTTGATTGAGCTTGGGGTAGACCGTATCCTTACCAGCGGTGTGCGCTGGGGTATGCCAGGGTCGGCTTTGGATGGAGTATTGGAATTGGATCGTGTAATCCAAGCAGCACAGGCTCGCTTGGAGATTGTGATAGCGGGCGGTGTTAATCCAGTGAATGCTCCGCAAGTGTTGCAAGGGCTGAGTCCATGGAATGGAAAGCTATCTGTGCATGCGTATTCGGGTGTTCAGGACAACGGGAATACAACGGACGCAGGCGTGCGGGCTTTGGTGGAGGCTGTACAGGTTTTTAGAGAGCGATTTACTATCGCTGCGCGCCGCGAGCGCCGGCCCTACGATTGATGCTGCTTACAGCTCGCGGATTTTGATGCTGCGGTAACTAACGTGGTCGTGATGGTTTTGTAGTAGAATATGACCGGCTTCGGCTAGGCCAAATCCTTTGACATCCTTGTATTTGCTGCGAGCCACAAGGGCATTGAAAATATTGGAGCCGCGTTCGTATTCGACGACATTGAACCCATTGAGCCAGTGCTGAACCGTGCCGTCAGCTTGGACGACTATTCGTGCGTGGTTCCATTTGCCGATATTCAGCGGCACTTTGCGGGTGTGAACATTTCGGTAGGAGGGAATGAGATCGTAGAGGGAGGCGCTTGTCCGGTTTTCAACGACGCCCATTTTCGCGTCAGGGTGCTTGTTGTCGTCGAGTACTTGGTATTCAAGTCCTAGGTACTTAGCGTTCTTGCCTACTTCGGCGTGATTGTTAACGAAGTATTTGACGCCGCTGTTCGCTCCTTCGGTGAGCTTGAATTCGAAATCGAGCTTGAAGGCTCCGTAGGTTTTCTTGGTGATGATGTCACCTGCTTCGGAACCGGCTTTGATTGTGAGCTCGCCGTTGCGAACGTCCCAGTCGTTCGCGGTAAATGGATTGCCGCCCTTTATCGACTTCCAGGCGCTGGTGTTGTGACCGTTGAAGAGAAAACTCCAACCTTGTCGTTTTTCGGATTTACTGAGCGTATTGGGGGCGATGTTACGAATGTAGATGCCAATATCGGGCGTGAGCTTAGGTGAATTGGTGTTGATGCGTAGATTGCGCCAGCGGACTTGGAAGCCAGCATGATCCAATTTGTCTCCGATGCCGTGAACTTGGAGTCCGATGAATCCGGTAATCGATTTTTCGTCGACGATATGGGAGACGGGTTGGCCGTTAAGGAAGGTTTGCACTTCATTGCCGACGCATTCGATTCGAGCCGTATTCCACTGTTCGTGTTTGAAGAGGGCGCGTGCAGGCTCGTTGTAGTCGACTGGATAGAGCCAACCGCGATTAGCTTCGTCGTAGATACCGGCGGTCCAGGCGCGTTCGGCCGTGTCTAATTCGAACTGGTAGCCATAGACGCGTCCGCCGGGGAGGTCTGGGTTTGGCTTAGTGTTGCTTCGGAATTGAACTCCCGAGTTGAGACCGTCTTGGACCCAAACGTCGAATTCTAGAACAAAGTCGGTGTAGTTCTTCTCCGTCGTCATGAAGGAGTTTGGCGTTCCGGCAACGCTGCTGCCGATGATCTCGCCGTTCATGATTTCGTATTTGGCAACGCCGCCGAGCTGTTTCCAGCCGTTGAAATTCTTGCCATTGAAAAGCTGTTTCCAGTCGTCTGCGAAAGTGACTGAACAAAATAGCGCGGTTAGCGAGGTAGCGAGAATGCGTCGGGTAAGCTTATCCATACACGTGTTAGGTTGCTGGTGGTCGCGGAAGTTTCAAGCGTTAATGTAGGCGATGGGTGTGGTTTACAAAGTTCGAGAATCGAGTGATTCGAGTGCAATGGGAGTTGTCGCTGAATCTCTTGAGGGTTTCGGGTTGGTCGAGAGGCTTGCAACTGCTCGCGTGAAATTTAGCGTTTGAGAAGGATCTATATGTATGAATCTCCTCAGGCCCCCAATACCGTATCGATTTATGGCACCGAAGTATTCGCGTGCGTTTAGGCCAATACTGCACGCTCTTACCCGTTTATCGTTTAGGTTCGAGCATAAGGTCAGCGATATTCGTATCGTTGGGCAAGAAGGCTTGGAGCGATTGGTTCGCGATGGCCAATCGATTTTAGTATCACCGAATCATGCGGATCACGCGGATCCAGCCTTGATGATCACGGCGGGGAGGCGGAAGTGATTCTCGTTAAGGCGAAAGCCGAGTTTCAGGCTTTGGCTCGAGCTGTGATGGAGTGCCATGGGTCGCCACTGGAGAGCTTAGGAGTTGCTTTTCGCACTTGAGGGAAGTTGCGGGTGTTCCTGAGCGAAGGGGTTCGGTAGTCGATTTGTTGTAGACTCTTTGTGCATTTAAACGCACAAGGAGGCCATGGATTTAGCGATAACCGTATTCAGATCAATTCTTGGAATTGTACTGTTGTTGTTGATGTGTTGCGGGTTGAGTGAGAACCGGAAGCGAATTCGTTGGAAACTGGTAGGCTACGGGATCGGCTTACAGATCGTAATGGCGCTACTTATTTTGAAGGTAGCGTTTTTTCATGATGCAGTTCGAGGCGTTGCGGGCTTTTTCAATCGCCTGATTGGGTTTAGCAATGAGGCGGCATCGATGGTTTTTGGAAGGCTGGCCAGCGATACTGAGGGAACATTCGGATTCGCGTTTACAGTGTTGCCGACGATTATTTTTTTCTCCGCATTTTCGGCGATCCTTTATTATTTGAGAGTATTGCCATGCATCGTGTACGCGTTTGCTTGGATGTTGAACAAGACCATGCGTTTGACGGGAGCGGAAAGTTTAGCTGCGGCAGCGAACGTTTTTATCGGCCAGACCGAGGCCCCATTGGTCGTGCGTCCCTATTTGAAGGGCATGACCCAATCGGAGGTGATGTCTTTGATGACAGGTGGTATGGCGACGATCGCTGGCGGAGTCTTGGTGATTTACATGAACGTTTTGGGAGGCGGTTCAGGGGAAAGCGCTATAGCGTTTGGGCAACACCTGTTGACAGCTTCGATTCTGAGCGCACCAGCCGCTATGGTTGTATCTAAGATCCTGGTACCGCAATCGGAGTCGATTGACGGGCAATTGGCATTTCCGCGGGAGCGTTTCAACGATGGACTTTTGGATGCGGCTACTCAAGGGACGAGTGATGGGATCAAACTCGCGTTGAATGTAGGTGGAATGCTGATTGCTTTTACTGCTTTGGCGACTCTGGCAAATTGGTTGGTCTCCGAAGGGCTGGGCACTTGGACGGGTTTGAATGACTGGGTATTCGGAGTCACTGACGGTCGGTTCGAGGCGTTCAATGTTTCGTTTATCGTGGGTGCTTTAAGCGCGCCGTTTGCTTGGTTGATCGGGGTCGCTTGGAGTGATTGCCTAATTGTCGGTCAATTACTGGGCGAGCGACTGGTACTCAATGAGTTTATCTCCTACCTGAATTTGGCTAAATTCCAGGAGGCGGGGGCCTTTAATGATCCCAAATCGGTGACGATTGCGACTTACGCCCTATGCGGGTTTGCTAATTTGACGTCGGTTGGCATACAGATAGGAGGAATCGGTTCGCTCGAAAAATCTCAACGTCCGGCTCTTTTGAAATATGGCATAAAAGCGCTTCTTGGAGGAATGGTAGCTTGCTACCTTACTGCAATTATAGCGGTAAGTTTAACTCAGTGAGGATTTGGAAGAAAACGTGAATAAAGAAAATGGATACACCGTTTACCTCGCGGGGGAATTGTTCGATCTTAAACATTTGGCAGGAAATGCGTTGCTCTCTGAGTCGCTTAGTGCGGTTTCGAATGGTCGATACCGCCCTGTCTTGCCCCAAGATATTGAGTTGCCGTCGTTAGAGCCAAAAGTTATCCGGGATATGGATTATGCGGCTTTGTTGGGATGCGATGCGGCTATTTTTCAATTTGATGGGAGCGATCTGGATTCAGGAACGGTGGCGGAGTTCATGACAGCAAAATTCGCGGATATTCCGTCGGTTCTTTTGAGGACTGACTTTAGACGTTCGGGTGATCGAAATTCGAATCCCTGGAATTTGATGTGCGATTCCTTCCCGCGAACGGAATCTGTGGTCGTCGACACAATGGTTCTGTATTCGAAGGAAATGGAGAAAGGATGGATGCTCGGTTCGGAGGTCACCAAGGTGGTCGCCTACCAAGTAGCTGCACAACTCGTTGAGAAATTGGATACCGCAATTGCTACTTCGGCGGTGTTAAATGAAAAGAAACAAGCAGAGACTCGTCGTTTGATTCGGAGGACCTACGATTTGTAGAGCTGAGATATTGGCCTGAATATTTTTCCGCTTAGCGTTAGCGATCCTAGGGAATTACTAGTTCGGAGAGGCTTAATAATCGGAGTCTTTTCATTGAAGGGTGGAGGGTTGTTCATTTAGGGCGCCCCGTTTAGTCGGGCAGCTTTAATTGGAGC